>Ga0209415_10002216_pt1 | contig 36602 bp, 38 predicted proteins | sample PeaSoiSIISIP2007_FD_187696 | JGI IMG/M metagenome (GOLD analysis project Ga0209415, IMG submission 187696) | Peat soil microbial communities from Weissenstadt, Germany - SII-SIP-2007 (SPAdes) (version 2) | ecosystem: Environmental > Terrestrial > Soil > Wetlands > Peat | place: Germany... | reverse complement strand
GTCCTCCCGGTCGCCTACTACACCCAGTGGTACTGGAAGACCAACCTGCACAACCTGTTCCACTTCCTCTCGCTCCGCCTCGACCCCCACGCCCAGGAGGAGATCCGGCTCTTCGCGAAGGAGATCGACCGGCTCGCCCGCCTCGTCGCTCCGGTCGCGTTCGAGGCGTTCGACGAGTTCCAGCGGGAGGGCCTCTCGCTCGGCCGACGGGAGCGGGTTGCGTTCCGGCTCCTGCTCGAGGGCCAGACGCCGGAAGCCGCCTGCGAGGCTGCGGGGCTCCCCCTCTCTCGCGAGAACGGCCAACGGAGGAAGACGGGCGAGGGCGTCGAGTTCCTCGAGAAGCTCGAGCGTCTGCGCTCCGGCGATTAGCGCCGGCGCTCAGAACCGGGGGTGGTCCCCGGCCTCGAGGGTGAACCCGGGCCGAGGAACGGTGGCCGGCGTCCCCGGCGGGAAGCGCTCGGGAAGGACGGGTTCGAGTGCGTCCCGCTCCGCGGTCGCGCCCTCTCCCGCTGCGAGATAGTTCGCGAGCCGACGCGCGACGTCGCCCGCCCGCATGACGCCGAACCCGTTGAACCCGACCAGGACGAAGAGGCCCGGGGCCCCAGGCACGGGCCCGACGAGCGGCCGTCGGTCGGGGGTCGAGGTGCACACTCCCGCCCATGCGCGGACCAGCTCGGCGTCCGCCCAGCCGGGGAATCGCGTTCCGAAGCTCTCGGCGAGGTGCGCGAGGAACCGCTCGTCCCCTCCCCCCGAGGTACGGTCGGGGTCGACCTCGACGAGCTCGGTGCCGTTGCCCGCGAGGATCCGACCCTGGTCCTCGGGCCGGACGTAGACGTCGAGGTCCACGTCGTGCACCGACGGGAAGGGGACGGGACCGCCGGGCGAAGGTCGCAGGACGGCAGCCTGGGTCCGGTATGGAGCGAGCGGGAGCGGATGATGGAGACTGGCGAGGATCTTCTTCGACCAGGCGCCCGCGGCGACGACCACCCGGCCGGCACGGACGTTCCGCCCGCCGCGCTCGAGCCGCCAGCCGTTCCCGTCGGCCGAGAGCGAACCGAAGGGGGTTCCGAAATCGGTCTCCACGCCGCGAGAGCGGGCCTGCTCGACGTAGATCTCCGTGAGGGCGCTGGGGGTCACGACGGCGTCCTTCGGACTGAGCATCGCCCCCGCGAGGTCGTCGAGGCGAGCCCACGGTACCGCCCGCCCGAGCTCGTCCGCCCCCACCGCGCGGACGTCCACGTTCCACTGGTGCAAGCGCGCGATCGCCTCCTCGAGGACCTTCGCCGCGTCCCGCCGTGCGGTGAATCGGGCGAACCCGTTCACGGTCAAGGCGGTCGGGTCCCACCGGGCCGCGAGCGCGGCATACTCGTTCTTCGACGCGCGCGCCACGTCGACGTCCCACTCGTTCCAGAGTTGTTCCGTGACCACACCCGCGGCCCGACCCGTCGCACCGGCGGCTGGGGTATGGGGGTCGTAGAGGACCACGGGGCCCACCTGGCGCCCGGCGAGGTGGTAGGCGAGCGCGCACCCGGCGATCCCTGCCCCGAGGACGATCGTGTCGGCGCGTTCAACCGCCACGAGCGCGGCAGCCGGTCCAGGGGTTAATACACCGGCTTCGAGCGGGCGTACGCTTCCTTGAGCGCCGTAATGTCGACATGGGTGTAGATCTGCGTTGTCGCGACCGAGGCGTGCCCGAGAAGCTTCTGGATGTAGCGGATGTCGCAGCCGCGCGAGAGCAGCGCGGTCGCGAGGGTATGACGGAGCATGTGCGGCGTCACCCGGTGCGTGATCCCGGCGGTCTGGGCCGCCTTCCGTACAATCCGCTCCACCGTCACCGGACCGACGGGGAAGAGGCGGACGCTCCCTTCGCCAATGAGGGTCCGCTCGGTGAGATAACGGTCAATCGCCACGCGCGTCCGGTCCTCGAGCACGACCTCGCGATCCTTGTCGCCCTTGCCGGAGCGGACGTGGAGGACGTTCCGCTCGAACTCGATGTCCTCGAGCTCAAGGTGGCAGAGCTCGCCGACGCGCAGCCCGGCGAACCCGAGGACGTGGACCATCGCGCTGTCGCGGGGGGATCCCTTCACCGCGGCGAACAGGCGGTGCATCTCCTCCTCGGTGAGGTAGCGCGGTAGCCGCTCGGGTCGACGGGGCGGTTCGAGCTGGTCCGCGATCGAGTAGCCGAAGCTTCGGAAGAGGCAGGTGAGCCCGCGCACCGTGGTGTAGACGGAGTTCTTCGAGTAGTGGCGTTGGAGCACGAGGTACTCCCGGAACGCCTCCAGATCGTGGAGCGTCACGTCCTCGAGGGGCTTCTGCGTGTACCCGAGGAACGTCTTGGCGATGTGGCCGTACTGCTTGACCGTGCAGGGGCTCCGCTCCTTCGACTGGAGCATCCGCTGGAAGCGGCCGACCAGTTCGTCGACCCGGAACGTCGGGGCGGACTCCGGAGCAGGGGCTTCGTTCGGGCCGCGCCGCGGAGCCGACGGTCCGGGTACGGGCGGGGCAGAAGCCATTGGGCCTCGCTGGCTGGGATTTGCCTATTAATCGTATGGACGCACAGGAACTCGCGCCCGCTCCCCTCGCTAAATAGAGTCGCGAAGTTCTCCTCCTCGTGCACTGCTCGAGCTGCGATGCGCCGGCGGTGGTCGACCAGCCGTATCGGGGCGGCCACGCCTGTCGACATCACTTCCTCGGGTCGGTCGAGGACCGGATCCGGTCCGAGTTCCACCGCCAGCTACCCCGGTTCACCGCGGGCACCATCGCGGTCGCGCTCTCGGGGGGAAAGGATTCGGCGGTCGCCCTCGCCGCGGCGCACCGGTACTTCGGGCGGCGTCCGACCGTTCACCTTGTCGCGCTGACGGTGGACGAAGGGATCGAGGGGTATCGCCCGGGGACGCTCACCGCCGCGCGGCGTCTGACGGAGCAGCTGGGGGTCGAGCACCGGGTCGTGCGCGCGGACACCGAGCTCGGCATGACGACCGACCGGGCCGCGGCCGAGCTCCCCGAGACAGTCCCGTGCTCGTTCTGCGGCGTCTGGCGACGCCGGCTCCTCAATCAGGCGGCCCGGGACGTGGGGGCCGAGGCGCTCGTCCTCGGGTTCAACCTGGACGACCTGGCCCAGACGGTGCTCATGAACCTCGTTCGGGGCGACCTCGACCGGATCGGCCGGATGGCGCCCCACCGGGTCCGCCAGCCCGGTCTCGTACCACGCCTCGCTCCGCTCGCCCGGGTGCCCGAGCGAGAGGTCTTCCTCTACGCCCAGCTGATGGGTCTTCCGTTCGACCACGGCGAGTGCCCGCACGCGGGGCGGGCCGCCCGCAACGTCTTCCGGGAGGTGGTCTGGCAGCTCGAGGAGGCTCAGCCCGGTACCCGACAGGCGCTCCTCCACACGCGCGAGCAACTCCTCGACCGCCTCGCGGCGACCGGCACCGCGGGGACGCCCAGCCGATGCCGGGTCTGCGGGGAAGCGGCGAGCGCCGAGCTCTGCCGGTCGTGCAGCTACCTCGCGAGCGTTCGGCTCCCGATGGTACCGACCGGGGCGCCGTGATGACGCCCGGTGCCTCCGCCGAGAGCGACCCACGCGAGTCGGTCCGCAAGCGGGTCCTTGTGGTCGGTGCGGGGATCATGGGGAGCGGCGTGGCGGCGCAAGCGGCCCTGGCCGGGTACCCCGTCACGCTCGTCGATGTGAACGAAGAGTTCGCGCGCCGGGGCCGGGAGAACGCGAGCCGGGCGCTGGACCACGCGGTCCGGAAAGGGACCGTCAGCGTGGGGGACCGGGAAGCGGCCCTCGGACGCTTGGACGTAGGGATCGGGCTGCGGCGCGCGGACTCCGCCCAGGTCATCGTGGAGGCCGCCCCCGAGAACCTCGAACTGAAGCGCAAGGTGTTCGCGGAGATCGAGGAGTACGCCGCCCCCGAGGCGCTGCTCGCCTCCAATACCTCCTCGCTCCCGATCACTGCGATCGGGGAGCACCTCAAGGACCCGACCCGCCTCGTCGGGATCCACTTCTTCAACCCCGTCCTCCAGATGCCGCTCGTCGAGCTCATCCCCGGGCACACGACGCCCCCCGAGGTGGTCGAACGCGCCCGAACGTTCGCCGTCAGCCTCGGGAAGACGGTCGTCCTGTCGCGCGACTCCCCGGGATTCGTCACGAGCCGAGGGATGGCCGTCCTCGTCAACGAGGCCACCTGGATGCTCTACGAAGGCGTCGCGACCAAGGAGGATATCGATACGTCCTACAAGCTCGGGTTCCACCACCCGATGGGGCCGTTCGAACTGGTCGACCTCGTCGGGATCGATACAACGCTCGCGATCCTCGATGTCCTCTGGGACGGGTTCCGCGACCCCCGCTACCGGGCGTGCCCGCTCCTCCGCACCATGGTCTCGGCCCATAAGCTCGGTCGTAAGACCGGCGAAGGGTTCTACCCGTATCCCGCGCCGGGAGCGCCCCCGTGAGCGACGTCGACTCGTTCATCGACCTCCTCCTCCTCGTCATCATCTCCCTCCTGCCGGCCCTGATCTACCTCGCGTGGGTCCGTCGCTCCGCCCGCTTCGAACGCGAAACGTGGGGTCCTCTCCTCCGGGCGTTCCTCTACGGGGCCCTGTTTGCCACGATCGCCGCGGGGTTCGTCGAGGTCGTGCTCGTCGCCGTGGGCACGGCCGCGAGCCAGCAGTACCCTGGCCCGGAATTCGTTTTCCTCAACGGCAACTCGACCCTCGGCGGGATCTTCCTCGTCCTCGTGATCGCCCCGTTCGTCGAGGAGGCGCTCAAGGGGTCGGGCGTCTACTCCTACCGCGACCGGTTCCGCAGCATCGCGGACGGTCCGGTCTTTGGGGCCTCGGTGGGGCTCGGGTTCGGGTTCTTCGAGACCTTCCTCTACGGACTGGGGGCCTACCTCGTCGGGGGGCTCGAGGCGGGTCTCGCGCTGATCCTGGTCCGGAGCCTTTCGAGCGTCCTCCTGCACGGAAGCTCGACCGGCATGTTCGGCTACGGCTTCGCGCGGAGCCGCTTCCAGCAGCCCGGCCCCGGCACCGGGTCGTACTACCTGCTCGCGGTCGCGATGCACGCTGGGTTCAACCTGCTGGCCTCGCTCTCGGTGATCCTCGTGGTCCTCGGGGTCTCGGGCTTTGCCGTCGTCTCGGCCTCCTACATCGCCCTCTTCGCAGCGGTCCTCTTCGCGTTCGGGGCCATCGAGCACGTGCGGTCGGTCGTCGCGACCGCTGACTTCCCGGCGATCCAGCTCGGGTCGTCCCGCTATCGCCCCAAGGGGGGCGCCCGGCCCCCGCATCCTCCCCGAACGCCCTAGAGCTTCTTCCGCGGAGGGGCGCCCTCGCGCTGCCATTCGGACTCGCCGATCGAGCGGTAGACCGACTCGGCCTCGTCCGTGGCGGGCGCGTCCCCGCCCTGGCCCACGTCCCGGATCCGGGTCTTCTTGAGCAGCCAGTAGTGGATCCGCCACGTCTTGCCGCGGGAGACGGTCGCGTCCTCCTCCTCGCTCGTCAGGAGTCCCTCCTCCTCGAGCTGGTAGAACCGGTCCCGGTCCTCGGTGGAGAGCTTGTTGTCCAGCACGGTCCCCTCCGCGCCAAAGTAGCCGAGGACCATCCGCGCGGTCGGCCGAGCCTGGTCGGCGGTCATCTTGCCGTGGACGACGAGCGTCCGTTCGACCGCACGGGTGAGCTCGGCTTCGGTGATCGACGCCATGCGACGAACGGCCACCGGCATCGCCTTGGATAAGGTGTGCGCGGGAGCGGTAACGGGCCGACGAGGTTTAGTGACGGGCCGGGGTCGGCTCGGCATGAGCGAGCCGGTCACCTTCGACCCGACCCCTGCGGCGCTGGACGCCGCGCGGAGGGGGCTCGACCGGGGCCTCTGTCCCGAGTGCTTCGGACGGCTCCTCGGACGGGTGGGCCACGGGCTCTCGAATCCGGAGCGGGCCGCGCGCCTGCTCGAGAAGCTCCAAGCCCCTCTTCCGGCTCGTGGGAGCCCCTGCTCCGCCTGCTCGGACCTCTTCGCTCGGCTGGACGTGTGGGTGGAGCGCGGGCTCCGGTCGGTCGAGGGGTTCGAGTGGCACCGCTTCACGTGCGGCTCGCGCTGGGAGCCCGAGATGCTGGCCCGGGAGGAGAACCTCTGGCTGCAGCTCGGGACCGAATGGGGGGAAAGCCTTCGCTCGGCGTTCAATCGGGAATGGGGCAAGGCGCTCGAAGCCCGCACCGGAGCGTCCGGAGGACCCGACCGTCCCGATATCGTGTTCTTGGCCGACCTCGCGGTCGGTCGGGTCGAGCCCACCATTCTTCCCCTGTACGTGCGGGGCCGCTACCGGAAGCTCGATCGCACGATCCCCCAGACCCACTGGCCCTGCCGCCGGTGCCAGGGGCGAGGCTGCGACACGTGCGGCGGCACGGGGAAGACCTACCCCACCAGCGTCGAGGAGCTCGTCGGCGCCCCGCTCCTGGCGGCGGCCGCCGCCTCCGAGACGCGCTTCCACGGGATGGGCCGCGAGGACATCGACGCGCGGATGCTGGGCCGGGGGCGTCCGTTCGTCCTCGAGCTCGTCCGTCCCCACCGGCGCGCGCTCGACCTGGCCGCCTTGGCTCCCGAGGTGGCCCGTTCGTCCGAGGGACGGGTCGAGGTCGACGCCTTGCGACCGGCGGAGGCGACGGACGTGGTCCACGTCAAGGAGGCGGCCCCGGAGAAGAGCTACCGCGTCGGGGTCGTGGGACCCGTGCCGGTGGCAAAAGTTAATGAGGCCTTGGAGGTCGCGACAGGTCGAGCGATCGCCCAGCGCACGCCCACTCGTGTCGCCCACCGGCGGTCCGACCGCGTTCGCGTACGTCGGATCGTGTCCGCGCGCGTCGTCGAGTCGGCGGAGGCGGGCTTCACGCTCGAGATCCGGACCGAAGCGGGCACGTACGTCAAGGAGTGGGTGGAAGGAGATGGCGGCCGGACCGAACCGAACCTCGCGGGCCTCGTGGGGGTCCCGCTGAAGGTCGGCTTTCTCGACGTGCTGGACGTTCACGATACCGAGGGTTAGTTCCATGGTGAAGAGTTCGAAGGGGTTCCGCTCCCGCAGCCGCGGCACGTTCACGAAGGAGGTACGGGAGAAGGGCATGCCGCCCGTCAACTGGTTCCTCCGCTCGTTCGAGATCGGCGACCGCGTGACCATCCGCATCGAGCCGTCCGACCCCCACGGCCAGCCCCACCCCCGCTACCAGGGGCGGACGTGCACCGTCGTCGCGAAGTCGGGGCGGGCCTATCGGATCGAGTTCCTGGACGGCGGCAAGCCGAAACAGCTCGTCGCGACCCCCGTCCATCTTTGGCCGGTCCCGAAGCCCGAGGCGACCCATGCCTGACCCGGTCTCGCTGGCCCGCGTGAAGGACCTTCTCGCCGAGGAGGCCGCCCACCGCACCCTCCCCCGGGAGGCCGCGCTGGCACTCCAACACGCCGAGCTGTTCGTCCGCCTCTCCGCCGAGCAGACAGAGAAGCTCATCACCGAGCTGCGCGCGCTGCCCTACGTGGACGCGGTCGTTGCCGTGAAGCTCGCCGACACGCTCCCCCAGTACCCGGAGGAGATCCGCCTCCTGTTCTCGAAGGAGCGGGTCGCGCTCGAAGAGGCGCAGGTCACCCAGCTGCTCGAGATCATTGCACACCACCGATGAGCGGGATGGCGGTCGGTGGAGAACTACGCGCACGTCCTCGATTACCTGCCGAACGGTCGGCAGACCGAGCGCGGCTTCCATCGTGAACCGCTCGCCCTCGCGGTCGGCGAGGACGAGCTGAAGCTCTTCGAACTCGTGCCCCGGACCGGCGCCGTCCTCGCTCCCGGTCAGCGGATCCCCCTCGTCCCGCTCGAAGGCGTTCCGCCTCCCATCGACCACGTGCGGCGCCGCCTGGCGTACGACGAACTGACGGTCTCGGCCCGCGCGGAGCTCACCGCGGCGCTGGAGCGGATCGTGCGCGCGAATCCGACGCGCTACATGCGGTTCTTCAACGAGGCCCCGGCGGTCTCGCGGCGGTTCCACCTGCTCGAGCTCCTTCCGGGGATCGGGAAGAAGACGATGCAGCAGATCGTGGACGAGCGCAAGCGCGCCCCGTTCGCCAGCTTCGAGGAGATGGAGACCCGCCTCCACCTGAAGAGCCCCGAGCTCTTGATCGTGGGCCGCATCGAGCAGGAGCTAAGCGGTGTCGAGGACAAGTACCGGCTCTTTGTCGCCCCATGACAATATCGTTATTACCCCCGAGGCTGTACCCCCGGCATGGACGACCTTGACCCCCTGACCATCGAAGGGTTCCTCGCCCGCCGAAGGACGACTGAGAGCACGATCGCCGAGTACCGGAACAAGCTCCGCAAGTGCGAGCTGCTCATCGGCCGGCCGATCGGGACCGCGACCCCACGCGACCTAGCGACGCTCACGGCGAAGCTCCGGACGATGCTCAGTGGCCCCGAATACGCACGGACGCTCGGGATGTTCTACCGAGCTGGCGGCAAGCCGGACCTGGCGGCGCTGTGCGCGATGAAGCAGCGGAACCGCGTCATCAAGCCCGACGATGTCCTGACGCCGAAGGACGTACAGGCGATGATGCAGGCCACCACCACCAAGCGGAACGCAGCCCTGATCGGGACGCTCTGGGACACGGGAGGTCGGATCACCGAGGTCCTCAGCGCGAACCTCGGCGAGGTCCGCAAGTCCCCACCCGACGACAAGGTCCCGCTCCGGTTCCGCCTCTTCTTCGCGCAGACCAAGACCGACGAGCCACGGGAGGCATGGGTCACGGAAACGGCCCGGGTCCTCGACGCCTGGATTCGGTCGCACCCGTTCGCCGACGACCCTGAGGCCCCGCTGTTCGCGAACGCCGACGGCTCCCGCCTCTCGCGCAAGCGGGCCTGGGCGCTCATGGTCGCGGCCGCGCGACGAGCGAAGGTCGGCAAGAAGGTGTGGGCCCATCTCTTCCGGCACAGCCGGGCGACGTACCTCCTGAGGATCGGGATCTCGGAGCCGAACGTCAAGAAGCTGCTCGGCTGGTCCGCCCGTTCCACGCAACTCGCCCGGTACGGCCACCTCGTTTCGGGGGACGCCTACCGAGCGGTGCTTCGGGCTCAGGGCTTCGACGTGCCGATGCCGGAGTCCGTCGAACGGATCACGCTCGAGGACGACTCGCTGCTCCCCGTCGTGCCGATCCTGCCTTCCGGCGCGGACCGCGCCGAGCGGACCAGGGACGACGCCGAGCTCGGCCGCATCGCGGACCTGCTCGGGGACCCCGAAGTACGAGCGTTCCTCGCGCGACGGCTCCGGGCTTCAACGCCTGTCACCGCTTAGGGGCGGCGCGTCTCAGTTCGACGGCGGATGGGTTATCCGAACATGCCTTGGGTTGAGCCGCCCAGTCGCGACGAGCTCTCGGCAGGAGGACCCTGCACGAACCCAGCGTAGGCTCGCCCGACTTTGTTGAGACCCACGACCAATTCCTGAACCGCGTCGGCGAATCTGTTGAATGAGGAGCGGTCCTGCTCGTCGAGTCGGAAGACCTGCTCGAGCTGGATGACCTCAATCGACGTAACCGACTTTGGGTCGCCAGAAAATTGAAACGCCGTCCGGGGGTTCGAGAGCAGTGCAGCTTGGATCGCATCGTTCAGCTGACGTTGCGAATCCTCGCCGAGTCGGCTTAAGATGGCTCGCAAAGACGCCGGGACGGCCATCGCGATCCGCACGATGAGAAAGGTTTCGCCTCCCTCCGCAAGTGGAGGGGGTGCGATGGCGATGAGTTGAACCGCTCCTCTCTGCAACGCTAGCGCCGGGATCTGGGCTCCAGTCGGTGCGGTCGCTTGACCGGGGCCAGTCGTCATACCGAGGGCGCGGGCCCATCGCTCGGCGAGTATCAGTTGTGGGGGTCGCTCGGCTGCTGCCATTTCACCTTCCCTTTGTTCACCACCAGACTGGTGTACTCCACGGCCGTCATATCACCTGCCAGAACGCGGTCGAACTCGTCCCGCGTTAGTCCCAGCTCGGAGGCGATCGAGGAAATTCGAGCGTCTCCGAAGTCTCGGCCGTGGCGATCCACCAAGGTGTGAATACCTGTCTTCCTTCCATCGACTACGAAGAAGACGAGAGTGTGTCGCTTGCCCTCCTTGCCAAAGAAGCAACCCATGCGGCCCAGGGCCTTGAGAACTTCTTGGGGACTGACCTGAGACACGCGTCACCCAAGGATCTCCCGAAGATGAGCGCGGAACTCGAGAGCGTCGGCGGTCATCTTGTCCTCCGGTTCGTCGAGATAAGTGTGCCTCAAGAGCTCGATCTGCTCGACCAGCGCCTCCTCGGCCTCGCCGTGGTCACCGCCCTCGGCGACCAAGTGCAGTTCGGGAAGCTTCCAGATGACCAAATCGCCCATCTCAGTGGTCTCAATTCCGACTGGCCGGAGTAACACCAAAGGTTCCGTAGCCACATTACGCGTTGAAAGCACCTGAGCCGTGATCATCGTCGTGTCGGGGCCCCGCCAATCGGTTTGTCCGAGGGTGCCAAGACGTGGAACAAGGGGGCGGACGTGATAGGGCAGAACCCGGGCCACGGGCTGGTCAAGGAGCGCATCCAAATCCACACCGACGGCTGAAGTGGGGGACGCAGGAAAAACGTTCATCACCCCAAATCATCGGGGAGGGACTGATAAGCCCTTGCTACCCACTTTCCGAACGTTCCGAGAGGCCCCGCGGGGATCCTCCTGCGGGGCAGAGGGGTTGTCTCCTCGATCAGCCCCCGCCCCGAGCCTTGCGTGAGAGTCCGAGTGTGAAGTCGAACTCGCCGTCTCCGGTGATGCGCCACATAAGAGCGAGGGTCAGGGCGGTCCAACTCAGGGGGTCTTCGATTACCTACAGGATCACCCTGCCTCGAGCGGTGGTCGCCCTGCTGGACCTGGGCGCGGGCGACGACCTGGTCCTGACCTGGGACCCGCAGACCCGCCGCCTGACCGCCGCGAAGGGCGAGCAGCGGCGAAAGTAGCCCCGTACCCTGACCGACGCCCGCCAGACACCTGTCGGGCGATGCATTCCCCCGACGCTTGAGAGTCGGAGTCGTGCCGATGAAAAAGTGCGGCCCGTCTCCGGGCCGCGAATGCGGTCACGGGACTCGCGGCCGACTACCGGCACGACGGGCCCGCGCTCTGGGCCGTCGCCCTCGCGTGGCACGGGGTTTTCGCCGGCGACATGACCTCGGTGGTCTTCGCCCTCAACATCGAGGCCGATGCGGTTCGCAACATCTTCCAAGAAGAGGGGATGTGAACCACGCCGGTGGAAGGAACTCCGGTTTACTTGGTGTTGAATCCGGGGAGCTTCAAGGAGGAAAAGTCGAACCCGCCCCCGTCTCGCGGGTAAAGTTGAATGACACCCTTCTTCTCGCTCTTCTTCCAGAAGATCCCGAGTTTGGTCGTCGTGCTGGGGTAGCGGGTTTCGAGGGACTTCATGAGTTTGGGGTCGACCTCCTCCCCGCAGATCACGACCACGGTGCTGCCGTTCTCCTTGAGATAGTCGTCCACCTGACCGATGAGCCGCTGGTAGTTGCCGGTCGTCGAGAGTCCGAGCTTGAGTTCGATTATGTCTCGTACGATTCCGCCGAGGAGTCCCTTCCGCTCGACTACGATGTCGCCGTGCTTCATCCCGGACCCGCCTTGGGGAATCACGTTGAGGTCGCTCGGGACCATTAGCCGGACATGGTCCACCAGGGAGCGTTCCCACCCCTTCTCTGTCTTGGGCACGGCACGGCGGCGATCGTCCAGGTCCGCAGGTTCCCACGCCTGCAGTATGGTCTTGAACGCGGCGATTGTGTCTGATTTGTAGGTGAACCCGGAGACGGCCTTCTCTGGCATGGCCGGGCATCAGGCACCCGAGATAAACGTCTATCCCCGGCCGGACGCGGAGCACAAGAGCCTGCGACCGGCGGGACCGGGTTGCAGTTCGTCGTTGAACGGGCCTAAATCCGCCGCCACCTAACCTGCTTGCCGTTCGAAGGTGAGGGCGGCGCGATTGTCCCACGGGCACAGTCCTCGGGGTGGTGAATTCCTATGCCCCGTCGAAGGATGTCCGCGGCCCCTACCCGCGTCGTCGTGATAGGGCGCCCGCACCGTTCGCACGGAAGGTAGGCGGCCTCGCCCGGTCGGGGTGTCGGAGGGATTACGATAGATGGTGTGGGGGGCGGCAGGGCATCGATGCGCTGCACCACGATCTCGGATCCCGAGTGCCCCCGGCTCTTGGCGGTCTGCCGTCTAGTACTACGGGCAGCCTGGGCTCAATCGCGACCCCAAAACATTCTCAGTTTTCCCCCGGTCCGAAGCAGTCAGTGAACGGTGCGGAAGACGAACTCCCCGTCGCGTTCCCGGATGACGATCTCGAAGTTCTGGAAGAATGGTTTTCTCCCAAGGACCGCGAACGGAAGGGAGTCTTCCCCGTTTGGGATGAGTACGGGACATCGGACCACCGGCGGAGGTTTGCCGTAGTGTCCAGACTTTAGTAGCTCAATATCGACCACCGAGGGTCGGACCTTGAGCGAACCACCGGCGCCCTTCGCAATCTGCTCCTTTTCCTCGACTGTCATACCCAAGCGGCGGGCCATCCATGGCATGAGAAACGTCGTAGTCGCACCAGTGTCGAGAAGCATCTTGGTCCTGATCGACTTGCCGTTCCATGAGAGGAGAACCGGAACCATCGGGCTCCGGTCCTTCAGTTCGTTGGGGTCCGTAGGGGCCGTGGGCCATTCGACGAATGTGTATCGGAAAGGGTAGGAGCCCCCGCGCTTTCGCCCGAATTGGCGACGCTCGGCGGGCACCGGCGTCAGAGGATCATCACTTCGCCGGTTGGCACCCGATAAATCATCGGCTGCCTCCCGTGGGATACCTTCTCAGCCGCGTCGAGAACCTGCTCCGGGTCGGTACCCGAGGCGACGATTTTCTTACCGACGACCGCGATCCACGACCCGCGAAGGTTGCCAAGTTCCTCCGGGGACGGGTCCTCGTCAGTGTACTCTACGCTCATGGCGACGGACATGCCCTTACGATGGCTCCTAGGTGATAAAGCCTCTACCTATACTTCGGCTAACGATACTACCAGGCGGAGCCCTGGGCCAACACCTTCCCCTTCTTTCTCCTCAGGCTCCTTCCGAGTTCGGGCACCCAGAGGGGTGGTGGTCTAACTCCGGCGCAGCCATCCCCGTTTAGGTGGCGGCGCTGCCGTCGGTGCGCAGTCCTCGGGGTGGTGAATCCCCCTGCCCCCTCGGATGATCTCGGCGGCCTGGTCCCGCGTCACCATGATAGGGCGCCCGCAGCTGCGTTCGCACGGAAGGTAGGCGGCCTCCCCCGGTCGGGGCGTCGGGGGGATTATGGTAGGCGGTGTGGCGGCCGGCGGCGCTTCGATGCGCTGCCGCACGATGTCGGATACGTGGCGCCCCTCGCTCTTGGCGATAGCTCGGAGCTGCCCGACTGTTTCCGTCCGTAGACGCACTGCCACCACCCTCTTCCCGGTCATTCACGCTCTGATTACCGTCAGGGGCGCCCCTCTCGTTAACAGTTCGCCGGCGTCTTCCGGTGCCCCGTGTGACGCGACACCCCCCTCTGTTTGGCTTCCTGCGTCTAGTACTACGTGCAAGCTAGCTGGAAAATTAACCGTTTCTCTTTCGTAAACCGCCGAGCCCCGACAGATCTCTGGTTTCGATTGCTGCCGCGGTGTCTCCGTGCTCCACCCCTCTCCGCTACCGTACGCGGCCCGCGTGCGCGTTCGAGAACGGGGGGTGACGCGTGTCCGGATGTCTCCGGCCCTGAATACGTCGCCGACCCGTTCTCTGACGAAGAATCGAGTTCCACGGCTTCGGTACCATGGTACCCCAATCGCGGTGTGCGACACGTTTACGGCGCAGGCTCGCCGCGGTTCTTCTGACGGTAAACGCGAGCTCGTGCTGCGGCGAGCATGCGTTTGTGCTTGCCCAAACACTCGGCGCAGAACTCGGACCTGTTCCTGAATCGCTTCGCTTTCCCCGCCCGGGGGCGGCCGTCTCCGTTGCGACAGTTCCAGGGCGCATGGAGCCGCGCCTCCTCGTTCCGACGTTGCGCCTCGGGATCCCATGGACGATACCGCGCCGGGCGGGGCCGCCACGCAGCACGGCGGAGAGTTAGTCGGCGGCCTCGGACAGTGCGGTACCTGACGGGGATGTACCGCCCCTGTCGGTCGTACCGGCTCGAGCCTGGTCGGGATCTCGACCTCATTATGGAAGCCACCCGTGGGTTGCGCTGTGGAGTACTGCGGCGATCCCGAGCAGGACCAGGAAGAGGACGAACAGCTTGGCCATCATGACCGAGAACGACTCCCCGATCGGGCCCGGCGCCACGTTGTCGCTCACGAGCGAACCCTCCACCGGTATCGAACGATCTTCTTCCGCGCGCCGCCCACCCAGACCCGAAGTTCAATCGTCGCGAGGATGCGGCGACGGCGACGTGGCTTCGACCGACGCCCGCTCAAGCCGTTCCTCCCGGCAGTAGGGCGGTGAGAGTGGGCGGCGGCGACCATCGGGGCTGTCTCGCGCACGTCTCGATGAACATGTGGACGTGCTCCAGGGCGGCTTCGGGATACGGGAAGAGGCAGCGGTGGTTCGTCGGCGGGCCAACGGTCCTATGATCACGAAGCCCACACCTCACGGGGCACCTGGCGCGAGTGGGGAAGGGGTCGGAGGGCGGGTTGGCGTCTCCGGACGGGCGCTGTGCGGGGCTGGCGCGTTGCCTGAGGGGGAGAGTAGGAACGGACGCGGGTCCGGGCTCTGGCGCCTGCCCGTGCTTCATGCGGAAACCTCGCGGAAGGTGTCGGAGGGCGGGGCGACCGCTCCGGACGTGCGCTGTGTGTGGCTGGCGCGTCGTCCGAGGGAGATTTTGGCCCTGGCACCTCGCGCAAGGGACCCGGGGCTCCGAACGGAGGCCTCGGGGCAGAGGGCGGAGCAGATCGCGCAGCGCCGGGTCCCGGGTGAGTCCTCGTCGGAATCGAACTTGTAGTGGTGGGTTTCGCGTCCCGCGCAGATGTGGCCGCAAGAGCCGCACCGCCAGTACCGGCCGACCCGAACCGGGTGCGGCGCCCCGATGGCCCCAAGCTCGCGTGCGCGACGCACGTCGGCGGCCGGGTCGCTCACGGCTCGTCCCCCTTCGGCCGGGCGCGATCCTTGGCTCCGACCGTCCAGTTCTCGGCCTCTTCGTTGACCGGGGCGGGGTCCGGCTCGAGAGAGTCTCTCTCGAGCGGCCCCGGACCCGCCGGGGGGGGCACCTTGGGGGATTCTATGCCTACCCTACCCCCGCTAAAGGTAGGGGTGCCCTCCCCAAGGGTAGGGGTAGGGTAGGGGTCTCGTTCCGAGGCTTCTGCTGACGTGGAAAGGCCCGAAAGGGTAGGGGTGTAGGGGTCCGTCGGGGGGTGCGGTCGGGCCCCCTCTTTTTCGGCAAAAGACTCGAGTGTCGCGTTCCCGCCGTACCTCGACCACACGCTCGGCCAAAGAACCACGAACGGGAGCCGCTCAATCCGCGCCCTTCCCTTGACGGTGCGGACCGTGAAGCCCAACTCGCGGACGATTCGGGCCGTGAAGTCGCGGGGCCCGAATCGCTTGAGGTCGACGCGCATCGCGGTCCCCCCACCGAAGACGGGGACCGTGGTCGCCTCGCCCTCGGCCACGAGGAGCGTCTCGACCTGCTCATGGATGCGGCGCAGCTCGAGGTCGCTCGCCTTGAGGTTCGTGAGACCGCCGGCCCGCTCGACCACCGCCGCGATCGCCGCGACGATGAGCCCCTTGTCGCTCCCCGCGAGCTGCTCGGTGGCCTCCTCCTCGAGCCGGCCTGCCGCGGTGGCGAGCCTGTCCTCCACTCCGTAGTGGACTGCGAACGGCCAGAGCGCAGTGAGTTTGTCCCGCGACCTCGGCTCGAGGCCCGGCTTCGACCGGGCGGTCTCAGCCACAGCGCCGATGTCAGGGTTCTCGGCCCCGGTGAGGATGTCCAGGCGGAGTCGGGTCAGGATCGTCCGGAATGCGGTCGCCTCCGGGTCCCGCACCGTCACTCGCTTCTCCGGGACCCCCGGCGAGAGGTGGATGACGAAGCACCGGCTGACGAGGTCCTCCTTCGTGTCAATCTGCGTCGTCAGAATCACCCACCCGAACGGGTCGACCGTGACGACGCCGCTGTCCTGGTTCTGCGCGGCCCGGATGATCTTCGCGCCGCGCTTGAACCCCGTCCGGAGCACCCGAAGGAAGTCGGGGTTGTCGTGGATCGCGGACTCGTCGACAAGTAGGACCGGGTGCCACCCGTTCATCATCCGGTAGACGGCGGCGGGAGTCAACGCCGCGCCGTAGACACCTCTCGGGACGACGAGCTGCACCGCCTCGGCGGCGGTCGACTTGCCCCAGCCGAAGGGCGCCTCGAACATCAGGCGGGGCGCGAAGTCTATCTCGTCGGAGCGGGCGGAGGCACCCATCGCCCAGAGAGCTCGCACGAGGTGCCCGTCCGGGGCGTTCATCCCGTCCCGCTCCCGGAAGTACCGCTCGAGCGCCGGGAGCAACGGACCATTATCGCGCTCCCATTCCGCGACGGAGACCGCGGTCGGGTCCGATGGCAGCGGCCACAAGGCGTCGCGGATTCGGGCGAAGGGCAGTGACGACACGAGCCGTCTCACCTCTCGCCCCCGCTCCTCAGAGGCTTCCGCGTTGGACCGCGACGACTTCGACTGGCTCGCCCCCGCGTACTTCTTCTCGATACGGTCCAGCTCGGCGGTGACGGTCGTCCGGACGATTCGCCCGTCGGCCACCCAGGCGACCCCGAGGTCCGGTTTCCCGTTCGGATCGGTTGTGGCGAAAACCTCGCCGACCTCCGGGTCGAACTCCTCGAGCGGCGGAGCCGGCTCAGGCGGCTTCGTCGGCCTCCCGTACTTCCTCATAGCGGAGTCGACCGCCGCGACGACGTCGTCGTCGGTACGGCTGTCGACCTCCATCGCCTCGTGGACGGCGCCCCGGACCAACCGGAGCACCGTGTCCCGGTCCGCGACCTCGAACCTTGAGGCGACCGCGGCGGCGGTCCGGACGATGAAGTCGTGGCGCTTCCCCTTCGGGACCTTTCCGTCCGTCGTGTGGAACTTGAGCGAGGTCGCCCTCCGCTCCTCGATCACCTTGAGCAGCCACGGGGGCGGGAGGCGGACTTCCGCCGACTCGAGCGGGATGACCCAGGCGTACGGCGCCCCTGACTTGTGGGGCGAGGGGGGGAGCACGACGTACCCGCCGTCCGCACGAAGGTCGAGCCCCGGCCGGAACCCGACGACGCTCGGCACGCCCCCACCCGGATGCGCGAAGTAGATGTGCCGCCCGCCACCGCCGGTGCGTACCACCGGTCCCCCGGGGAGCGGGCCGTGCTCCTTGACGAGCTGCTCCAGGGACTCGTCCCCCCCGTGCCTCGGGTCGACGTCGAGGACGACGAACCCAGTGACGGCACCGGTCGGCATCCCGATCCCAGCGTCGGGGAACTCCGTCCACCACCGCCATATCTGCGCCTCGTCCGCGGTCGCGTCCTTGAACCCATGCGGGGTGTGCGGGGTCTTGTCGAGCTTGACGGGGAAGACCGGGCGATCGGCGCGGGCGTGCCCGAGGGCGGCGTCGAGGAGCGCGCTCATCGCGGCCCCCGCCCCTCGAGTAAGACCGTGTCCGCGAGTGAGACCTGCAACGCGCTCCGCGGTCGCCGCGGCGGGAAGATGCCGAGGTCCTCCTCGACCTGCGCGAGACGCTGTCGCAAGTCCCGGACCTCGGCGGCGAGAACACTTACCGCGCTCAGCGCCTCGTTGGCCTTCGAGGTCGCGGTCCGTGTCGGTGACAGTGGCTCGCCGTCGTGGCCCGGCATTACGGTCCCTCCGGGACGATGCGCATGTGCGTCGTCGCGACCTTGACGTAGATCAGGCGGAGGTCCGGGTCGTCCCTCTCCTCAACCTCGTTGATGAACTTCTGGACAGCGGGTCCGGTCCCGGCGACGACCACCGCGCCGGTGAGGCGGAGGGCGGCCAGGACGTCAGTCTGCCGAACGCCCCGCATAGGTTGTGGTCTCCGACGGTGTCTCGGTCTTTCGGCGCGCGGGCTCGGCTTTCGGTTCGGCGGGGTGCTCGACCTCGAACACGATCTCCGCCCAGGCCGAGAGGAGGCGCTCCTTGCCGGTCGGCGGGGTCGGCGGCGTGGACTCGCTCACAAGTTGCCCCCGTTGGCCTTGACCAACCGGTCCGCCTCGGCCTCCTTGCCAGGCGGGACGATTAGCAACAGGTTCCCGTATCGGAGCTGGACGTGGCTCCCCACGTCGAGCCCCGCCCCGGCGCAGTAGTCCTTGGGCAACACGACAATTCGGCTTGTGGATCCGGTTCGGTTCACGGTCCGATTGACCATCGCTGGCATACGGCTGACAGTAAGCCCCGCGCCGGCGCGCCCGATTTACTGAGGTCCGGATGGCCGCGAATAAGTCGCGACTTATGGCGGGTCGAGCCCGGGGGCGCATGGTCCTTATACTTCGCCCGAAATGTCGCCCGTATGCCTCGAAGGCTCGGCGACGGCTTCCTCGCTCGGGCCGAGGTTCGCTCCGTGCGTCGGCTGCTCGCGATGGCCGAGGAGCGGACGGGGAGCGTCGACAACGGCGACCTCGACGATGAGATGCGCAAGATTGCGCGGGGGGAAGCGTCCGAACTCGCGGGAAAAATCGCGGCCGAGTTGCCAGCGGCTTACACGAAGTGGACCGCCTTCCGTGACAGGAGCGCCCGGTGCGCATGGATTGGAGACAATCGGGGCGGCCCCTCAGAGAGGTCGGTCCGAATCGTTGCATCGAAGGCGGCGGCGGAGGCTCGGGCCGCCGCGGTCTCGACGCGTCGTGAACGACTGCTTGAAGGGGAGGTCGAGCGAGCCGAGGTTCGGGGGTCCCTAGCCTCCGAACGTAGCGACCGGTTCTGGATGCGCGGCGTTCTGAACGCCAGGCGGCCCCGTGGGCAACGGATCGCGGACGACCGTCTCGAGGTGCCGTCGGTGCTCTATCTGGAGCGCAGGGGGCCACCGCTTACCGAAGCCGAGTGGCAGGCCGCTCTCCGGCGTCTCCATCCGGACACAACTTGAGCCCCCTCCGGGCCGATCGGGCGGGAACGGCCCCGGCTTAAGAGGCCGGAGAGGCGTTCCGGACCCTCGTGCGCGATAGTGTCCCGCACAGTAAGGCATACACCGGCTCTTCGTCGCCCCCTGATCCCGACCCTTCGCGGCTTCCCGCCGTCCCGACGACGGCCGCGGAGGTCCGGGCGACGCTCGCGCGCCTCGAGATCCGTCCCTCCCGGGGCATGGGGCAATCGTTCCTTACGGACCCGTTCGTGGCCGACGCGGAGGCCGCGCTCGTCGACCTCCCCTCGGGGCACCCGATCGTCGAGATCGGCGCCGGGTTGGGTCAGCTGACGGCCGCGTTGCTGCGTCGGCACCTCGGACCCCTCACGGTCATCGAGCGGGACGGGAGGCTCGCCCGGTTACTCCGCCGTACCTTCGGGGAGCGGATCACGGTCGTCGAGGGGGACGCCCTCGAGGTACCCCTCCCCGCGGCCGCGGCGGCGGTCGGGAACCTCCCCTTCTCGGTGGCGACCCCGATCCTCCTCCGCCTCTTCGCGGCGCGGGTCCCGCGCGTCGTCTTCCTTGTCCAAGACGAGGTCGCACGCCGGTTGGCGGCGGGCCCCGGGTCCAAGGAATATGGCCGGCTATCGATCATCTCCCGGCTCTACGGGACGGTCGAACTGTTCCGGACGATCCCTCCGTCGGCGTTCTCACCGGTCCCCGAGGTGACAAGCCGGATCGGGGTCCACGTGGCCCGCCCCGAGGAGCTCCCGGTTCCCTCGGTGCCCGCTTTCGAGGAGACCGTTCGGCTCCTGTTCTCCTCGCGACGAAAGCAGCTCCGGAACCTGATCCCCCGGGTGGTGCGTCCGGAGGCGGTGGCGGCCCGCGCGGCGGAGTCCGCCGGCTGGCCTCCCGACTGGCCGTCCCTCCGTCCCGAGTCGCTGCCGCCCGAAGCCTACTTCGCGCTGGCGCGCGTCCTTGCCGCCCGAGCCTAGGTCGACCGGTTGCGGCCCCTCCCCCCTCGATGAGGTTAGGTAGCGCATCCCGGTCGGGCGGGCCATGCCGCCGCCGGTCAACCTCCGCGCCCACGAGAAGAAGAACCGGACGATGTGGGAGCGAAGCGCGAAGGAGTACGAGGACCGTAACTCGCGAACTCTCGAACGGGGCGACCCGATGGGTTGGGGATTGTGGCACGTCCCGGAACGCGAGCTCCAGATCCTGGGCGACGTGCGCGGCAAGGACGTCCTGGAGCTCGGGTGCGGCGCCGCCCGCTGGTCGGTCGCTCTTGCCCGCCGCGGCGCGAGGGTCGTCGGGCTGGATTTCTCCGCGGCCCGCCTCGACCAGGCGCGGGCGCAGATGGCCGCGGCCGGGGTGGACTTTCCCCTCGTGGAGGCGAGCGCGGAAGCGGTCCCGCTTCACTCGGGCCGCTTCGACATCGTCTTCTGTGACTGGGGCGCCGTCACCTTCACCGACCCGTACCGGACCGTGCCCGAGGCGTCGCGCCTCCTCCGGGCCGGAGGACTCTTCGCGTTCTCGAACTCGAGCCCGTTCCGTTCCCTCTGCCAGAACCGTACGACGGACCGGATGTCCCGCCGCCTGCTCTACGACTACTTCGGCTTGCACCGGGTCGACTATCCGGATGAGGTCAACTTCCAGCTGCCCTACGGGGAGTGGATCCGCCTCTTTCAGGAGAATTCGCTCGTGGTCGAGGACCTCCTGGAGATCCGCCCTCCCCCCCAGGCCCGGACGAGCTACCTTTCCAAGGCCGAGACGGAGTGGGCACGGCATTGGCCGATGGAGGTCATCTGGCGCGTCCGCAAACCGTCCGGAGGGGCTCCGGCCCGGCACCGCCCCTCCCGGAAGAGGCGTTCCGCGACTCGTCGCTGAGGGAGGCTCTCGTCAGACCTTCCTCCGGCCCCGTGGCGGAGCCGAGACTACCGGCCGCGAGGGACGGAGGGTTCGAGGACCGTTCGGCCGGGCAGGGGGCTATTCGATGAGGGCACACCGTCGAAGGTACGTCGGAAACCGGGGGTCCGCCCGCATCCTCTCGAAGAGGGGGAACGTGACGAACTCGAAGGGGGAACGGGTCTGTTCGTCCGCGCTTCGGAACAACCACTCGAAGAACCGGTCGGCGTCTCCGAGCACTCCGTAGGTCCAGGCGATCCCGAAGGCCGGGATGTAACGGTCCTTCGCGGCGGCGGACAGCACTTCCAGTTCCCGAAGGGCCTCCGCGCGCTGACCCAGGATGGCATGGAGCATCGCGGGCGTCGTCTCTCCATACGGTCCGTTACCGGCGGCGATCAGTCGGCGGGAGAGCTCCAAGGCCTCGGTGTTCATCGATTTCGACGCGTAGAACACGAGCTTGTAGAACCCCGTGAAATCGAGATCTCCGCTCAGTTCGGACGCTCGGTTCAGGGCTGCCAGGGCCCCCGCGTCCGTACCGGTGATCCACGAGTGGCAGGCCCGGTGAAAAAGGATGATGGGGGAGAGCGGGTCGGCCTCTTCCGCTCGGTCCAATTCCCCCGCCGCTTTCTCCCGCCGCCCGAGGGCCATCAAATGCATGTAGTACCATTGATGGGCGGACGCGTACATGGGGTTCAGTTCGATGGCCCGCCTGTACTCGCGTTCGGCGTCGGCCCATTGGTAGTTCCGGTCCAACAGGAGAGCGAGGGAGGCGTGCGCCTCGGCATTCGTTTCGTCCAGCTGGATCGCGCGCTCCGCGGCGGCTTTTGCTTTCGGTCCCCCGTCGTCGGCGGTCATCGATCCCCGATCGACGAGGATCGAGTAGCAATCCGCGATCCCCGAACTGGCCTGTGCGAACTGCGGGTCGAGTCGGAGGGCTTCCTCGAAGCACGCGAGCGCGGCCCGAACCTGCTCGTTGGACCGCCGATTCCACAGGTATCTCCCTCGAAGGTACGCCTTGTACGCGCTGAGGTTCGGCGGCGCTCGCGCTGGAGCAACCGGGGCCGACGGGAGCGCGAGGTGAAGGGCCGAGGCCACCTCCTTCGCGATCTCGGTCTGAATCGCGAAGACGTCCACGAGTTCGCGGTCATACCTCTCGGACCAGAGGTGCTCCTCCGTCCCCGTGTCGATCAGCTGGGCGGTGACCCGGATCCGGTTTCCGGCCCGGCGCACGCTCCCCTCGATGACGGTCCCGACGCGCAGTTCCTTGCCGATCTCGGAAACCCCCTTCGTCGTGCTCCGGAACCGCATGACGGAGGTTCGGGCGATGACCCGAAGCCCGGGGACCTTGGAGAGTTCGGAGATGATCTCCTCGGTGAGTCCGTCCGCAAAGAATTCGTCCTGTGGGTCGGGGCTCATGTTCGCGAGCGGAATGACCGCCAGGCGCCGGGCGGTTTCGGACGGAGGGCTCGGAGCGCGCAGAGCGGCCTCCCCCCAAGGGAGGTCGACCTTGTACACCTCCCAGGGGAACTTCACGTTCTTCAGGTCCACGGGGGCTAGCTTGGTGAACGAGTGGGGCACCTTGTTCCGGACCTGACCGAACACCGGCTCGGTGAGGCAGATCCCCCCCGCCACCGCCAGCGGTTCGATGCGGGAGGCGACGTTGACCGAGTCTCCCACGATGTCGGTCCCCCGCACCTCGACGTCCCCCAGATGGATACCGATCCGAAGGAGGATGGGAGAACGGCCGGTCTGTGAATTGCGCTCGTAGAGGCGCTGCTGGATGTCGATCGCACATTGGACGGCGCGCAGGGCACTGTCGAACTCGGCCAGGAACCCGTCGCCCATCGACTTGACCTCACGGCCCTGATGGGCGGCGAAAAGGGGACGAACGAGCTCTTCCTGCTCGTCCCGGAGTTGGAGGGCTTCGCCTTCGTTGGCCTGAGCCGCCGCGGTGGAACCGACCATGTCGGTGAACATGATAGCGGCGAGGCGCCGGACCGAGGCCACGTCTCGGGGACCAATCCCGTTAGATTAAGCTCCCGCCCCTGGGGTGAGCGCCCCGGCCACGACGCGAAGGGGGGCTGGGCCGACCGCCCGGATTCGGTCCTCGGAGCGGTCGCGCGGTGGCGGGCCCGGCCGCGGCCCAGTTCAGAAGCGAAGCGTCGTGATCCCGGGGAGAACCGCGGCCAGGAGTCCCGCGGCGAGGAACCCGATCGCGGCGATGCCTCCCAGCTCGAGCGGGCTGACCCCGCTCGCCAAGGAGCCGAGCACCAGCGCCCCGGCGGAGCTCGCGATCCCGGGGAGGAGGTACATGTTGGAGATGAGCCGACCCAGCTGGGAGGGTTGGAACGACCCGCGGAACAGGGCGTACTTGACATCGAGATAGGCACTCCAGAGGAAGCCCACGCCAAAGAACGCCGCCGCCTCGAGTACTAGGATCGGCGGCATCCCGACCACCACCGCGAACGCTCCGGCGACTCCGAGCAGGGACCCGACGATGATCGGCCCGATGTGGGACCGGGGATTCCACTGCCCGAAGGCGATCCCCGCGACGGTCCCTCCCGTCACGTAGCTCACGAACAAGACGCCGAATGCGGACGCGGACGCGTGAAAGGTCGAGGTCGCGAGGAGGGTGATGAGGAGGGCCGGAACGGCTCCGAAGAACCCTTGGATCGAGTCGACGGTCGCGAGCTGCAGGAGCGGTCGGCCGGGGGGATCCGTAATGAGGTGCCAGCCGGCTCGGAAACTTTCACCGAAGGTCTCTCCCGGAGCTGGGGACGGCCGAATGTTGAGCGGTGCAGCGAGGATCGCCGCCGTGGCGAGGAGGAGCCCGTAGAGGATCATCCCTCCCTCCGCGCCCACGAGCAGGATGAGGGCACCTCCCGCCGCGTACCCCGCGATCGCGTTCGCCCCGCCGACGGCACCGATCAGCCCCTGCGCGGCGAACTGCTCGTCCCGGGACACGAGGAGCCCCGGCGCCGCGTTCCCGGCGGCCCACGCGATGTCCCAGAGGATCGAGATGAGCACGATCAGCGCCAGGAGGAGCGGAACCGTGAGGAAACCTTCCAGCTGGCCGACTCCGATGGTGATCGCGGCGACCCCCATCACCGGGTAGCAGGCGACGTACAGGGTCCTCTGATTGCCGACCCGGTCGGCGATCGGCCCGGCCAGAAAGACCCCGGTGTAGGTGGCGTACTCGATGAACAGGACGGCGCCGACGACCAGCAAGCTGTGGGAGACGGTGTACGCCAGCCACACCACCGAGATCGCATAGACCGAGTAGCCTACGCCCGCGGTGGTCCACGACGCCAAGAACCAACGGAACTGGCGGTTCCGAAGGATCGGGCGGAACCGGCTCGGGGAGCTCGCGGGGCGGAGAGGGGCGGACGTGAGAACCCGAGCGGTTCGACGGTTAAGGCCGAAGTGGCCGACCCGGGTCCCGCCAAGCCCCGAATCGGAACAGAACGGACTCCTGCCCTCGACGGCCCACAGAACGCACCCTGTCCCAAAGGAGAGGCGGGGGAGGCGACCGTTCGAACCGACCTCCCGCCACGGGGGTTGCACTGGGCGGAGGCCCCTACGACGATCCCCACCGGACCGACCGTGGCCGCGTCGTGTCGGATGGCGATATCAGGTCGTGGCCGCTGGAGCGCGCCGAAGCCGATGACGACCCTCGATACCGTTCAAAGTGCGGCCGGTGCGAAGAAACCCTCGGACGTGGCGACGTGGACGAAGGTCGACGATTACCTCACCGATCTCTTCAGCCCAGCCGACCCGATGCTGGACGAGGCGCTCCGCGCGTCGGACCGCGGCGGGCTTCCTCCCATCCAAGTCTCTCTCCAACAGGGCCGGCTCCTCCATCTCCTCGCGCGAATCCAGCAGGCTCGGGAGATCTTGGAGATTGGGACCCTCGGCGGATACAGCACCATCTGGCTGGCCCGGGCGTTGCCGCCCGATGGTCGGCTGGTCACGCTCGAGCTCGAACCGCACCATGCCGCCGTCGCGCGCGCGAACCTCGAGCGTGCCCGCTTGTCCGACCGGGTCGAGATCCGCGTCGGTCCGGCCATCGATTCGCTGGCGCATCTGGTGTCGGAAGGGCGGGGGCCGTTCGACCTGTTCTTCATCGACGCGGACAAGCAGAGCTATCCGGACTATCTCGCCGGGGCGCTCCAACTCTCCCGGCCGGGTAGCCTGATCGTCGCGGACAATGTGATCCGGAACGGCGCGGTCGCCGACCCCTCCGACCCAGACCCGCGCGTTCAGGGCGTTCGACGATTCTTCGAGATGCTCGCCGCGGAACCGCGGCTGTCGGCGGCGGCCATTCAAATGGTGGGGACCAAGGGCTACGACGGCTGGGCGATCGCGCGGGTCACCGACGGCCGGCCGACGCGCTCCCGAGCGGCCCCGACCCGGCCCGGACCGAGGCCCCACCGATTCGGCCCGGCAGTGAGATAACCCTCCGAACCTCCACCCTTCCCGCGGAGCGGACCATGGCAACACACGCAACCGGCACGTTCGACATCACGATGGCGCCGATCGGAACCGACGACAAGGCCGACGGGTCGACGCTGGGCCGGATGTCGATCGCCAAGAAGTTCCGGGGGGACCTCGAGGGCGCGAGCCAGGGCGAGATGATGACCGCGATGACCGATATCGAGGGGTCGGCGGGGTACGTCGCTCTCGAACGTGTCACGGGAACCCTTCACGGTCGTCACGGGAGCTTCATCCTCCAGCACGGTGGGGTCATGACCCGTGGTCATGACTCCCAGCTGACGATCCTCGTGGTGCCGGACTCGGCCACGGACCAGCTGGTCGGATTGACCGGCAAGATGGCCATCGTGGTCTCCGAAGGAGTGCACACGTACGACCTCCATTATACGCTCCCCGACCCCCGGCCCTAGCGCAGATCTCCCTGCCTCGGGCGCCGCGTCTCCGGTCGCTGGCGACGGCGAGCGCCGGACCCGACACGGAGATTAGTGGCTTCCCGTCCGGGGGGAGGGGCCCTACCACCGGACCTTCTCCGACGGCGGCTCTGCGGACCCGGGAGGCCCTGAGAGGTCAATGATCTGCAGAGCCCGAAATCGGTGAATCACCCCCGTGACCCCGATTAGAATCACAGGCGGACTGCGAAGGCGATCTAGATACCGAAGCCCGTGAGAAGAGAAACGCTTTACCAAAAACTGCGCTCCGTAGCTTGAGGACTCCCATGATTTCTGGAGCCCATGTCATTCTGTACAGCCAGAATGCCGAGGCGGACCGAAAGTTCTTCCGACAGATCCTGAAGTTCCCGCACGTCGACGCAGGCGATGGCTGGCTAATATTCGCTCTCCCGCCGACCGAGTTGGCCGTGCATCCCACCGAGGAAGAGAGCTCGCATGAACTCTTTCTGATGTGCGATGACTTGAAGGGGGCGATCAAGGAGCTCAAGCAGAAGAAGATCCGTTGTTCGACCCCCATTGCGAGGGACTGGGGGACAATCGCTGCGATTACGTTGCCGAGCGGAAGCAAGCTAGCCCTCTATCAACCGAAACACCCGCTGGCTCCCCATTAGTCGCGGGAGCCGACCCGTTTGGAAATCCGCAACCCGCTGGCGGTCAAGATCACGCATCATCGGGTGGGACCGCAAGAGAATCCCCAAACCTGGCCCTTGAGGCAGCATTATATAGAAGCGCAAGTCTGGCCGGGCTGGTGACCACATGCTTCAGGGTACCCCTATCCTCGTCCTGAAAGAAGGCACAGAGCGCGAACGCGGCAAGGGCGCCACGGCGAACAACATCGCGGCGGCACGGGCCGTTGCGGATGCGGTCCGCACGACCCTCGGACCTCGCGGAATGGACAAAATGCTCGTCGACTCTATGGGAGACATCACCATTACAAACGACGGCGTGACGATCCTCAAGGAAGTCGACGTCGAGCACCCCGCCGCGAAGATGATCGTAGAAGTCGCCAAGACCCAGGACCAGCAGTGCGGCGACGGCACGACCACCGCGGTCGTGATCGCCGGGGAGCTCCTCAAGCGCTCCGAGTCCCTGCTCGAGCAGAGCGTCCACCCCACCGTCATCACCCGCGGATTCCAGCTGGCCCTCCAGCAAGCCAAGCACCTGCTCGAAACCGAGATCGGCACTACCGTCAAGACCGACGACGAGGCGATCCTGATCGACTGCGCGATCACCGCGATGGGGTCGAAGGGAGTCTACGGGTCGCGGGACCAGCTCGCCAAGATCGCTGTCAAGGCGGTTCAGAAGATCGCCGAGACGCGCGGCGGCAAGACCGTCGCCGATGTCGACCAGATCAAAGTCGAGAAGCGACCCGGTGGCGCGATCGCCGACACCCAGCTCTTCGACGGGATCATTCTCGACAAGGAACGCGGCCACCCTCGGATGCCGACCTCTGTCACGAACGCGAAGATCGTGCTCCTGAACAGCGCCCTCGAGGTCAAGAAGACGGAGATCGAGAGCAAGATCAACATCAAGAATCCCTCCCAGATCCAGAGCTTCCTCGACGAGGAAGACAAGACGTTCCGCAAGATGGTCGAGTCCGTGAAGGCGGCCGGCGCCAACATGGTCGTCTGCCAGAAGGGGATCGACGACGTGGTCCTCCACTACCTATCGAAGGAGAAGATCTACGCCGTCAAGCAGGTCAAGGAGTCCGACCTTCAGAAGCTCGCCCGGGCCACCGGCGGGAAGATCGTCACGGGGATCAAGGAACTCACCCCGGCCGACCTCGGCAGCGCGGCCCTCGTGGAGGAACGCAAGATCGGGGACGACCACATGACGTTCGTCACCGGTTGCGCGAACCCCCGGTCGGTCTCGATCCTCATCCGCGGCGGGACCGAGCACGTCACCCAGGAAGTCGAGCGCTCCCTGCACGACGCGCTCAAGGTCGTCTCGAGCGTCCTCGAAGACGGGGTCGTCTGCCCCGGCGGCGGGGCGACTGAGATCGACCTCTCGGTCAAGCTGCGCAAGTGGGCCAGCAGCGTCGGCGGCCGCGAGCAGCTCGCGGTCGAGGCGTTCGCCCAGGCACTCGAGTGCATCCCGTGGGCCCTGGCCGAGAACGGCGGGTACGACGCGATCGACACGCTCATCGAGCTCCGCAGCGCCCACGAGGGCCCCCAGGCGAACAAGAACGTCGGGGTCAACCTTGCCGACGGCAAGGCCGCGGACATGTGGAAGCTCCGCGTGGTGGAGCCCGCCCGCGTCAAGCGCCAGGCGCTCACCTCCGCGACGGAGGTCGCCTCGATGGTGCTCCGGATCGACGACATCATCGCCTCGAAGAAGGGCGGTGGCGGCCCGCCCGGCGGTCCGGGCGGCCACGACCACTAGACCGGAAGCGAACCTTTTCCTTCACTCGCCGCGGGGGCGGCCGACGAGTTCGGCCGCGCCCGTCTTCCGAAGCCTTCTTAACAGGGAGCGGGTAGGCCGCTCGCCATGCGCACCAAGCAGGTCGAGGGAGTCCTCCGACTGGACGTCGTGGCCCTCGAACCCCGCCCCGCGATCTACCTGGTCTACGACGGGCTCGCGGGGGTCGGCCAGCGGCCGATCCTTCGGGACCTAGTCGAAGAGCTAGGCCGGAAGGGTCCCCAGGAACTCGCCAAGTTCCTGGACACGCTCCGCCGGCGTCACTCCGGCCAGGTCCACGTCTACTTCGCCGATTACGTCAGCTACGGGATCGGAGGCGGCGACGCGACCTCAGAGTTCTTCCTCGGCACGTTCCTCATCCTTCACGAGGCCGCGCGGCCCGCGGGCGAAGGCCCGGCGGTCCCCGAGCACCTCGCCTTGTTCCGTCCCGGGGGCGTCGAACGGCTCGCCCTCGAAGGCCTGGCCAACTAGCGCCCCCGCGCACGAACCATCTTGTAGGCCCTGCCTCCCTTCGCGGGTACGGCACGATCGATGACCGACGAAACTCCGCTCGAACATGAGCGCCGCCTCAAGGTGGCGCGCTGGCGGGAGGAAGGACGGGAACCGTATCCGTGGAACTTCCCGGGCCGGGTTCCTACGGAGGTCGTCCGGACGCGCGCGGCGACGCTCTCGTCCGGGATGGAGGCCGAGAGCGAGACCGTCCGGGTCGCCGGGCGGCTCCGGGCGTTCCGAGTACACGGACGGACCGCGTTCGCCGACATCGACGACCTCTCCGGCGCGCTCCAGCTCATCCTCCGGGCCGACGTCCTCGGAGAAGCCACCTACCAGTCGTGGCTCTCGGACCTCGATTCGGGGGACGTGGTCGGAGCCGAGGGGGCCCCCGCGCTCTCCCGGCGCGGCGAGCCCTCGCTGGTCGTTCGGCAGGTCCATCTCCTCGCCAAGGCGATCGCTCCGCCCCCGGAGAAGTTCCACGGCCTCCAGGATGTCGAGGAGCGGCTCCGCCGGCGCTACCTCGACCTCCTCTCCTCCGCCGAGACGCGGCAGCGCTTCCGGGTCCGCTCGCTGTTGACGCGGGAAACGCGCGCGTTCTTCGAGGAGTCCGGTTTTCTCGAGGTCGAGACCTCCGTGCTGGTGCCCCTCGCGGGCGGGGCGGCCGCCGAGCCGTTCGTCACCCACTCGAACTACCTCGCCCAGGACGTCCAGCTCCGCATCGCCCTCGAGCTCCCCCTCAAGCGCCTCATCGTCGGGGGGCTCGAGCGGGTGTTCGAGCTGGCCAAGTGCTTCCGGAACGAGGACCTCGACACGATCCACTCGCCCGAGTTCACGATGCTCGAGGCGTACTGGGCGTACGCGGACTATCTCGACATGCTGGGTCTCACCGAGCGGCTCTACCAGCGGTTGTCGGCCCTGGCTGCGACGCTCCTCCCGGACGTCCGAGAGGCCCAGGAGGCCGCGCGGGAGTTCGCGGCGGGCCCCTCGCGGGTCGACTTCGTCGACGAGCTCGAGCGGGTCAGCGGGATCACCGGAGTGCTCGACAAGACGCCCGACCAGCTCCGCGATCTCGCGCGGGCCGCGGGCTCGACCGTCCCGTCCGACTCTCCGCCCGGCGTGTTCCTGGACAAGCTCTTCGAACACTACGTGGAGCCGACGCTCGACCGGCCGACGTTCGTCCTGGACCACCCGATCTCCACCACGCCCCTCGCCAAGCGCCACCGTCGCCTCCCCGGCCGGGTCGAGCGGTTCGAGTTCTACTACCGCGGCTTCGAGCTCGGGAACGCGTATTCGGAGCTCACCGACCCCGACGAGCAGGAGCGGCGGTTCCAGGAACAGGTCGACGCACGGGCGGAGTACCGGTACGCCTACGATGCCGACTTCATCCGGGCGCTCCGGCACGGGATGCCACCCACGACGGGGATCGGCATCGGGATCGACCGGATGGTGATGGCCCTCACCGGAACCCCCTCGATCAAGGACGTCCTCCTCTTCCCGCTCGTCCGGTCGACGTAGCCGCGGACCCCGCGGGGTTATCCTCCCGGTCGCTCCGGGGGCGTTGATGGACCCGGCCCCCTCGAGCGGACCCATGATTCCGCTTCGTCTCGAGGAGCTCTCGGTGGTCTACGGGCCGCGGAAGGCGGTCGACCGGCTGACCCTCGAGGTTGGACCCGGCGAGATCTACGGCCTCCTCGGCTCGAACGGCGCCGGCAAATCCAGCACGATCAAGTCGATCGTCGGCCTCGTGCGCCCCGCCGGAGGGACCGTCCGCGTCTTCGGGTATGATGTCCAGAAGGACGCTCTGGCGGCGAAGGAACGGATCGGGTACGTTCCCGAGACCTCGATGCTGTACGAGTCTCTCACGCCCCGGGAGTTCCTCGAATTCGTCGCGGGCGTCCGTCGGCTCGATCCAGGTCGGGCTGCCGAACGAGCGCGCGACCTGGTAACCGCGTTCCGGTTGACCGACGAGTTCGAGGAACCGATCTCCTCGCTCTCGAACGGCACCCGTCAAAAGGTCCTCCTGGTCGCGGCCCTCCTGCACCAGCCTCCGCTCCTCGTCCTCGACGAACCGCTCAACCACCTGGACCCCCGCTCCCTGCGTCTCATGAAGGACCTCCTCGCCCAGTATGTGAGGAACGGGACGCGGGGCGTCCTCTTCTCCACCCACGCGATGGAGGTCGCGGAACAGCTCTGCCACCGGGTGGGCATTCTCGACCACGGTGTACTGCGGGGCGAGGGATCCCTCGCGTCCCTCCGGGAGCGCGGCGCGGAGGGGGACGCGACCCTGGAGGAGATCTTCCTCCACTTGACCCAGGAGGACGCGGGCGTCCGGGCCGCGCTGGCCTCCCTCGAGAGGACCTAGGATGGCCTGGCGGGAGGCACTTCGGCTGAGCCGGGTCGCCTTCCTCGAGCTCTCGTTCCAGGCGATCTACGCGATCCGGCAGGGGAACATCCTCCCGCCGGGCGATGCGTCGAAGCTGAGCGCGCGGGCGCGAAGCCGGGTCTTGCAGAGCAAGGCACTGGTCGCCGGGTTGCTGGGTTTCCTGACCATCGGGGCCGCGCTCATCCTCCACGACGCCAGCCTTGTCGCGGTCCGGCTCCTCCCGAACCCCATCCCGGTGCCCGTATTCCAGACCGGCGTCCTGACGGCGCTCCTCAGCCTCGACGTGGCGTTCCTCTGGTGGACCGGCCTCCAGGTCCTCCCGACGTTCCTCTCGGCGGGCGTCCTGCCCGTCCTCGAACCGTTGCCGATCGACGAGCCCACGCTCCGCCAGACCGCGGTCATCCTCTACCTGCGCCTGTTCGACCTGCCGGTCCTCACCTTGCTGGTCCTCACACCGCTCCTCGTGGGATTCGCGCTCGGCCCGCTCGCCGGGGTGGCGATCCTCCCGGGGGTCGCCGTCGCCGTCGTATTCGCGCTCGTCCTCGCCCTCATCACCGGGCGCTTCTTCGTCCGTCGCGTGCAGGGTTCCCGGAGCGGTGGGGGTCGCGCGCTCCTGCGCTGGACCTACCTCATCCTGTGGGTCGTGCCCGCGTTCGGCCTCTTCGGTTTCGTCACCCTCGCTCCCGCGTTCTTCGGGGCGCTCACGACCCTCTCGGCCAACGGTCCGTCGGCTCTCTTCGATCTGCTGTCGGGATCCTTCCCCTTCTCGCTGGCGTCACTGCCGGCCCTCCTGTCGTCCGGAGCCAATGCCCTGCCCGTGGGAGGCGGGGGCTTCGTGGTCCTGCTCGGGGCGAGCGTGGGGTACCTGGGGCTCGCCGTCGCCGCCGCCCTATGGATGGGTCCGGCGATCCGCGCGATCGGCCTCACCCCGCCGGGGGTCCCCGTTCCCGCCGACCCCGCGCGGGTCACCCTGCACACGACCGGACGCGTCTACGCCGTGCTGGTGAAGGACCTGCGGATGGCAAGCCGGACGCCGGGGTACGCATTCTTGATCCTGCTCCCGATCCTCGACGCGGGGGCGCTCGGGCTTCTGACGTACGTCTCGGGCCCGGGGCCGGGCGCGGGTACCTCGCTCGCCCTCGGGGCGGTCACCACGGCCGCCCTCCTCGGGGCCTTCTTCGGGCCGGCGTTCTTCGCCATCGAGGTGGTCGCCTACTCGTACGGCCGGACGCTTCCGTTGCCTGAACGGTCGCTGGTCCTGGGCAAGGTCGCGCTCATCGGTGCGATCTACCTCGTTGCCGGGGGCCTTGTCCTCGCGCTGGCCGACCTGCGGGTCGACCAACCGCTCGTCTTCCTCGGGTTCGTCGTGGCCGAGCTCCCCGCCGTCCTCGCGGCCGCGCTCTTCGAGCTCGGGATGCTCCTCCGTCGCGCCCGCACCCGAGGGCTGCCGCTGGTGAACCTCTATACGGGCGCCTGGGTGGCGGTGCTCGTGTCGATCCCCGGCCTCTTCATCGCGTCGGCCCCCCTGGTCGCGTTCGAAACGCTCCGCAATTACCCCCAGCCCGTTGCCCTGGGCGCGATGGCGCTGGTGGCCCTCGGCAGCCTATCGGTGATCGCACCGTTCGTCCTGCGAAGGAGGAGCTCGTGAGCGCTCCTTCCCTTCCCTCCCGTTTCGAGCCCCGCGAAATCGAGGCCCGATGGCAGCGGGCGTGGTCCGAGGCGGAGATCTTCCGCGCCCCGGAGCGACCGGCCGGCACCCCGTTCTCGTTCATCCTCCCGCCGCCGAACGTGACCGGTGTGCTGACGCTGGGCCACATGCTCGGGAACACGGTCATGGACCTGCTCGCCCGGTACCACCGGATGTCCGGGCGACCCACCCTCTGGGTCCCGGGCGTGGACCACGCCGGGCTCGCGACCCAGGTGGCCGTGCGACGGGCGCTCTCCAAGGAAGGCGTCCGGCTGGAGAACCTTCCCCCGGAGGCGGCGATCGCGCAGGTCGAGAAGTGGCGGGCCGCGCACGAGGCGCGCATTCGTGAGCAAACGCTCGCCGGCGGCTTCTCCGTCGACTGGAGCCGGTACCGCTACACGATGGACCCGGCCTCCGTCCGCGCGACTCGGGAGGCGTTCGTGCGCCTCTACCGTGACGGTCTCCTCTACCGGGCCGAACGGATGGTCAACTGGGACCCCCGGCTCCGGACGGCCCTCTCGGACCTCGAGGTGACCCACTCGGAGGAGACCGGCTCGCTGGTCTACCTGCAGTATCCCTGGGCGGACGGCTCCCCGGGGGGCCTCGAGGTCGCCACGGTTCGGCCCGAGACGATCTTTGGCGATGTCGCGGTCGCGGTCCATCCCGACGACGCCCGACAGGCGTCGGCCCTGGGCCGGGAGGTGCTGGTCCCGATCACCCGTCGACCGATCCCCGTGATCACCGACCCCGCGATCGACCCGACCTTCGGGTCGGGAGCGCTGAAAGTGACCCCCCGGCACGACCTCGTCGACTACGAGGTCTTCCAACGCCATCCGGGGCTTCCGATGCCCCCGGATGTGATCGACGAGGGGGGCCGTCTCGCGAGCGACTGGGTCCCTGAGGGGCTCCGTGGCCTCGACCGGGATTCCGGACGCCTGGAGACGCTCGACCGGCTCCGGTCGGAAGGGTACGTATTGCGCGAGGTACCGTACCGGCACTCGGTCGCCCGGTCCGAGCGCTCGGACACCGTGGTCGAGCCACGGCTCTCCACCCAGTGGTTCGTCCGGGTCGGCCCCCTGGCCGAGCCCGCGGTCCGGTCCGTCCGGGAGGGCCGCGTGCGGATCCACCCCGACCGCTGGACGCTGACGTTCTACCGTTGGATGGAGACGATCCAGGACTGGTGCATCTCGCGCCAGGTCTTCTGGGGGCACCCCATCCCCGTCTACCACTGCACTCCGTGCGGCCACGACACGGTCACCGTCGACGTGCCCGAGAAGTGTGAGACGTGCGGAGCGTCGGAGATCGTCTCCGACCCGGACGTGCTCGACACGTGGTTCACCTCCTGGCTCTGGCCGTTCGCGGCCCTCGGATGGCCCGAGTCCACTTCGGACCTTGCGCACTACTACCCCACGAACGTCCTGGTCACGGGTCGCGACATCATGTTCTTCTGGGTCGCCCGGATGATGATGGCGGGTGAGCACTTCACGGGCCGCGCCCCCTTCTCCGATGTCTACTTCACCGGCATGCTGCGCGACGAGACCGGCCGCAAGCTCTCCAAGAGCCTCGGAAACTCGCCCGACCCGCTCGACACGATGCGCGAGCGGGGCGCCGACGCGATGCGCTTCGCCCTCCTGTTCCCGAACCCGACCGACGAAGACGGACCGTTCGGTGGCCACACCCTCGAGGGGGGCGCGCACTTTCTGACCAAGGTGTGGAACCTCGTTCGGTTCACCTTGATGAACGTCCCGGCCGGCACGCCGCCCCCGGGGGGGCCGCCCGTCCTTTCGCTCTCGTCCCCTCTCGAGCACCGGTGGATCCTCTCTCGCTGGCGGCGCACCGCCGAGGAGGTGGACCGCGCCCTCGCCGCGTTCGAGCCTAGCCGGGCGTCAACCGCCCTCTACACGTTCGTCTGGCGCGACCTCGCCGACCGGTACGTCGAGATCGTCAAGGAGAGCTTGCTCGGCCGGCAGGGCGAGCCGGCGGCTCGGGAGGCACGCGAGACGCTGCTCTACGTGGTGGAGAGGACCCTCCGCCTTCTCCACCCCATCGCCCCCCACCTCACGGAGGAGCTCTGGCACGCCGTGCCGCACGACGGGGAGCTGCTCGCGACGGCCCGATGGCCGGCGGCGACCGAGGCGCCGGCGGACCCGGTCGCCGAGCTCGAGATGGAAACGGTCCTCGAGACCGTCCGCCTCCTGCGCAACCTCCGTGCGGAGGAGCACGTGCCCCTCGAAACGGTCCCGCCCGCGTGGATCCGTCCGGGCGGTCCGGAGGTGGCGCGGCTCCTCGAGCGGGAACGCGGGACGCTCGAACGGTTGGCGCGGGTCCACCCGATCGAATTCCTGGCGCCCGGTGCGACGGCTCCTGCACAGGCTGCGAGCCGGGTCGCCATCCTCGGGGAGTGCTACATCGAACGGCCCCTGTCCGGCGCCGAAGCCTCCGAAGCCCTCCAAAAGGAACGTGGCAAGATCGCGGCCCTCCTCGAGAAGACCCGGGCGCGGCTCAGCGACGAGGGATTCCGGGCCCGGGCCCCTCCCGAGGTCGTCCGCGAGGCCGAGGAGAAGGCCCGGGAGCTCGCGGAGCGGATCGGCCGTATCGACGAGCACTTGAAGGCGGAGGCGTCGTCGTCGCCATGACCGCCCGCACGCCCAAGCCCGCCGCCCGCCGATCCCGCCCGCCAGCGACCCACGCCGCCGCGTCCCCGCCCTCCATCGGCTCGATCCCTCTCGCCGCCGGCCGGAAGGCCCATCCCGCGCTGGGCCTCGGCCTCTGGGGCCTCGGACGGTGGACCCCAGCGGACGAGGCGCGGACCAAGGCGACGATCGGCCGGGCGTACGAGCGCGGGTTCCGATGGTTCGACACCGCCGAGGTCTACGGAAGCGGCCGGTCGGAGCGGATCCTCGGCGACGTCCTTCTCCGCGCGGCGGGGGGAGCCCCCGACCCGTTCGTCACCACGAAGGTCTCCTGGGAGCACCTGCGACCCGCCCAGGTCCGGGCCAGCCTCATCAACAGCCTCGAGCGGTTGGGGCGCTCCTCGGTCGACCTCTATCTCATCCATGCCCCGGACGCGAAGGTCCCGCTCGCCCAGACCATGCCCGCGCTGGAGGCGCTCTGGAAGGAGGGACGGGTCGGCGCCATCGGGGTCTCGAACTTCGGCCTCGAGGAGCTGGAGGAGGCCTCCCGTCACCTCACCGAGACGCGGATCGTCGTGAACCAAGTCCGCTACAACCTCTTCGACCGGGACGAGGCCGACCCGGTCCGGGAGTACTGCCGCTCCCATCAGATCCTGATCGAGGCCTACGCGCCGCTCGCCCGCGGCCTGCTGCACGGTCGGTTCCTGGATGGGGAAAAGCCGACCCCGATGTTCAAGAGGTTCGTCCAGCAGCAGGCCGAGTCCGACCCGCTCCCGGAGCTCCTACAACGGGCGCGCGCGCTGCGGGACCTGGCGCTGGAGGCCGGGGTCCCGCTCGGGTCGCTCGCGCTCCATTGGCTCGAGCGCCAGGGAGCCGCCCCCGTCGTCGGGGCCAGCCGGCCGGAGCAGGTGGACGGCAACCTCGCCGCGTGGTTCGCCCGGCCCGACCCGGCCGTCCTGGACCGGGCGGATGCGATCGCCCGGGGCGACCGTGCTTAAGCTGGTCGCCATCGACATGGACGGGACGCTCGTCGACGTGGCGAGCTCGT
>Ga0209415_10002215_pt1 | contig 36633 bp, 24 predicted proteins | sample PeaSoiSIISIP2007_FD_187696 | JGI IMG/M metagenome (GOLD analysis project Ga0209415, IMG submission 187696) | Peat soil microbial communities from Weissenstadt, Germany - SII-SIP-2007 (SPAdes) (version 2) | ecosystem: Environmental > Terrestrial > Soil > Wetlands > Peat | place: Germany... | reverse complement strand
GATTATCAGTACCGTTGGTGTTGACGACTACCTGGTTCGGGTGAGTGCTGCAATCGGCCGAGTTACACCCGCCCGATGAGGAACATGGCGAGGGCGCCGCAAGATTCTTCAGGGGGTCCGGCGAGGCTGGCGCCCCGACGTTCGGAGTCGGCGTCAAGGTGCCGTGCCATTGGTAGTTACCGACAATGTCGTACTCCGACGCGCTCAGTGTGCTGTTGCCGGAGTTGGTCAGCGCGGTGGCCGAGCTGGAATCGACATATAGTCCGCAGGCGGACGTGACGTTGGTATTTCCGTTCTGATAGTAGGCCCCGCTGGAAGATGGGTCAAGCGCGTAAATGCAGTCCTTGGCCGGATTCAGGCCGGCCGTGGATTGCGCGGCGACCTTTCCGGTGGTATTGCCCATAACCGCGGAGAATAACTGGGGCACCGTCTGGCTCACTGTGACCGTCACCCAGTACGCGGCGCTGTTGACGCCCGGCGCGTTCGCGGGAAGGGTGGTGCCGACATTGGCGTCGATCACCACGCTCTGGTTGCCTGACGATATAAAGCCGTTCTGTTTCGCGTACAGGCAAGCTATATCCACTGCGTTATCGGCTGTAGGGCTCGCGGGGCACGAATAAGATGTCTTACAAGTGACTCCCACCATGTCGCAGGTGAATTTGGAGCCTCCGACATTGGAGTGGACCTGAGACACTGCCGCCAGCACCGCTGCGTCCGCCGCCGCCTGCGCGGATTTCTTCAGGTAGTGCATATAGCCCAGGTCCGTAACCAGGCCCAAGAGTCCGATCATCGGAACCAGCGCAAAGGTCACAAGAATCGTAGCTTGCCCTTTGTAGGGACGACGGCAGTGTCGCATTGGAAACCTCCCATCCATCAGAACTGAATACTCTCGCGCGAGGACGCCCAGAGATCCAAGGTGGCCAGGCCGCTCACCGGATGGCCCGCGCCCGGCCAGAACATCGCGATCACCGAGTTGAAGGCATAAGACCCCGAGATTTTCAGTTTCAGCCCCGGGGCATTTTCGGTGGACGGGGGCCACGCGTTCGTCGTGTAATTCGCGATGCAGTCTTTCAATGTGCAAGTGGTGGCCGTGCCGCCGGCGTCTGTAAACGTGAGGCTCAGCGTACCACTGTCAAGCCCGACGCCCGCGGAGTGGATCACGCCGGCGATGTTGCCAATGGTCACCGAGCAGGAATTTGGCGGCTTGGTGCAGTTCTGCCCATGCACGACGGCGTAACGCGTGCCTTCCTTTACGGCGTAGCCGATGGTGTGATAGATCCACATGCCGCGGGCCAGCTCAATGGTGGAGACGAGCACGAAAATCAAGGGTATCCCCACCAGCGTGAATTCGAGGAGGGAATTGCCGCGGCGGCGCGTTTTTCGGTTCCTCTTCATGATGTCTGCAGCCTCATCTCGACGGTCCGCGTGATGGTGAACTGACCCGCCAATCCCGGGATCGGAATCAACTGCTCGGTCTTATATGTGACGGAGACCGACGAGGCCGACGCGCCGTCGGGGCCGGTAACCAGGGTGGCCGTGACCGTCAAGGGAGACGCGCTGCACGTGGAGAGGCTGCGCACGTTGTGCATGACGCTCAACTCGTCCAGCGCGTATTGGCAGGCCGCCGTGCTGTCCGCGGCCGTGTTGGTGTTCTTGGAGGTGTACTCGGCGGCTACGCGCGCCGCATTTTGCGTTGCGGTCAGCGCCTGCGAGTAGAAGCCGATGTCCAGGGCCCCCGCGAACAGGAACAAAATCCAGGGGCTCAGCAACGCCATCTCCACCACCGCGTGTCCGCGCTTTCGCCTCGTGCGGCGCGATCTTAGCTGGTCCATCAGATCCTCCCGTTGTCGCTTGGCATATCCCGCTGCTTTACTTTATGAAGCGAGAGCCGGGAGAATCAATACTCCGAATCGTTAGTATTTCAATATAGACGGGTAAGATGCCGTTTTTGCTTACACCGCCCCCAAAATTCTCTGAAAATGCCGCGTCATCGATTAACCATGTATGGACAACCAAGGTTAGCCTTGCCAGCACCCGAGACCCATGACAATCATAGGCCTGTGGATTTGAGCGGCTCCTCCCAGCAAGCCTGCGGTCCCCCGGATGGCGTGATCCACCCCGACCTTTCCGTTCTGATCCGTTGCCGCGATGGGATCCTGCCGCCCGAGCGGGAGGCTGCCATCCGCATCCATCTGGCGGGATGCCGTCCCTGCCTGGCAGATTATCGGCGGCTCTGCCTGCCGCCGGCCGAGCCCACGCACCCGCCCGATCCGGGACTGCTGGCCAGGATTCGGAGCAGCATCCGGAATTGGGAGGCCCAGCGATCCGGGGCAGGATGGGGCGAGGCCGTGAAGTTCCGGACGGCGCGGGAGATCGGCCCCTTCCTGGGTAACAACGGCGCACGCATTCTCCTCCAGCCGGTATCGGATGACGGCTGCAACCTGCTCTCCACCATCGAGCCCGTACTCGGCGAGTTCTTGGGGAAACGAGCCGCATCCGAGTTGGTGAGCCGTGTCGTAGAGGCGGCCATCGTGAGAACCTTATAGGATGCTCAAGCGCCTGGCGACGTCCAGATGGGCGACTCCTCTCGTCCTGTCGCATGCTCCTTTCGGCTGCACCGGTATCGTCGTGGCGGTTACCGCCGGATACCTCGCAATCGGCTTGCTGGCCTTTGCCGGCTGGCGGCTCACCGGAAACGACGCCTGGGTCGAAGACTTCTTCAGGCTGCCCGGCGCACTCCTGCTGGTGTGGCTGGCGGCGATTGAAGTGTTGTTCAGCCTGCGGGTGTCGTACGAATTCTCCCCGGGCCAACCGTTGCACCGGGCGTGGCGCCTGATCGCGTTCTCGGCGGGGTTCGATCTGGCAGGGGCCATCCTGATCCAGGTGCTGGGCGTCAAATCGGCCCTGAATCCGCTCGCCCATACGGCCTGGTGGTCGGCCCCGGCTGCGTCGGCGATCCGGCAGTCCGGCCTGGTGATGGGGGGATCTTGCCGCTTTGCGATGCTGGCCGCGGGACTCTTTTGGGTGGTGACAGTCTACCGGCGATCCGGGTTTCGGGCGCGGCTGGCGGCCGTCGATTGGATGGTGCTGACGCTCTTCGGCGCGTATATCGTTCGCGAGGCCGGCGATGTGGTGGTGGCGATTCGCGGCGGTGTGCGCCCGAGTCTCGGGATGGTGCTGGGCTGGCCGGTGGATCCGCTTCTCCTGCTGCTGCTGGGACAAGCGATGTTGTTGAACCGGTCGGTGAAGCACACGGGGGACGGCTGGATCGGCAGGTGCTGGAGGGCCTTCAGCCTGGGGATCTTTTTGGTGTCGTTGGGCGACGTCTCGATCTGGGCGGCGAATTCGGGATTTCTACCCTGGCCCTGGAGCGCGCTGCAATGGTACGTGTGGATTCCGGCCGCCGGCGCATTTGCGCTGGCGCCGGCATACCAGTTGGAAGCCATTTACCAAGCGCGAGGGACCTGGGATCCAGGGGTTCCCGACCAGTAGCGACGCTCTGTGAGGGGATGCGGTGATGTGGCGCAGGGGGTGCCCTCTGGGCCCGTGCCTGCCGTGTCGAGACTCGTCTCGACACGCCTTCGCGGTTGCGCCATAGCGTCAATCGGCATGAGTGCCCGACCCAGCGGGTACCCCGGCAGGCACGAGTGCCTGCGCCACGTCACCGTATCCAGGACACCTCAGTTCCCGGGCACATTCCACGTCCCCAGCGCCTGCCAGGCCTGGCTCGTCGCGCCGCTCAGGGTCTGCGCCGCCATCCACACTCCCTTGTTCCCCGCAAACGAAGGACTGAACGTGATATTGAGCGTCACGGAAGTCTGCGCGCCACTCTGCACCACAGTGCTGCCCAGCGCCGACACGGTGCATTGGCTGTTCGACAGCGAATTTGCGCCGGTCAGCGCCACGCTGGTTGCCTGGAGCCCGAAGCCATTGTCCGGGTACAGGTACACCTGGTTGCCTGGCGCGTAGTACGCCACGTAGCAGGCGCTCCGCCCGTCGATGGACGTGTTGATCAGCGCCCACATGGTCTGCAGGTTGCTCGCCGAGCTCACGTCCTGGTAGGTAAAGGTCAGGGTCGCGTTGGACAACGTCCCCGACGACGGACTCACTCCCACGGCACTCGGGAAGACCGAAGGCAGCGGCGGAACGCCGAGAATGCCCATGGTCTGCCACCCCGAGTTGTTCCCCAGCGCATCGCGCGCGGCCAGGTAGATCACCTTGTTCCCGCCAAAACTGCGGCTGAAACTGAGGCCGACCGTCAGCGACAGAGTATTGCCGCTTCCCGATGCCGACGAGTCCGCCGCCGACACGGCGCATTGACTATTGCCGGGTCCAGCCGCGCCCGACCCGTTCAGCACCAGTCCCGGCAGCAGCCCTCCGCCGCTGTCGGGGACCAGGTAGAGCACGTTATCCGGTACCGAGTACGCCAGGTAGCATGCCTGCCGGCCATCCAGGACATTGTTGATCAGGACGTTGACCACGGACAGTGACTGGTAGCCCGCCGCGCCCGAGAATTGGAATGTGTACGTTTGGGCCGCGCCCGTACTGACTACGGGATCGAGCGAGAGCCCCACCACGAAGTTAACGGTCACGTTGACTGACTCGGGCAGCGCATCCACTGACTGGACCACCAGGGTGGCCTGGTGCGATCCGTCGCTCAGGCCCGATCCGAACGCCGCAATATTCACAGTCGCGGGCCCCGTGCCGGAGAGTGGATTGACGACCAGCCAGCGCGTGGTCCGGTTCGAGGGGAAGATCGAGACCGTCCACGCCTGTCCCGGGTTGACGTTCACGGTGACAGCAGCCGACGTGGATTTGGACGAATCCGGAACCGACAAGGAGACCACCCCGCCGTTCGGATCGGCCGAAGTGGAAAGCACGCCCGGCTTGGCTGCTGGGCCGATGAACATGGCGGTTTGTGTGGCGACGATCTGGTTTCCGGCGTCGTCGATCCCATCCATCTCGTAACTCTGCGTCTGCGGCAGGCTGTCGATCTCCCAGCAAAGGCCGGCCAGCAGGGACCCGAACGCCGGCAGGGTGGTCGCGCCGAAGAAGTCCTGGATGCTCGAAGTGTAATCGTCGCCTCCCGCCAGGAAGCGCGTGAGTGTCACGTTATGGCCGTTGGTCTCTTGCAGGCCCAGGTTCTGGAACCACTGACAATCCGCATCGGCGGTGGTGTCCTGCCGGACCGTGCCCGGCACGCCCACCAACTCCATGGCGGCCGAAATCTGCATGCCGTAGAATGGCACGGTAATCTGTTGAGTCCATTGGCGCCCGCCCGCGTCCCTCCCGGTGAAGACGAAGACCCTCTGCAGGGGAACAGTTAGGTTGATGGACCGGAGGTCCGCTTCCAGGGTGCCGTTCGCGGGAATGGCGGCACTGCCGAAGAAGCTTACGATCTGGGAGGAGTAGTCAGTGCCGTCGATGGTGAACCCGGTGAGTGTGGTCGAGGCGCCGGCTACTTCCTGCAGGCTAACCGTATAAAACCAGCTATACCCGTCGGCGTCGGCTTCCTCCTGGTACACCGGATTCGGGCTGATGGATGGGATTACCGCGGAATTCGCGACCGGGACGGTGACAGTCACGTTCACCGAGCCTGTCGAGCCATTGACATGGCCGTCTCCGCCGTAGCTTGCCTCTATGACATTGTTACCGGCGGGCAACTGACTGCCGTAGACCGTCAATGTAGCGGTGGCATTCGCTCCGGAAGCCGCCAGCGTGGCGCTGCCCAATGCATTATGGTGGTAGTTGAAAGCCACGCTGCCGGTCGGAACCACCACGCTGCCGGCGGCGGCCACGGTCACCGTGAGTTTCGTGCTGTCACTCAAGAGAAAGTTGGTGGGGCTCGCAGTAACGCTGGTGGTGCTACTGACCAGGGCCTTGTTCCATTGGTTGAAAAGGTTGGAGATATCGATCGACCCAAGCCCGGTGACCGGGTCCCAGCCCGGCACGGCAAGATAACCGGTATTGATGTGGCCTTGCGTGCAGTTGGGAGTGCCTTGCACGCACGGAGAGAAGTTATTCCCGTTAGTAATGTCGTGAAACACGTTGCTCGTACTTTGGGCGAGGCGGTAGAGATTCGGATTGATGTTTCCGAGGCCGTTGGTACCCAGATATTGATTCAGCAACGCTAAGACTCCGGCAAACGCGGGGGTGGGCGCGGACGTCCCGCCAACCGGTGTCACTTTGCCGTTGTCGACGGTCAGGTATTGATCGTGGTTGTTGTCGGCGGTGAACGCAATATCGGGAGCGCCGCGCGCCGTTCCGGGGAGGGGAACATTGGGAACGCCGGTCTGCCAGGCGGGCGTGGAGTAGACGGTGCTGTAGCCGCCTCCGCTTCCCACCCATGCCGTCTCCGGGATGTAGCCCAAGGCAGTCGGCGCATACCCGTTGGCGGGACCCCAGTAGACCCCATTGCCCTCAGTGAACGTGGTGCCGCCAACCCCGGTGATTTCGGGAGTCGCGGTATAGATGCTCGGGGATACTCCGTGCGTGGCCGGTTTACCGCTGAAATCGCTAGGGTCGCATCCTTCGGCCCCCGCATCGCCGGAGCAGGCCAACCAGGTGATGCCTTGCGCGTTCCCCTGCTGGGCCACGGCTTGAATGTTCCCCGTGAAGACCGTCGACGCCAGCAACTCACACAAGTAGTAGCTGAGACTGACCACCTGCGCGAGGTTCTGATCGATGGCGTAGGACACGGCGGTCCACTCACTCGGCGCGAAGACATAAACGATCTGGGCGCCGGGGGCCAGCGCGCCGGCCCACTGCGTGTCCAGATTCGATTCCAGATTGTCGGATGGGATTCCAGGATCCGTGGAGCCGGGCACTAATACCAACTGAGGGTCGCTGCCGCCCACGCCGAACGTGCTGCGAAACTGCTCAAATTCCGAAACCTTGAGGTTGCTGCGATCGATGATCGCGATCTTCAGCCCGGCTCCCGTCAATCCGGAGCGATAGACCGCCCCCATGTCGTAGATCGTGGCGAAGTCGCCGGGAGCCATGGTGTGGGTGTTGCCATTCGTTACCAGGGGACGCTCGGCGTTCCGGATTCGCCTGGCATGAAAGTCGTCCAGCCCCAGAAATCCCAGCACCATCGGCTGGAGGGCCTCGGGAACAGATGGCTCGGTGGCATTGGCAAAGTGCAGCTCGCCATTTACGCGATAGTGGCGGATCTCCGTGTGGAGCGCTTGCTTGATTTGCTGCGCGGTGGCGTTGAAGGCCACCCACCTGCGGCCGCGAGCCGTCGAGATGACATCGAAGCCTGCGGATTTCATCCACGCCACGATCTTGGCCAGATCGCCCGGGCTCGAGGCGAAGCGGTCCGCGTACTGCTCCGGCGTGAGCCATTTGCGGAAATTCGGCGAGAAGGGATCCTGCAGTTCGGTGAGCAGACGGTCGAGGTCCTGCTGCTGGCCGGCCGAGGTCTTCAGGGTGAGGGTGACGTAGTTCAATTTCATCGCCGGATCGACCGGCCCTTCGTCAAATTGCGCCTGCGCCCGAGGGTGGACGTTTCCCTTCAAAACGACCGTGCGCTGGCCGTCGATCTCGCCCAGGATGCGGTCTTCCTGCGCAAACAGCGCGGCCGGCAGAAGCGACGACACGAGAAGCACCGTCAGAATCCTCGGTAAAGCCAACTGACTCATCGCCACACTCCTAGATTGTCATGGTACCGCGACCGAGCCGGCTGCCTGCCAGTTGGAGTTCAATTTGCTGCTGCGCGCCGCCAGGTAGAAAATCTGGTTGCCCGTGAAGCTGTGGTTGAACGTAATGGCGAGCATCAGGGTCAGCGTGTTGCCCGCGCCGCTGACCGAACTCCCCGACGCGGCGATGGAGCACTGCCCGTTCGATACCGTGCCCGACCCCGGCAGCAGCATCCCCGAGTACGGCCCTCCCGCGTCACCCGCGTTGTCGACCAGGTACACCGCGCCCGATCCCGCTCCCGAAGGAACGAATGCCACATAGCACCCGGCAACGCCGGTAATCGCGCTGTTAACCAACACATCCGCCACAGTGATGTCCTGGAATCCGTTCGTGTCGGTAAAGGTAAAGGTATAAGTCTGAGTCGAAGTGTTGCCATGCCCCGGACTCATTCCACTGACTGCCGGACCGGTAATCGCAGCCCCTGGAATGCCCCACGTCCCCAGCGGCTGCCAGCCCGAATTGCCGTAGGTATCCTGCGCCGCCACATACAGCACCTTGTTGCCCGCGAATCCCGGAGTGAAAGTGATGGCCAGCGTCAACGTAAACGTATTCCCAGTGCCGGCCGCCGAACTCCCGGCCGCGGTGATGCTGCACTGACTGTTACTCACGCTGACGGGCCCAGGGGGCGCCGCCGGCAGTACCATTCCGGCGTATGGCCCTGCGGCCGCGCCGGCATCATCGATCAGCAGGACGGCCCCCGAAGCCGCGCCGGTCGGCACGAACGCCACGTAGCACGCCTGCCGCCCATCGAGCACGTCGCGGATCAGCGCGTTCAACACGAGGAGATTCTGCCACCCGGCCGTATCCGAGAAGGTAAACGTGAAGGTTCCTGTCGTTCCGCTGCCCGCAGCGGGGCTGATTCCGGCCGGCGCGGGCACTGGTGGAGCGGAAAGAACGAACACCCAGGAGGCTCCCGTGTTTGCACTGTCAAAAGGTCCCCCAACCATGAGCGTTTTCCCGTCCCCGGAAATCGCGACGCTCTTACCCTGTTCTGCCAGGCCCGAAGCGCCCGTGCCCACCAGCTCGGCTCCCAGTTGGCTCCAGGCGCCGTTAGAACGCTTGAAGATCCACGTGCCTCCCGCGCCGCCAGCGTCTGCCGGCCCGCCAACAGCCGCCGTATTGCCGTCGCCGGAGAGCGCGACAGACCAGCCTTGGTAGGAAACCAGGCCCGACGCGCCTGCGCCTACCAGCTTCCCGCCCTGCTGGCTCCAGGTCCCGTTGTTCCGTGTAAAGACCCAAGCGGCTCCTAAACCGATATTGTCACCCCATCCTCCAACCAGGGCGGTGTTTCCGTCGGTGGACAGCGCGACGGACCAGCCTTGAAGGGTGTTGCTGCCCGTGCCGGCCAGCTTACCACTCTGCTGGCTCCAGGCGCTGCCCGTCCGCGTGAAGATCCAGATGGCTCCGGCATAGTTATTGTCCTCCGGTGCCGCGACAGTGGCCGTGTTTCCGTCACCGGATATCGCCACCGCGTAGCCCTGTTCCGCTCCTATTGTTGCGGTGGCGGGTAGTGCGCCCGTGCCGACCAGCTTGCCGCCTTGCTGGGTCCAGACCCCGCCTGTCCGGGTGAAGATCCACGCGGCTCCCGCAGAGCTGTCGTTGCCCGGTTCCCCCACGATCGCCGTATTGCCGTCCGCGGACAGCGAAACAGAGAAGCCGAACTCCGGGTTGTAGGAGCCGGCGGGTGGGCTCGGGCTCACCAGCTTGGCGCCCTGCAGGGTCCAGGGTGTCCCCGGGGCTGCATTGGCCCTCGTGAAGACCCACACGGCTCCTGCACCGTTGTTGTCAAAGGGCCCCCCAACCATGACTGTGTTCCCGTCCCCGGAAATCGCCACAGAAGTGGCCTGCTGCGCCGCGCCCACTGCGCCGCTACCGACGAGCTTACTGCCCTGCTGGCTCCAGAGTGGCCCCTGGGGTGAGTTGCTCCGCGTAAAGATCCACGCGGCTCCCGCCTCGTTATTGTCGAGGACTCCCCCCACTACGGCCGTATTCCCGTCCGCGGAAATCGCGACGGGATAGCCCTGCTCCGCAGCGCCCACAGCGCCCGTACCGGCGAATTTACTGCCTTGCTGGACAAAAACGAGCTGCGCCTGGGCCGCTGGAACGAGGCCGCCGCTGGTCACGCCTGCCAACAGAGTGTAGAGGATCGGCTTGAGAAGTCTCATCGTCATTCCACGCTGAAGTCGTAGCCTTTGCCCTGAATGCCCTTGACGTTGTCCGCCGATCCTACAATATAGAACAGATATTCGCCTCTCGGAAGGATCCCCGCGGCCACTTTGTAAAGGCGCGGGCCAAGCTCCTGTGTTTCGAAGGGCTTCATGACTTCCATGCGAATGCCGTGCTTCGCGCCCACCGCGCCACCCAGCGCGCTCACTTCCAGCTCCCGCCGGTCGGCCTTCGGGTACAGGCTCACCAGCACCAGCTCGTCGATCGCCTGGCCTTCATTCACCCGGGCGTAGAATACCGGAGCCTGGTCCTTGGCCTTCAACCGGGCGCTCGATCCAATCAGGTACGCGTTCACCTTGACGCTCTTGATTCCAGTGTCAGGAGGTGGCCGGTGCGCCCCGCCACCTTCTCCGAAGCCAGCGTCTTCAAATCGACTTTGATCAGTTCCGAGCCGGCGAGATAGTACATGCCGGGAGACTCCGGCACCCGCCCGGCGACCGGATCGGTGGGACGGTCCGGGACCATGGTGACGCGCCCGGTATCGGGTGGAGGGTCGGTGGGCTTGGGCGCCGGATCGGGATCGGCGGGCGACTTGGGATCCATCATGACCTTGAGGATGGAATCCTTCACGCCCGCTTTCTTGAGCTGCACCAACTGCGCCGTGCTGAGATCGAAGGCCTTGCCGTTTTTCCTGAGCTTGGCGATGATCACCTCTTCCGACAAGCCGGCCTGAACGAGCTGGAGCACGTCGTCCGTGGTCATGCCGGCGGCCTTGCTTTGTGCGCGGGCAGGGGGCGTGACCGGGGAATTGCACAGCGCGAATCCCCCGAGGAGTACAACGAGAATGCTGGTAGCGGTCTTCATGGGTTTGCGAACCCCTCTCATGGATAGCTAATGCGCGATTCGGGGGAAAACCGGCTCACGCCGTCTAACCCGCCCTGGCCCTCAGACGCTCGACCGACCGGACGGCTTGCTCTTCGCATCCCGCGGGAATAGGCAGGAGCATCGCGAAGCGATCCCTACTCATCCCATAGCGCCCGTTGATACAGCGCTCCATGATCACGCTCAATTCAGGGGGCGGTCCTTCCAACAGGTCCGCGCCTTTCAGGCTCAAGAGCTCCGAGCGCCAGGGGTAAAACTTCCTCAGAAAGTACATACCTTTCGATCCAAGTAGACTTCATGCGGGCAGCGCAGTATCTTGCGGTGGCGAATGTCCGGCAGGGCTCGGAAGTACCGAGCCAGAAGCACTCCCAGCGCGAATGCGACGGCCCCCAGGATTGCAGCCGTCAGAACCCCCCACGCGAATCCAAGCAGGATTCCGCACGGGGCCGTGACGCATGACACGCTAAACCATTCGCGAGGGGAGTAAGGTGCCTTCCCTCCGTCCCTCTCGAACTCTCTCTCGGCCCAGTCGGCCCAGGCTTGGTCGCTGAATTCCCAGTGCGCCCAACATTCGCCTCCCGACAGTCCCTCGAATTCGCTGGAGGTCGTCATCGACCGCATTCGCCGGATGGCAGCGTGGCTCGGGCCGAGTTTCTGCAGCTTCAAGCTGATGACCAACCCGACGATGCCGATGATCACAGTAACGGCAGCGAAGATTATGGCCAGAATCTGGAAGATGTCAAACATTCGGAGCATGCGGTTTCGCAAGCACCGCACCCTCCGGCCGCGGCTCTGTAAGAGTGCTTTCGATCCTCACGTTGATGGAGGCTTTGGGGCACCGCCGCTGGAGCTGCTCCTGGAGCACGTCCAGATCGCCATCGACGCCGCCGGGAAGAGGGACGGATTTCTCGACCCTCACCCACGAGGTGCCCCAGATGGTGGGACGGTAGGTGTTGAAACTCAGAAGGAGGCGCGCCGGCGGATCGGCGCTGACGGCCGCCTCCCCCAGGTAGCTGCCGGACAGGACCCACGGGAGATATTCATCGCCGCAAAGGAATCCGTCCGGGCCGAAGTAAGCCGCGGCGCCGCCTGGCAGGGCCGGCCAGTGGACCCAGGGATTGGCCATCAGCAACGCCAGGCCGTGGTCGAACCGGCCGGCTTTGAGATAGAGCCCGAGCAGGAACGGGAAAGCGAGCGCGAGGAAGAGGCCGCCAAAGATCGCCGCGTACATCCACCCAAAGAACAGTCCGAAACCCACGATGAGCGCTAACACGATGGCCACGGCTTTGAACTTAGGGTAGGTTTTGCGGCGGTGCACACTGACTCGGGCTACACCCTCAGGTAACTTCGCAAAGTAACCGTCGGTGACCCGCAGAATGAAAACGAGGAGTCCCACGAAGGCGGCGAGTATAAACGCCACTAACAGCACAATGGCCGGGGCAGAGCTGGAGCGATCTCCCGAAAACAAGAACCTGATGAGGTTCACCGCGCCGATGACACCGGCCACGGTCAGCACGACCGCGCCCGCCACCTGGAGATGGGCTTTACTGACGGGGCTCCGCCGGGCCCGAATCGCGCGGAATACCACGGCCAGAACCAAAAACAGCAAGCGGAACACGGTGAACAGGGCCACCAGTAGCAGCAGGATGCCCAAACACACGTCCAGGGCGCTCATTTCGTCTCACCTCACCAGTCCACCTAAGTGGGTGGCCGGCTGGAACTGATACCAGTTGCCCCAGCCATCCTGCCGGTACCACGCTTCCACGCCAGGTTCGTTCGCAATGGTTACACCCGCTCCGCTAACTGGGTCTATGTAATAGCTTTCATTGCCGGCGTAGTTGACGTAATCCTGTTTGAGTGCGTCCTTCCTTTGCATATCCGAATAGAACGTCCGGAGGTTGTTCTCACGGCTTTGTTGCTGGAACGCATGGAAAGCGTCGTTCTGCGCCTTCATTGACGCCATGCGCTCGCGGCCCGATTGGTTCATGGCGTTGATATTCGCCTGGCCGGCGTCAATGATCATCTGGCGCTGCCTGTCTCCCTGAGCGGCGAGGTCCGCGATCTTCTGGAACAGTTGCTGCTGAAAGGCCACCTCGGCCTGCTTGTAGGGCGTCTCCTTCGCGAAAGACTGGCTCACCCGCTGGAGCAGGCTCTCCGAGGAATCCAGCCTTCCCTGCGGCGCCCGGATGCCGCTGAAACTGATTATGGTGTGCTGCGCACGGGAGAATCTTGGGGGAACTGGAGCTATGGAATCAAGAACCAGAACCTGCGCGAAGAGCGTCTCCTCCACCGGATGCCCCGGAGAATAGTTGTAGCTCAAGCGGATACGCTGGAAATCGCCACTCCAGCGCCCCGCCTGGTCCGCACGGCCAAAACCGGCGGCCTGCGCGACGGCCTGCTGGTTGAGTCCCCTGAGTGCCTCCGCGAATCTCGCCGCAGCAGCGGGTGGCGGCGGCGTGACCGGCCCAAGCTGCGAGCGTGGACGAAGCTGTGGCGCCATGCCGCGCAGAATCTCGGCCGCGGATTCCGGCGCGCGGAAATGGCAGGCCGTGCCCGTGTTGGCCAGGTATTGCACCACCTGTGAATCCTGGGCATAGTCCCAAGTGATGACCGGCATGAGCTGAACGCCGGTCAACTCATCGGGGCTGTATGCGCGGAACACAGGGATGGCGCCACCGCCGCAGCTCCCACGCAAGATCGCGCCCTCAAACTTCCAGTCTGACGGGATGGACCCGGTGAATGCCACCATACCGAAGACGGGATCGTAGATGGACACCGTCTTCCAGGTGATCCTCGAGGGGTCGGTGTTCGTGACCGGCGCCGCGGGCCGCACGGGCGCAGTGGCGGCGGCCTTCGCGGGCGCGGCGCCGGTCCTGTACTCCTGCAGCTTGGCGTCGTACTCGTCCTGGGTCATCAGGCCGGACTTGAGCGCCTCGTCCAGGGCCGCCTTCTTTTTGGAGTCTATACCGGAGCCCGCGGAAAGCTGCGCAACCTTGGCATCGTACTCCTGCTGCGTGAGCAGGCCGTTCTTCAAGGCCTCCTGCAACGCCGCCATTTTCTGCGCGTTCGGCGAGGCTGGGTTCCCAGAGAGTCCCTTCTGCTGGCTGTAGACCAGGCTGATTCCGGCGATCGCCGTCAGCGCCGCGATTACCGCGATCGAGATCTTGGCTTTCATGGGCATCTCCTTGGCCATATCTTACTCCCCCGCAAAACGAATGCTCAGCGAGATGTCACGGAACACCTGGTTAATCGCCTCCGCTTGCGCCGCCGGAACGGACGAAATCATGGCCAGGTAGTTGTTCCCCGACGCGTGGACGCCGGAGATGACCAGGCTCACCTCCACGCCCTTGGGATTGGTCCCGCTGTACATGGTGAAGGCGGCATCGTGCGCGCCCAGTTGGAAAGGCGCGTGACTGACTATCCGCAGGTTCCTGTACTGGGATTGGAATTGGCCGGCCAGTTGATTGATCACCTCGTCCGGCCGTGCCGCCCCGCCGAATGGACTGAGGACGGCCCAACTCGAGCCCTGCGAAATCTGGACTCCGTCTCCGCCGCCTTGGCCCTGCGGAGTGGCGGTCCAGCCCGGCGGAACCGCCACCGAGAAACGGCCGCGCGGGTCCCGGTAGACCTGGGAGCCGCCGCCGGGCTGCGGTGCGTTTGACGGCGCGGGGGCCGCGGGATTGCCGCCCCCCGAGAGCGCCGCGCGCTTCGCCGCGCACTCGTCCGCGGTGAACACGCCCGCGGCACAAGCCTTCTGCAGCGCCGCCAGTTGTTGCGGGTTGCCCCCGGGATTGCCACCTCCCGCCAGCGCCGCGCGCTTCGCTGCGCACTCGTCCGCGGTGAACACGCCCGCGGCACAAGCCTTCTGCAGCGCCGCCAGTTGTTGCGGATTGCCCGCGCTCTTCGCCGCGGCCGAGGGGGCAGCACCACCCGAAGAAAGCCGCAGACTGTCCCGGATGGCGTCAAAGTCGCGCTTCGAGGCATCGTACTGACTCGACGGCGCCTGCGCGAAAAAGAAGACCAGCTCGCCCGATCGCGTAGCCATGGCCACCGACATGGTTACCTGTCCCTCCCTTGGATCGGCGCAGGAAAACTTGAGGGAAGCGGTGGGCAATCCGGCCATCGTGAAGGCGCTGCGCTCCAGCCCCTGAAATCCCGGACAATTCTGGCTGATACCCCTCTCGTAGCTGCTCAGAGCGTCCTTGGGGGACGTGTCCTGCGTGGCCCCGACGCTCAGGTTGACAGAGGCTTTGCCCCTGGAGATGGTCGCGGTATCCGGCCGGTCGGGAGCTTGCGCGGCCTGCCACCCCGCCGGAACCTGCACGGTGAAGCGGCCACTCGGGTCGCGGTAGGTCGTCTGGGCACTGGCGGCAGCGCCCAAAAGCAGCAACGCGCCGCGCATGGTTTTACCGGTCATCGGTGAACCCCCCACTGCTCAAATGCGCGATTCCACCGAAAACCGGCTCACGAAGGATTCGGTATGGGCTCTCTTACCGCTCCGCCAGCCAGAGATTGGATTGGACCTCGCCCAGCGGAAAGACCAGCCGATCGGGCGTTACCACCAGCCGGAAGTAACCGGGATCCAACTGTAGGGGAGACCGCCAAGCTGAGTGCAGATGCAGCACCGCCACCGCATCCGAAACCGGCCGCTTGCTCACGGGATCGAGCGCGCGCGTGTAAATGCATCGCGCGCCCTGGTGGTCGCGGAGAAAGTAGATGCGGTTCCCGGAAGGCGCCCAACGCCCAAAGCTGCCTTCCCCCAGATCGACCCAGTTCGCAACCGGGATGGGATACGGGGGCCGGAACGGCACGGCGAACAGCCGCGGCGGATCCTGGCCGTTTTCCGCCGTCACTACAATCCAGCGGCCGTCGGTAGAGAAGTGCGCCAGGTAGAGATTGAACCCGGAGTGCTCCAGCAGGACGGCCGAGTCGTTTGACAAGCTCCTGTCCAGCTCGATGGAGCGGGGTCTCGACAGACGCCCAGACAGGCACAGCGCGCCGTCTCGAGAGAGGTCCCACATGACCTGTTGGCTTTGGAATCGGCGGACTTCGAGCGCCGCAGGCAGCGTCAGCACCTGCGAAAAAACTGGCCAGCTGGCGCCTTGGATCGCTACCGACTTGCCGTCCGGCGCGAGGAGCATTTGGGTGGTCATCGAACCAGACTCCAGGACGGTTTCTTGTCCCGAAGCAAGATTCCGCAGAATCCAACGCTGCAGGCCGCGTGGATCTTCGGATTTGGAGAGCATCTGCCGGCCGTCCGCGGTCATCGACGAAAGAAACTCGCGCTCTCCTTCGAGCGCCAGGGGGGACATCCCGCCGCGCAAGTCCGCCGTGTCCGGGTCAATGGGCAGCGACCAGATGGCGGAGCGCCTGGGACCGCCGGCGACGACGATCCGGCCGCTGCGGTCCGCCGTGCACCAGGTATAAGGACCGAGGCCAGAGGTCAGTTGCTCCGCCGCCGGCTCTTCGGTTTCGGGGCGATTCGGAAAGCGCAGGCGCCAGATATGGATGCCGGGTGACTTCGCGCGCTGCGGAATCCATCGCAGGAGCACCAGATCCTTCCTGGGCCAGGCAAAAGGCGTCGGAGGAGCCATGGAATTCCAGGCGTCATTCTTCCACATAGCCTTCAGCCGCGGCGCTCCGCCATTGAGCGGTGCGATCCAAAACTCTGCATCGTCGGGGTTGATTCCGCGATGGCCGGCAAACAGCAGGCTTGCGGAATCCGGCGACCAGACCGGATGGCGCGCATCGCTGAAGTTTTCGGCCAGGCGCCGCGGTGTGCCTCCCGCGGACGGGATGACGAACATTGCGGAATGAATGACCGCAGCGGCATCGCCGGTCACCTCCGGACCGGACCAATAGGCGATCCATTTGCCATCCGGAGAGAAGCGCGGCCCCCGCCCGCCGGCCGCCAGTAAACGTTCGTGTCCATCTCTCACGGACATCCCGTAGATGCCATCGGGCTCGCGCTCGGAGCGAAAGGCCAGCATGCTCCCGTCAGCCGAAAGCGCCGGCTCGTGATCCACGGCCGGATGATTCGTCAGCCGGCGCGCATTGGCCTGCCCGGTCGACTGGATCCAGATATCCACGTTGCCATCCTCGGCACGGTCCGAAGCATAGGCCAGCCAGCCGCCGTCAAGGGAGAGTGCTGGCTCCGTGGTCACGTGCGGATCGTCCGTGAGCCGCTGGAAGCGCAGCGCGCGGTTCGCCGGAGCGCGGCTGCCGGAGATCCCCAATACCAGCAGCCCCGCCGCCAGCGCCGCGGCGGGAATCGCCCAGGCCGCGATCCGGCGCGTCCTCCGGAACCGCTGCGGCTTCAGCTTGCCCTGCCTCAGCCTCTCGCGCAAACCCTCGAGCGCCTCTCGCAGTTCCTTGGCCGATTGCACCCGCTTGCCGGCGTCCTTGGCCAGGCATTTCTCCACCAGCCGCTCCACTTGGATGGGAACGCGCTCCGGCAGCCGTTGCGGCCGATCCCGCAGGATCGCGGCCGCCGTTTCCAGGTGCGTCGACCGATGGAAGGCGCGGCGCCCGCTGAGCATTTCGTAGAGTACCGATCCCATCGCGAACAAATCCGACCGCGTATCCACGGCGCGCCCGCCCGCCTGCTCCGGCGACAAATAATCGATCGTGCCGGCCGGTGTTCCGACTTGCGAAAGCCGCGATCGCGACGAGTCCGCGCCGGAATCGTCCTGGAATCGCGACAGCCCGAAATCCACCACCTTCAACTGTTCCTCCGGCGTCACCATGATGTTGCCGGGCTTCAGGTCGTGGTGGATCACGCCGGCGGCGTGGGCGGCCTCGAGTGCGGCGGCAATCTGCATCCCGTAGTCCAGCACTCTGTCGAGCGCGAGCGCGCCCTTGGCCAGCACGCCGCGCAGGCTCTGGCCTTCGATCAACTCCATCACCAGGTACAGGGACCCGGAATCTTCACCGTGATCGAGTATGCGCACTACGTTGGGGTGACGGATCGCCGCCGTGGCGCGGACCTCGCGCGAGAATCGCCGCCGCCAGGGACTGTCGAGGCTCAGCTCGTGCGGCAGCACCTTGACCGCCACCGGCGTGTTCCTGCGCGTGTCCTCCGCCCGATAGACAATTCCCATGCCGCCTTCGGCCAGGATGTTTTCCATCTGGTAAATGCCGAGTCTCTTGCCGGTCAGGAAGCCGCCGCCCAGCGAGCCGAGGATATCCCGCACGGCCACGCTCCGCGCCGTGAACGACGTTTCCGCCTGTTCGTGAGCCTGGAGCAGTGACTCGATCTCTTCGCGGAGTTTCGGCGCGCCGGCGCAGCACTCGTCGAGGAACGCGGGCCGCGCGTGCGGAGCCATCTCGATGGCTTCCGCGAAAATGTGCTCCAGGCGGTCCCAGTCCGTGTTCATGACGATTTCCGCGGTTCGGCCATCTCGCGGAACAGCCAGGCCCGCGCCAGCGCCCACTGCCGCTTCACGGTGGCCGGCGAGACCTGCAGGAAATCCGCGGCCTCCTCGATGGAGAGTCCTCCGAAGAACCGTGTTTCGACGATGCGGCACAGCGCCGGTGCTTCGGTTTCGAGCTTGGAGAGCGCCACGTCCAGATCGTCATAATCCCAGACGACGGGATCGGCCGGGAGCGGCGAGTCTTCGAGCGAGATCGTCAGATGGCCCTGGCCGCGTTTGGCCGTGCGGCGGTCGCGCGCGTAATCGGTGAGCACGCGCCGCATCGCCAGGGCGGCCACGCCCAGAAAATGGCTGCGGCTCTGCCACTGCGGCGACTTCAGCGAGGATAGTTGGATGTAGGCCTCGTTGACCAGGGCGGTGGGCTGCAGGGTGTGCGAAGAACGCTCCCGCCGGAGATACCGCCGCGCCAGCCGCTTCAGTTCGTCGTACACCAGCGGAAATAACTGGTCGGTGCCAGGCTGCATCTCGGCCACGGTGTGAGGGTCCCTGGGTATTGTATTATGTCATACAGTTGAGCTGAGTGTTTGGTGGGGCAGGCGCTTTCGCCTGCCACCCCTGCCGTCAGACTCTTGCGCCGATCGTCAACCTCACATCCAGCTTCCCTCGGAAGGTATTCATCATGATGCAGCCCCGATCGGCAATCTCCACCAGCTTCTCCAGCAACTCCTGGTCGGCAGTGTCCGCGGTCACCGACACTTCCACCGCGTCAAACCGCGCCGGCGAATCGGCCAGGATTCCGGTCACCTCGGTACGGACGCCCGCGATCCCTAAATCGCGCGCCCGGATCGCGGCCAAAAGGTTGCTCATGAAGCAACCTCCCAGCGCCGCGAGAAACAGCTCTCCGCCCATGGGACCCGCGTCGGCGCCGCCCTTCTCCACCGGCCGGTCGATCAATACACGATGCGTGCGTATGTCCGCCTCGGTAGTCGAACCCGAGCGCTGTAGCAGTTGGATCTTGATCTCCGCAGCCATATCCTACTGCTTCCTCCGCAAGGGTTCCGGCGCGCGAGTCCGGTCGAATGGCAGCACGTGAACCGGCCACTTCAAATGGACCGTTTCCGCCGCAAAGCACTCCCGATCGTCGCACGCCTGGTAGCGCAGGTCTCCCTCGATCGTCAGATTCCGATCGCCGTCGAGCAGGGGTTCGATCGCCTGCGCCGCCCCGAGGGTCACCGTCTCCACCAGCCGGAGCGCGCCTTCAAATACGGGCACGGTCTCGTGAATCGCTTCGAGCCTCATGGTTTTTGCCGCAGGGTACGAGACCGGGTCCGCCTGAAACGCCGGCGACGCTCGCATGGTGAGCGAGATGGGGATGTACCCGGTGACGCCGGGTGCGTAGACATGCATACGGTCGGGAAGCTGCAAGTCCACAGCCAGGCTGACGCGCTGGTTGGGACGAAGGGGCATGTCTCCGCCCGAAGTATTGAGCTGGAGATGCTTGGCCTGGACCGCCGCGCGCGAGGAAGGCTCCAGGCCGAACTGCCGCAGGAGAATGGAACCCGCTGTGTCTCGAACACGGAAATCGTCTTCGAAGTACTTCGCGGTGACGATGCCGCGCGCATCCAGCACATAGGTCCCGGGATGGGGGATGCCGAAGGACGGCGAGTCCTTCTGGACGGTCTCGTTCAAAATGCCGTAGCTGCGAATCACTTTGGATTCCGGGTCGGAAAGCAGCTCGAATCCAATGTGTTCGCGATCGGCAAAAGTCTTGAGGATGGCGACGCTGTCGTAGCTGACGGCCGCCAGGCCCAGTCCTTGGGCGCTGATGCGCGCCCGGTTCTGTTCCAACTCGACCAGTTGGGCTTTGCAGAAAGGTCACCAGTCGGCCGAGCGGTAGAATACCAGCAAGGCGCCTTTCGGACCCATGATCGAACGAAGAGTCTGCTCGTTTCCGTTCTGATCCTGCAGTCGAAAATCGGGAACCGTCTCGCCTATATTCGGGCCGGTCGGCACCGCCCCAAAAAGCAAGCACCCCGCCAGGGCAACTAGTCCGAGTCCTTTCGCCAAGCTCAACACCTCCCGGTCTGAAATCTTCCGACAACCCTATAGTAATCCCGTTTCCGCATCGACGGTGCTGCTGCCCGGCACGCTGTAACCGCAGTCTCGTATCCAACCGTGGCGCACGCTCTCAGCGGTGGGGCAGCCAATCCTGGCTGCCGCCGGCTTCAGCCGGCGCTCTCGACCCCGCGAGGTTTCTGCCGCCAGAGACGCCCCGAAGGGATCGTCCGCCGCTCGTGTCGACGCTTGTTCGGCGTTTGAAAAATACGGCGGCGGCGTTATGAAACGGTGTACTTAGGCATCGCTTCTCCACCCGGGAACATTCCCCGGTCCGCGGTGTCGATTACATTGGCCAATATGCTCGAAATCCGCAACCTCTCGAAGCGCTTCAACGGCATCCCCGCCGTCGAGGACGTCAGCTTCGCCATCCGCCCTGGCGAAATTCTCGGCTATGTCGGACCCAACGGTGCTGGAAAAAGCACCACCGTCAAAATGATCATCGGCCTGGTCGAGCCCAGCGATGGCCAGATCCTCTTTCACGACCGCAGCGTAATCGACGACCTGCCGGCCTTCCAGAGCCGCCTCGGCTACGTTCCCGAGGAACCCAACTTCTATCCTTTTCTATCGGGCTGGGAGTATCTGCAACTGGTGGGCCGCCTGCGCGCGCTCCCGCGCCAGGTGCTCGATTCCAAGATGGACGAGTTTCTGCATCTCTTCTCGCTCTGGGAAGATCGCCACTGCCCGCTCTCGTCCTATTCCAAAGGCATGCGGCAGAAGATCCTGCTCTCCGCCGCCCTGTTGCATAACCCCGACGTGCTGATCCTAGACGAGCCGCTGTCGGGCCTCGACGTCACCACCGCGCTGGTGCTCCGCGAGCTGCTGCGCGGGCTCGCGGCCCAGGGCCGCATGATCCTCTACTGCTCGCACGTCCTCGAAGTCCTGGAGAAGGTCTGCTCCAGCGTGCTGATCCTGTTGAAGGGCCGCATGGTGGCGCACGATTCGCTCGATCGTCTGCGCGAGCTCATGCACGAACCTTCGCTCGAAGGCATCTTCGCTCAAGTCACAAGGTCGGACGACCACCCGCTGATTGCCGGCCGCATCCTGGAGGCGATGCAAGCGTGAAGTGGCTCGACCAAACCCACGGGACCAAGTTCGAGCTCGTGCGCCATTTCCTCGCTTGCATGCTGGATGGCGAGTGGTCGTCGACCCGCGGCCAATGGCAGAACGTGGCGGTGGGCGCGTTCGCCCTGCTGCTGCCCGCCGGCATGCTGCTGCTGCGATCGGGGTCTCGCAATCAAGCCAAGTTCCGCGTGCTGGCGATGCTCGACAACCCGGAGCCCCTCCGCGCCGCCCGCCTGGCCGACGAGCTGGGCCTCTTGATGCTCCTGTTCGCGGTCACCGGCCTGATCGGCCTCGTCCAATGGCAAAATTTCTTTCCGGGCAGGCGCGATTACCTGTCGCTGGCCGGCCTGCCCATCCGTCCGCGCCAGGTTTTCGTGGCGCGATTCGCGGCCGTCGTGCTGTTTTCCGTCGCTCTCGTAGTGGCCATGAATCTGCTGCCGAGCCTCACCTCGGCCAACATCGGCGCGCAAGCCGTAGCGTCGGGACTCGGATGCTTCTTCGTGCTGTTTGCCATGATCGCGCTGCAGGGCGTGCTGCTCAACACCCTGCCGGCGCGCCTGTTCGCGCGGGTATCGGCGTACGTGCAGGGAGCACTTATCGGCGCCCTGATTCTGGCGGGGCTGTATAGCTGGTCGATCCGTGAGTGGCCCCCATCGGTCATCGCGAAGCTGCCGGAATTCGGCGCCTGGGCCCCACCCGTGTGGTTCGCCGGCCTGCACCAGCGGTTCCTCGGAGACCCCGACCCCTTCCTCCACCGCATGGCCACCCGCGCCCTCGTCGCCGTGCTCGCCGCCGCGGTCCTGACCGTACTCAGCTACCTGGTCAGTTTCCGGCGCTACCGCAGGCTATTGGTGGAGTCGCCGGTCCACCTCGCAGTTCCGCGAAAACACCCGTGGAGCCTGCTCCGCCTGGTGGCGCGCTCGCCGCAGCAGGAAGCTATCCTTCAATTCATGGCCAAGACGCTGGCCCGCAGCCGGGCTCACCGCATGATCTGGCTGGCCTACACCGGCGCCGCGGTGGCGGTGGTGGTCAACAGCTCGCTGATCGATGGCGCGTTCCTCTCGCGATCGGCCGAGATCGCCAAGGTCCTGAAGTTTGCGGTCCTGTTCTGGCCGCTGGGCACTTCCGTGATCCTGCTGAACGGCCTGCGCCACGTGCTCTCGATTCCAGCCGAATTGCCCGCGAACTGGATCTTCCGCATCACTGAAAGCCAGGGCCGCAAACAATGGATGGCGGCCGTCGAGCGCTTCGTCATGCTCTATGCCGTGGCTCCCATCTACCTGGCGATCTTCCCGGTCGCGGTATCGGTCCTGGGTTGGCCCATCGCGATCCGCTTGACGGTTTTGCAGATACTGGTATCGCTCACCATGTTCGACCTGTTGTTCGACGGTTGGCAGCAGCTTCCCTTCACCTGCTCCTACTCGCCTGGGGAACGGCCGCCGGTGGCCGTCGTCGCCAAATACTTTGTGGTGCTGGGTATGGTGGTGCCGGCCCTGGCAATCATCGTGCGGGCGGGCGCCGAGTTCAATTTTCTATTCGCGATCTACGGTCCGGTGCTGGCCGCCGTATGGATCTGGGCGCGGCGGCGGCGCCTCGAGGGTTGGGGTGAGAGCGTGATCCTCTACGAGGACCTGCCCGGAGGCATGCCGAAGCTCGGCATCGCCGAACTGACGTGGCGCCCGATTCACCCGAAGGAGGTCCATTGACACTCATTCAGGACATTCGATTCGGCCTGCGCACGCTTGCCGGCGCGCGCGGCTTCACCGCCGTAGCGGTGCTCTCACTGGCTCTCGGGATCGGGGTGGCTACCTCGGCCTTCAGCGAGCTCAACGGCTTCGTACTGCGCGATGTGCCGGGAGTCGCCCGGCCCGATGAACTGGTGACCGTCGAGCCGCCCACGTCGTATCCCAACTACCAGCGCTATCGCGAGCGCAGCGACCTGTTCTCCGCCACGCTCGCCTACGCCGCGCCGGTGCCGCTGGGCGTTTTCGTCGGCGGCCGCACCGAGCGCACCTGGGGACACCTGGTCACCGCTTCGTACTTCTCCACCCTGGGCGTGCGGCCCTCGCTCGGCCGCCTGTTCGGCCCCGAGGAAGACCAGCCCGGCCGCGCCCCCACCGTGGTGGTGAGCTACCGCTACTGGCAGGACCATCTCAGTTCCGACCGCTCGATCGTCGGCAAGGCGCTGCGCATCAACGGCCAGCCGTGCACCGTCATCGGCGTGGGCCCCGACGGGTTTCAAGGCGCATCGCCCCTGGTCTACATAGCGGACCTGTGGCTCCCGGCCTCCGTAGATGCCAGCGTGGCGCCCGAATTGGCCGATCACGCCCTGGACCGGCACGACGCGATGATCTTCCATTTCGAAGGCCGCATGCAGCCGGGCGTGACCGCGGCCCGCGTGGAGGCCGAGTTGGACGCCGTGGCCCGCCAACTCGAGCAGCAATACGGCGACCCCGACCGCCAACAGAAAGGCCGCCGCGTAAAGGCGCTCCCCGGCGGAAAGCTCGTGCCCGTACCGAAAGAGGATCTGCCGTTCCTGACGGGCTTCTTCGTGGTGCTGGGCGGCATCATCCTCTTGATCGCCTGTTCCAACGTGGCTAACATGACGCTCGCCCGCGCCGCCGAGCGCCGCCGCGAAATCGCCATCCGGCTGGCGCTGGGCTCCGGCCGGTTCCGTCTCATGCGGCAATTGCTGACCGAAAGCATGCTGGTTGCCGCCGGCGCCGGCGTGCTGGGTTTCCTGTTTGCCTCCTGGATCATGCGGCTGGCCTCGCGGGAAAGTGCCTGGCGGGCCTTCGCCATGCCGCTCACGCTGCACCTGGAACCCGATGGGCGAGTCCTGCTGTTCACCCTGCTGCTGACCGCATTCACGGGGTTGGCGTTCGGTTTGGCGCCGGCGCTCCAGGCGACACGCACGGACCTGACACCCGCGCTGAAGGAGGGCGGCAATGTGCGCCTCCCGCGATTCCGCCGCCTCAGCGTGCGCAACTTGCTGGTGATGTCGCAGGTCGCCGGATCGCTCGCGCTGTTGCTGATCACCGGCTTTCTGGTGATCGGTCACCAGCGAATGACCGGGCTCGATGTGGGCTTCGATGCGCAGCGCCTCTATGTGATCTCTCTCGATCCCGTGCGCGATGGGTACTCGCCATCCCAGGCCGCGGACTTCTTCCACAAACTGCTGGATCGCGCCCGGCGTTTACCGTCCGTCACCGCCGCCAGCCTCACCGATACCGTGCCTATGTCCATGGTCGGCAAACCAGGCGCGCAGTTCCTGGTGGATGGCGAAGGCGGCGCGAAGGTTTTTCACGGTGGCCAGCGATACGTGGTTGGAAAGGACTTTTTCGATACGCTCGGCATTCCCATCCTGGCCGGCCGCGGCTTCCGCCAGGAGGACGAAACCAACGGCTCCGCCGCCGCCATCGTCAGCGAAAAGATGGCGCGCGAATGCTGGAAGGGCCAGGACCCCTTGGGGAAGCGCATCGAGATCGGGTCTGACGACGTCCCGACATTCAGTTTCGGCGGCGTGGGGATCAAGGCCCGCGCCCGCGTGGCCGGCATGCGCCGGACGTTGCAGGTGGTCGGAGTGGCCAGGAACATCCGGATAGGCCTCAACACCAAGCCGGACGACTCGCCGAACGTGCTCTACGTCCCGCTCGATCCCGCAGCTTACGCTCGCCCCGGCCTGCACGGCCTGACCCTGCTGGTGCGCGCGGCGCCCGGCCCAAGGGGTGAGAATGGGATCGACGCGCTCGGCGCGGTGCGGCGCGACATCGCGGCGATGGATGAAAAGCTCACGCCCTTCAACGCCCGCAGCATGCCGGACCAGATCGACGAGATGATGTTCCCGGTCAAAGTGGCGCTCTACACCTATGGCTTCATCGGCGTCTTCGGGCTGATCCTGGCGGCCGTCGGCCTCGCGGGCGTGACCGCCTATTCCGTGACCCAGCGCCGCCGCGAGATCGGCATTCGCGTCGCACTGGGCGCGCAGAACCGCGACGTGATGGGGCTGGTAATGAAGGAAAGCGCGGTGATGATCACCATCGGCACGGTCATCGGCCTGCTCGGCGCGCAGGCCGGAATCCGTATGTTGGGGGCGTTCCTGTCCATCATTGCGCGGACTGCCGGCACGCCCATGAGGGACCCGTTTCTGCTGGTTGGCGCGCCGCTGCTGCTCGCGCTCCTGGGCCTGCTCTCCTGCTACGTGCCCGCCCGCCGCTCGACCCGCGTGGACCCGGTAGTGACTCTGCGTCAGGAGTAGTTCCAGTTCCCCCGTGGCGCAGGCACTCGTGCCTGCCGCGTCGACAATCGTGTCGACGCTTGCTTGGCGCCTCGGCGTACTGAAATGGCACGCGCCTGTTAGCGTAGAATAAAAATCGGGGGGGGCATGCCGGCAGTCGTCACCGATCGGCCATATCGTCCCGTTCCCACAGATCCGCCGCGAAAACGCTGGACCCGCCAGGAGTGCGAAGCCATTGAGGCATCCGGGTTATGGGATCAGCAAGAGCTCGAGCTGGTAGATGGAGAGTTGATCAGTAAGATGGGCAAAAACCGTCCGCACGTGAATGCCCTGGCATTTATGCATGCATGGCTTATCCAGGTAGTCGGCGCTGAGTACGTGAATCAGGAGGTGCCCATTGACGTGGCGCCCGAGGACAATCCCACCAACGAGCCCGAACCCGGCCTTATCCTTCTGACCGGGCCCTGGCGGGAATTTCCAGAGGCCAACCCCCAGCCGGGAGACATCCGGCTTCTCGTGGAGATTTCGGACTCCACCGTCGGATTCGATCTCACCAGGAAGGCCGGGTTGTACGCGCGCGCCGGGATTGTCGACTATTGGGTTCTCGATATCCAGGCCCACAAGCTCGTCGTCCACCGCGATCCACAGAACGGATTGTACCGGTCGGTCAAGGTGTACAACGCGCGGGAGGCGGTGGCGCCTCTGGCAGCGCCCGATCGCGAATTTCAGGTCGCGGACGCGTTCCCGCGGCCGGAGCACGGTACAATATAGGGCGAGATTCCCGTGGGGTTGTAGTGGCCGATCAACTGACTGACTTCCTTCGAGACCGAAAACGGCAGGCAACGCCTCTTAACGTCGACTGGGAAGCCAAGAAGGCCGACCGGTTGGAATCCGTTGGAAGGCTCTATCACCTGTTGCGGGATCTGCTGCGCGAGCCCATACACGACCAGACGGTCGAGATCGCGGAAGTCCCGATCGAAGTAACCGAGGATTACGTCGGAGCATATCGGCTTCCGGAACTCAGGCTGACCGTCGGTAACGACCGGGTTGTGTTCTGTCCCAAAGGCATCAACGTTATTGGCGCTGCGGGCCGGGTTGATCTTCGCGGCGACCGCGACACGGTAACGCTTTTAAGAGTCCTCGACAACGGCCGCGAAGAGTGGCAGGTTGTCCTTCAACGAGTGCCCAGGTTTGTAGCAGTGCCCCTGGAACAGGGCTCATTGAGGACTGCCCTCCAGCGCGTCATGTTGCCGTGAAACGTGGGGCAGGCGCTTCCCAAACGGGTACTGAAGTACCCGTTTTCACCCCGTAAGTTATTGATTCTTGGTGAAAAGCCGGTACTCAGTACCCGTTTGAGCCATCATTCCCCGTAAAACGCGTTGAAGAAAAACTTGTACCCCGCGTGCGACTGCCCCCGCCACTGCGGCTTGAAACCCAGCAGGATCACCCGCCCCTTTCCGTACTCCACCGCCACCGCCGCCACCTTCCCCTGCAGCCGGTCCGGACCCGCCAGGTACCCGCTGCGCAGCGGCGACCGTTCCCGCGGATACCGCGCCAGCACCGTGCCCTTGAATCCCGTCTTCGTGTCGAATGCCGGACCGCGCTCGAACATCACCGTCGTGTCGGGCGTCATCCCCGCCGTCAGCCTGTTCTTCGCGTCCTCGATGTGCACCGTCACCAGGCACCCCGAGCAGAAAAACTGATCCGGCCGCAGCCCCGTTAGCGCGTTGTCGATCGGCAGCTTGAACTGATTCACCGCGAACATCGAGGCGTTATTGAACGTGATCAACGTCCCGCCGTCGGTCGTGAAATCGCGCAGTTCCTGGACACCCTCCTCGCCCAACCCGCCCGCGTAACGCTCCGGAATCGTCCCCGGCCGATGCCCGTCGATGATCTGGCGTTCCCCGATATCCGGAAGCACGATCACGTCGTACCGTTCGTGCAGATGGCCTCCGGCAATGTCGGCGTTATAAAGGTTGGTGAACGGGAACTTGTACTGCTCCAGAATCCACCGCGTCCAGCCCTCGTCGATGCTCGCCACCCACGGCCGGTACAGCCCGACCCGCAGGGCCTTCACCGGCTTGGCGTCCTTCGATTCGGCAGCCACCGCCTTCAGCCGGTTCTCGCTCAGAATCGCATCCAGCTTGCCCTTGTCGATCCCCGACGCTGCGATCTCGTCACCCGAGAACGTCACCGTCCCCTTGGCCGCCAGAATCTCGTTGACCGCGCGGAAGCTCGCGTTGCTCCCGTGGTTGAACGGCGCGGCGAGGCCGCTCACCTCCTTGATGGGCCGCAGCGAATCCCGCGCCTGCTTGGTCAGGGGCGTAGTCACCGCGTGCACTTCCACGCCCATCTGGTACGGCAGCGTCCACCCCGTGACATCGTACGGACGCTGCGTCAGCGCCGGGTAGACCTGCGGCTCGAACAACTCCTTCACCATCCCCGCAAATGGCTGGTTCATCTGGATTACCCAGGCATCCGGCTTCACCGACTGGTGCACCTCGATGCCCTGCAGCATCAGCTTCTCCAGCAGCAGCGCCGCCGCCGGAGCGTCGTGCTGCTCGCGCGGAATCTCGTAGGCGAAGGGAGGCTCCTTCTCGAATTTCTCGATGGTGTCGCGCGCCGCCCGGTACTTGTTGTAGGTCATCTGCTCGCGGTACTTCGAAGCCAGGTTGAGCACCGCCATGTCGGCCTCCAACATGTAGCGGCAGGCATCCGACAGGCGCCACCACCCGCCCTTCCACGGGCTCGAATACAGCATCTCGGTGCCCAGGGCCTGCCGCGCCGCCGGAAATTCGTCCACCGTGTAGAAGTGCGGCGTGGCGTAGCGATAAAGCGCCGTCTCCGTGAAGAACGAAATCGTATGGCGGAAGTTGCCGATATTGTCGATGTAGCCCGGATACCACACGTCGAACGTCTCCTGGTGCATCGACCCGGTCATCCCGTGATCGTCCAGCCGCTGCGCGATCGTCATCCCGATCAGGGTCAGCCATCGCAGCATCAGCGGATGCATGTTCCCCGATATGGGATCGGCAAACGGCGGCAGGTAGATGCGCCCGGGAAACGGCGCCGTCTGGTGCTGCGTGTAGAACACCAGCGGTTCCGTCTCCAGCGTGGCCTTGGTGATCTCCCGCGATTCCAGCATGTTCAGCATGTAGCCGTCGCGATTGTTGTCGTGCCCCACGTACTCCTGGTACAGCACCGGCAGTGGGCTCACCTCGTACGGCGTCCCGAGATTTTCCCGATACCAATTGGCCACGATCGATTGGCCGTCCGGGTTGATCGAAAACCACAGCTCCACGATCAGGTTCTGCCGGATCGCCTTGTACTCATCGGCCTCGCTCGCCACCAGGTCGTAGCCCAGTTGGATGGTGTGCTGGTGATTGGCCACCTCGCTTGCGTGCAGCCCGCCGTCGATGTGGATGATCGGCTTCATCTCGCGCGCCAGCGTGCGCGCCTGCTCCTCGCTGACGCCGCGCGCCAACGCGAGGCGCCGCGAGACATCCTTATAATGGTCCAGTTGCGCCAGGTTCTCCGGGTTCGAGATGAAAGCGATGAACCACTCGCGCCCCTGCGTCGTCTTGCCGACGTCCACCAGCTTGATGCGCTTCGAAGCCGCCGCCAGCTTGCGGAAATATCCCAGCGAATCTTCATAGGTCGCCAGGTAGAAATCGTCCCCCGGCTTGTGCCCCAGCACCGATTCCGGAGTGGGGACCTGCTGTGCCCCAGCCGAGGCCACAAGCAAAATGCCGGTAACCACCGTCGCCAAAGCCCCGACAACAAACCGTGCCCACACAACCCCGGTCCCTGACCCCCGGCCCCCGGCCCCCGTTCTCATGGCACCACCGCCAACTTATACTGATCCAACAGATCCTCCAGTTTCGCCGTGCTGAAATCCTTGGCCCGCAGATCCACCGCGAACTTCTTCATCTGCGCCGAGTAACCCGCTTCCCCGCGCGCCGCAGCCCCATCCTCCACCTGCGCGCGCAAATCGTCCAGCAACGGCAGCCGGTCGCGCTGGAACGCATCCAGCGCCGCCTCCAGCAGCTTCCCCTGCTCCGCCGCGCTGGGTCCCCGTGCCGTGAAGTACGCGCGGTTCAACCCCAGCAGGCGAGTCAGCTCGCCCTTCACTGCCTCGGCTTCTCGCCGCCACGCCGTCTGCTGCGGATTCCCGCGGCCGCCCCCGCGCCCACCCTCTCCGGGCGCCGCCGCCGGCGCCATCGACGGATTGTAGTAGAGCGCGTTGAAGAGAAACTTGTAAGTGCCGTGCGATTGTCCGCGCCACTGCGGCCGAAATCCCAGCAGAATCACGTGCCCGGTGCCGTAGTTCACGTCCAGCGCCGCCGCCTTACCCTGAATCAAATCGGCGCCCAGCAGAAATCCGCTCAGCAGCGGATTGCGGTCCTTGATGTAACTCGCCAGAACCTTCCCGCGAAATCCCGTCTTGGGATCGAACACCGGATTCCGCTCGAACATCACCGCCGCGCTCAACGGCAGCCCCGCCACCACCGGGTGCGTGGGCTCCTTGATCTCCACCCGCAGGAGCGAGCCTGAGCAGAAGAACTGAGTCTGCGGCAGCCCCGCCACCACGTTGGTCACCGGGAGGCTGAACTCGTCGATCCCGAACAGGCTGGCATTCCCCAGGGTGATGAGCGTCCCGCCCTCCGTCACGAAGTCGCGCAGCGCCTGCGCTCCCTCATCGCCAATGCCGCCCGCATACTGCCCGGGCACCGTCCCCGGCCGCATGCCGTCCATAATCTGCCGCGTCCCCATCTCGGCGATCACGATCGCGTCGAAATGTTCGCGCAAATGCCCCATCTGCACGTCGGCATTGTGCAGCGGCGTAAACGCAAAGTGGAACTGCTCCAGTATCCAGCGCGTCCACCCCTCGTCGATGTTGCCGCCCCACGGCTCGTAGACGCCGATCCGCGGCGTCTTCACCGGCCACGCATCCGGCGCCTTCTCCACCGACGTGGCATTCACGCCGGCCTTCTGCAGCAGCGCCTCGTGGCCCTTGGCCGCATAGATCGTGCCATCGGTCTTCGCGAAACTCACGGTCCCGCCCGCGGCCAGAATCTCGTTCACCGCGCGCAGCGCCGCATTGGAATTGTGCGAGAACGCGAACACCGGCCCCGAGCCTTCCACTTTTCCCTGCACCGGCTCGACCTTGTCGATCTTGCGCAGCGTCTTGCGCGTGGCGTCATCGACGGGCTCCGCCACCGCCACCACCTCGACCCCCATCTGCATCGGAAGCGTCCAGCCCGTCACGTCGTACGGTAGCTGTGCCGGTGGCGCCTGCCCGCCGGTTGCCGCGCCGACAGCAGCACCCGCCGCACCGCGCCCGCCGCCGCCCCCGCCGCCCGCCGCGCCGCGACCTCCGCCACCCGCAGCACCGCGACCACCACCACCCGCCGCCGGAGCCGCCGCGGGAGCAGCAGCCTCGGTAACCGGAGCGGCCGCCGCAGGAGCCGCAGCCTCACCCGCCGGCGCCGCTCCACGTCCACCGCCCGCACCACGTCCGCCACCGCCTCCTCCGCCACCGCCCGCACCAGCAGCCGTCACCGGAGGCGGATGCGGCAACTCCGGATACTTCTGGACATCGAACAGCTCCTTCACCAGCGCCGCGAACGGCTGGTCCATCAGCACCACCCAATCGCCTTCCTTGTACGTGGCGCGATTGGCCGTGAACTCGTGCGTCGCCTGGTGCACCTCGATCCCGTCGATCATCAGCTTTTCCACCAGCAACGCCGCCGTCGGCCGATCCCTCTGCTCGCGCGGGATGATGTACGCATAGGGCGGATCCTTGGTGAACCGCGCCACCACGTCGCGCCCCGCGCGATACCGGTCGTACAGCAGCTCTTCCCGATTCTTGGCCGCCGTATCCAGCACCGCCATCGACGCGCCCAGCATGTACCGCACCGCATCGCCCAGCCGCCACCAGCCCCCGGTCCACGGGCTCGAATAAAACACCTCTGTCCGCAGATCCTGCTTCTCCCGTGGAAAATCGTCGGTGGTATAAAAATGCGGCGTCGCGTAGCGGTAGAGCGCCGTCTCCGTCAGGAACGAAACCGTATTCCGGAAATTGTTCACATGGTCCACAAAGCCCGGATACCAATCGTCGAACCGCCCGCGATGCATCGCGCCCGGCATGTTGTGCTCGTCCAGCCACGCCGCCATCGCCGCCCCGAACACGTTCACCCACCGGTACATCAGCGGGTGCGGATTCAACGACACCGGGTCCCCGAACGGCGGAATCCAGATGCGCGCCGGAAAGGGCGCCGTCTGGTGATGGTTGTAGAAAACCTCCGGGTAATACTCCAGCACCGCGCGCGTGATCACCTGCGACTCGATCATGTTGTTCATGTACCCGTCGCGGTTGTTGTCGTGCCCGATGTACTCCTGCCACAGCGCCGGCATGCCGCTCACCTCGTACGGCGTGCCCACATTGCTGCGGTACCAGTTCACCGTCATGTTCTGCCCGTCCGGGTTGATCGAAAACCATAGCAGCAGGATCACGTTGTCGAGGATGGCCGTGGTAGCCGGATCGGTCGCGGTCACCAGGTTGTAGGCGAGCTGAATAGTGTGCTGCGCGCACGCCACCTCGGTCGCATGCAGCCCGCCATCGATGTGGACGATGACCTTCCCGTTTTGCGCCAGGTCGTGCGCCTGCGCGTCCGTCAGTCCCTTCACCAGCGCCAGCCGCCGCGCCGTATCTTTATATTTGTCCAGCCCCGCCAGGTTTGCCGGCGACGAGATGACCGCGATGTACCAGTCGCGGCCTTGCGTGGTCTTCCCCACGCGCACCAGTTTCAGCTTGTTCGTGGCCTGCGCCAGCTTCTGCAGATAGCCCAACGCTTCGTCATAACTGGCGAGGTAAAAATCGTCTCCCGGCTTATGCCCCAGCACCGATTCCGGTGTCGGAACCTGGGCCATCCCGGCAGCCAGGGGGATCAACAACAACGCGGCAGCACACCTCATAAGAAACCCAGCCTACCACGCCCGTGGGGCAGTCACACCTTCACCGCATTCGCCCGCACGTAATCGCTGACCTTGTCCGGCTCCGGCCCTATATAGTGATACGCCTCCGCGTAGCTCAACCCGAACCGCTTCCCGACCTCCGCATCCCGGTCCAGCACGAACTTGCGGACATACTCGCGGTTCGCCGTCTCGTCATCGTCGCCCAACAGAGCGAGGCGCAGTCCCTGCGCGCTCAGCCGCCGCCGCAGTTGCGCGCCGCTCTGCCCGCCGGGCCCCTGCGCGCCATTCAAAATGTTGACGGCGATCTTGCCCTCCACCTGGTCGCCGATATCCACCACGCGGTTGACATACTCCGGGCCGCGCGAGAAGTAATACTTCTCCCGCACCGAGTGCGGCTTCAGCCCCGCGTCGAAATGCTCCGGATAGTCCTTCCCCATGCCCGCCATCCAGCACGCCGCCTCCACCGCGCGCGCCGTCACGTAGTGGTCCGGATTCTCCTCGTAGTGTCCCCACGGGTCGTAGCAGATCACCGTGTCCACCTTCAGCAGCCGGAACAGGAAGATCAGCCGCAACCGCAATTCCAGTGGCGAAACCGCATCCAACATGTGGTTGCGGTAGTAAAGGTCGTACACCTTCTCCAGCCCGAACCCCCGCGCCACCGCCAGGTTGTCGCGCTCATTGGCCAGCACGCCCTCACCTACGGTCCCGGGACCCGTGTGGTCGTCGTTGGTCGTGCGGATCAGGTAGCCCGTGTAGCCCTCCTTGATCAGTTTCAGCACCAGCCCGCCGGCAAAGATCGGCAGGTCGTCGGCATGCGGTTGAATGGCAGCCAGCACCTTCCCCGCGTGCGGCCTCCCCGGCTGGGCCCGTTCCACCTCGATATTGGTGCTCGCGAACGGACCTTCGTCCGCCATCGTGATCGCGGGAGCCGCCAACGCGCCGCCCGCCAGGGATACAAGAAACTCGCTCCTTTTCATGGCAATCATTGTCCCGCAATCGGCCTCAAGAAAATCGCCCCCCGGCCGATAAGTCTCCCGTGGACATCTCTGCCATCGCCCTTCAAGGTCTAGAGACCTCCCAGGCCCAATTCGACCAGGCCGCCGGCCGCCTGGCCTCCCTCGGGTCGCCTTCCCCCGGTGCTGCCTCCGTCGACACGGTCGACCTCTCCGCGCAGACCGTCTCCCTTCTCTCCGCAAAAAACGCCTTCGAGATGAACATCAGCGTCATGAAGATCGCCAACCAGATGCAATCCCACCTCGTCGATCTCCTGGGTTGAACCCCGCTCAGGCCCCACCCCGCCAATGTGAGAAGATCTCCCTATGCCCTTCCGTCGGGCCCTGCCCGCCCTCATCTTCGCCGCCTCCGCACTCTGCCAACCCCATCCCAATCCCTGCCCCGACCCCGGCGCCCCCATCGCTCTCACCGCCTCCGACTGGAACGGCTGGGGACGCGACCTCGACAACTCGCACTACCAGCCCCATCCCGGAATCCAGCTCGCCGACGTCTCCAAGCTCAAGCTCAAGTGGGCCTTCGCCTACTCCGGCGGCAAGGCCAACGGACCGCCCACCGTCATCGGCAGCCGCGTCTTCGTCACCAGCGAGTCGGGCCACGTCTACGCCCTCAACGCGCAGACCGGCTGCACTTACTGGACCTTCGAATCCCCCGCGCCCGCCCGCACCGCCGTCACCATCGCGCAAGTGCCGCACGGCGGGCCGGCGAAATTCGCCGCCTACTTCGGCGACGAGCACGCCTCCGTCTGTGCCCTCGACGCCCTCACCGGCCGCCAACTTTGGACCACGCAGGTCGACCCGCATCCCATCGCGCGCATCACCGGCTCGCCGGTCTTCTACCGCGACCGCCTCTACGTGCCGGTCGCATCCCTCGAGGAAGTCTCCGCCGCCAAGCTAACGTACGAGTGCTGCACCTTCCGCGGCAGCCTGGTGGCCGTCGATGCCGCCGCGGGCAAGGTCCTCTGGAAGACCTGGGTGATTCCCGATCCTCCCCGGCCTCTGCGCAAGAATTCAACCGGCACGCAAATGTACGGACCCGCCGGCGGCGGCATCTGGTCCGCCCCCACCATCGACCCCGCCCGCAAAATCGTGTACGCCGGCACCGGCGATTCCTACACCGATGCCTCGACCAAGATGACCGATGCCATCGTGGCCTTCGATCTCGACAAGGGAGCCGTCCAGTGGTTCAACCAGATCACCCCCAACGATAATTGGGTGGTCTGCCAGAAGCCCGGCGAAGGAAACTGCCCGCAGAACATGGGCCCCGATTTCGATTTCGGCAGCTCGCTCATTCTTCGTAGGCCCGCTGGCGGACAGCCCGTGCTGCTCGCCGGCCAGAAATCCGGCGTTATCATGGCGCTCGACCCGCAAAGCCGTGGCCGCGTCTTGTGGCAGGCCAAGGTCGGCCAGGGAGGCTCGCTCGGCGGCATCGAATTCGGCATCGCCGCCGACGGGCAGAACGTCTACGTCCCCATGTCCGACGTCAACGTGAAGACCGATCCGCAGCCCGGCCTCACCGCGCTCCAGATCGCGACGGGCAAGAAACTGTGGCACGTCCCCGCGCCCGAGCCGCCGTGCAGTTGGAGCCCGCGCACCTGCAACCATGCGCAATCCGCCGCCATCACCGCGATCCCCGGCGTGGTCTTCTCCGGCGCCACGGATGGCCACCTGCGCGCCTACGCCTCCGAAGACGGCGCGGTACTCTGGGACTTCGATACCGCCGCGAAACTTTGGGACACCGTCAACGGCATCGCGGCGCGCGGCGGCGTACTCGATGGCGGCGGACCCACCGTCGCAGGCGGCATGCTCTTCGTGAACTCGGGCTACGGCCGCATGCCCGGACAGCCCGGCAACGTGCTGCTGGCCTTCTCGGTGGATGGAAAATGAGGATCCTTCTTCTCGTCTGCGCCGCCCTCACCGCTTTCGCGCAAAGTCACCTCACCTGGAGCGACTACGCCGGCGCCGCCGATTCCGCGCAGTATTCGGCGCTCGACCAGGTCAAACGCGCCAACGTGAGCAAACTCGAAGTCGCCTGGACCTACCCCATCGGCGACGGCCGCAAATATTCCTTCAACCCCGTCGTGGTCGATGGCGTCATGTACGTGCTGGCGAAGAACAACTCCATCGTGGCCCTCAACGCCGCCACCGGAAAAGAGGTCTGGACCTACGCGCCCGATCCGCCGCCCAGCATCATCACTTACCGCGGCATCAACTACTGGGAGAGCCCCGACCGCAGCGAGCGCCGCCTGTTGTTTTCCGCCAACCACGCCCTGCGCGCCATCGACGCGCGCACCGGCAAGCCCATCCCTTCGTTCGGCAGCGGCGGCAGCGTCGAATTGAAAGAAGGACTGGGCCGCGATCCCAAGGCCCTCCGGCTCGTTCAATCCACCACCCCCGGCCGCGTCTTCGAGAACCTGCTGATCCTCGGTTCGGCGACCAACGAGGGATACGGCTCCGCGCCCGGCGATCTGCGCGCTTTCGACGTGCGCACCGGCAAGCTGGTCTGGACCTTCCACACCATTCCCCATCCCGGCGAGTTCGGCTACGACACCTGGCCCAAGGATGCGTGGAAGACCGTGGGCGGCGCCAACGTCTGGGGCGAATTCTCGCTCGACGAAAAGCGCGGCATCCTCTACGCCCCCACCGCCAGCCCGAAATACAACTTCTTCGGCGCCGACCGCACCGGCGCCAATCTCTTCGGCGATTGCCTGCTGGCGCTCGACGCCCGCACCGGCAAGCGCCTCTGGCACTTCCAGATGGTGCACCACGACATCTGGGATTACGACGACGCCACCGCCCCGAAGCTTCTCACCGTGGTGCACGAGGGCAAGCGCGTGGACGCCGTCGCGCAGTTGAGCAAGCAGGGATTCGTCTGGGTCTTCAACCGCGTGACCGGCGAGCCGCTCTTTCCCATCGAAGAGCGACCCGTGCCGCGTACCGACGTGCCCGGCGAAGAGACCTGGCCCACCCAACCGTTCCCCCTGAAGCCGCCGCCCTTTGCGCGCCAGAAATTCACCGCCGACGATCTCAACCAATTCATCACCGATCCCCAGGAGCGCTCCCGCTTCCGCGACCAGATCCTCAGCGCCCGCAACGAAGGGCTCTT
>Ga0209415_10002214_pt1 | contig 36636 bp, 24 predicted proteins | sample PeaSoiSIISIP2007_FD_187696 | JGI IMG/M metagenome (GOLD analysis project Ga0209415, IMG submission 187696) | Peat soil microbial communities from Weissenstadt, Germany - SII-SIP-2007 (SPAdes) (version 2) | ecosystem: Environmental > Terrestrial > Soil > Wetlands > Peat | place: Germany... | reverse complement strand
GGGCGGGGAAAACCACATCAGGTGCGGAGGGCGAAGCCCTTTCCGCTCCCAAGAGTTTTTCCCCGCCCTCCCGCACCCACCCACCCCTTTCCTTTTCCCCTCAACCGTCCAGGTGGACAAACATCCGCACCCTGTCTGCGCGGGTCACGTTGGCATTACTCAAAGTCGGCGGTTTCTTGCCTTTCCTGCTGGGCGGTTGAGGGGAAGTCGGAAATGGGTGGAGGGGTTGCAGGGGAGGCGGGAGAAACCGCTTGGGGCCTTATGGGGTTTCTCCCGCCTCCCATGCATCTGCGCATTTCCCATTTGCATTTGAATTCGCCAAGCCATGCCGGGCACAGGAACTACGTCCAATGTAAGTTGACAATGGATTCCCCTCGTTGGCTTTAGAGCCTAGAATTCCTTACATGCCCGAAAAAATCATCATCATCGGCTCCGGCCCGGCGGCGTGGACCGGCGCGGTTTACGCCGCCCGCGCCAATTTGAATCCCCTGCTATACGAAGGCGCCATCAGCGAGGAAAACCGCCTCAAGGGCACGCTTCCCCTCGGCCAGCTCAACAGCACCACCGACGTCGAGAATTTCCCCGGCTTCCCCAGTGGAATTCTCGGCCCCGACTTGGTGGATGCCATGCGCCAGCAGGCCCTGAAGTTTGGAACCCGCGTCGTCACCGAGGACATCGTCAAGGTCGACTTTTCCACCCGCCCGTTTGCGATGAAGGACTCGGCCGGCGATTCGGTTTCGGCGCAATCGGTGATCGTTGCCACCGGCGCCAGCGCCAACTATCTCGGCCTGGAATCGGAAAACCAGTTCAAGAATCGCGGCGTGTCGGCGTGCGCGGTGTGTGACGGCGCCTTGCCGCGGTTTCGCAATCAGCCCGTGGTCGTCGTCGGAGGCGGGGATTCGGCCGCCGAAGAATCCATCCACCTCACCAAGTTCGCCAGCACCGTCTATGTCGTCCATCGCCGCGACCAGCTTCGCGCTTCCAAGATCATGGCCGACCGATTGCTCGCCCTTCCCAACGTCAAGCCGGTCTGGAATTCCGTGGTCGAGGAGGTTTTCGGTGATCCCCAGACGGGCGTGACCGGCGTGCGGATCAGGAATCTGAAGACCAACGACACCACCACGCTTCCCGCTCACGGCATGTTCGTGGCCATCGGCCACACCCCCAACACCGCATTTCTCGACGGCCAGCTAAAGCTCGATTCCCAGGGCTTCATCGTTCTGAAGGAACCGTTCCGCACGTTGACGAGCGTGGAGGGCGTCTTCGCCGCCGGCGACGTAGCCGATCCGACCTACAAGCAGGCCGTCACCGCCGCCGCCATGGGCTGCAAGGCCGCCCTGGACGCCGAACGCTGGCTGGCGGAAAAGGACGTGCGCTGAACCACAGGGCCATCGCATTTGGCATTGCCCACTCGCCCGGACTTCGACGAGTTTAGTCGAGTCGTACTCCGGGAGAGGGCTGGGGTGAGGGTCTTCGACTGGGCCAAATGGCTACGCTGAACCAGAGGGTGCGCCCATATTTTTTGCGGAACCCAACCTAATCAATCCCGTTGCCTAATTCGCGGTTTCATCGCCGCAACTTCGCGGCGACAGGGCTCTTTGCATCGATGAAACGCAGAAGCCGGTGTTGCCAGTGCTTGGCGTAGGCCACGCCGATCCGCTTGGTTTTCAAGATTCGCGGGCGGTAATCGGGATCCGATTCGAAAAAAATTTCGTCTCCGGTCAGGTCCGAAGCGTTATCGGCGCGGGTGATCCGAAACGCGCGGGCGAGTTTTCCCGGGCCGGAGAGATCGGCTTGCCAGCCGTCGAGGGGTTCGGCCGCTCGGAAGAGCACCGCCTCGGCTTCGCCGGGGACTCCGACGATCACGTTGAACATGTCGTACATGCCGTAGATGAAATAGACATACGCGCGCCCGGGCGGGCCGAACATGACTTCCGTGCGGGCGGTGCGGCCTTTGGAGGAATGGGACGCCAAGTCTTTCGGACCGAGATAGGCTTCGGTTTCGATGATTCGCGCCCGGAGAATTTGGCCGCCGACCCGGCGGTGCATGATGACGCCGAGCAACTGTTTCGCGACGTCCACCGCCGGCTGTTCGAAGAAGCGCACTCCTAGGCGCGTTTGGGACAAATCGGGGGATGAAAAGCTTTGCGGCATTCGCGTTGGGTGGCAGCGGGGGACCGCCTCCTACGCCACCACCAGATCCGCCGGGTTCCTCATCACCGTGCCCAGCAAGGTGAGATACTCGAACACCTTCATGTTGAATGGATCATCCACGGCTGCGCCGGTGAAAATGCGCAAAAGCCGCTTGCGGACCCGGCGCTCGATCCTCGATCCAAACAGCCCGCCCTTGTGCTTTTGCCCCACGCGATAAAAGTTGAAGAGTTTGCCGTTATACCAACTGTCGATGACTCGCTGCCACGTCTTCAATTCCCAATGTCGTCCGCTTTCGTACTCTTTCATCGCATCATCAGAACCAACCTCGATGGCCTTGAGCAATTCAAACGCGCCTTTCATGCTCAAATACAATCCGGTTGAGAACACGGGGTCTATGAATCCGGCCGCGTCGCCGACCGCCACCCAGCCTGGACCGTACATATTCTGGGAAATAAGCTGGTAATTCTGGTATTTCACCACCGGCGTCAGGCGGGTTGCGCCTTCGGTGTAGAACTTCAGCGAGGGCTCCTCCCTGATATACGCATCGTATTGTTTCTCGATCGTATCTCCGAATTGTTCGAGATGCTTCGGATGGATGACGACGCCCACGGAAACTTTGCCCGGCAGCGGAATTCGCCACGACCATCCCTTGGTGAGATAGTCGATATGGATGTTCCCGGGATCGCTAATGACCGCTTTATCCAGATGAGCAAACAACGCGACGTCGTCGCGCCCGCCCCTTTTCGCCGGCGAATCCAGCAGCCTGGCGATCAATCTCACCCGCCCGCTGGCATCCACGATCAGGTCCGGCCTTTCGCCGAAAAAACCCCCGGCGGCATTCAGCGTCTCATCAGCCAGCCGAACGCTATCCGGCTCCTTCCCCTTTTCCAGTTTCGCCGCGGCCATGAATATTTTCGCCCCCGTCTTCTCGGCCGCGTCGAGCACCGCCTGGTCGAACAAATCTCGCGGGGTGTTGTAGGCATAATCCGGCAACGTTCCATCCGCCCATTTGAAGAACGCCGAAATCACTTCCTGCACGTTCAAACAAACCGTGGCCCCCGGCTTGTGCGTGCTGAAGGATTTCACCTCCTCCTCGATGCCGAGCGTCCTCAGCATCGGCACCACCGCGGGCAGCAACGATTCGCCCACAATGAGCGCGGGCCGCTTGGGGGTGTGAAAAATGCCCGCCTTGAGGCCCTTCTGGGCCAGGAGAATTCCCAGCGTCGCTCCCGCCGGACCTCCTCCAATGATCGCAACGGTCTTGATATTCCCTGACATGGCTTATCTACGTCGCTCCAAAAGAGTTGGGCATCTTACCATAGGGCTCCGAGCCGGCATCAGCAACGCCCCCGACAGGTGCAGCTTTTGGATTGGTCCGGTAGCATGGCAACGTGATTATTGCACGCTGGATTTTAGTCTCACTTTTCATGCTTTGCTTCGGATGGATCACAGCTTGCAACATCATCGGCCCCATTCGCGCAACGCGAGAGCATGGCTATTCCCTTGCGCCATTCATCGGGGGCGCTTGCTGCGCCATTGGTCTCGGCCTCATTCCAATGCGGCTATCCAATTGGTGGTGGCTACTTCCACTTCTCGATCCCGGCACGACTTTTGTATTCTGGTCGATACCGGCTTTGACTTGGCTCATTATAAAAGATCTCAGAAAACGGAATTGATTTTCAAACTGACCCGCTACCCCCTGGACACGCCAGTACGCGGCCCTCTTTTTTCCCATTGCACAAAAACCCGCGATGGAGCATTATTTCCATGGATTCATTCATCTTAACGCGGGAGCTTCCCATGTCTGAAACGCTTTCTCGCCGTGAAGTGGTGACACGAACGGTCCCCGCGCTGGCGATCGCCGGCGCCCTCTCGATCGCCGGTCCGCTGCTGGCCGCCGACAACGCCGCCGCGGGTGCAGCCCCCGTCGGGAACGAAGCCTTCAAGGATGGCCAATACGTTCTGCCTCCGCTGCCCTACGCCTACGATGCGCTGGAGCCGCACATCGACGCCGACACCATGCACCTCCATCACGACAAGCACCACCAAGCCTACGTCACGGGTCTGAACAACGCCCTGAAGGCACTGGCCGCGCTCGACGGCGCCGCCACCCCGCCCGGCGCCGCGCTTTTGGCCGGGCTTCAGGAAGACCTCAGCTTCAACGCCGGCGGGCACTTGCTTCACACGCTCTTTTGGACCGTGATGGGTCCCAACGCCGGGGGTGAACCGCAGGGTCAATTGGCCGATGCCCTGGCGCGCGATTTCACTTCCGTCGCGGTTTTCCGCAAGCGTTTCGCCGCCGTCGCCGCCGGCGTCAAAGGCAGCGGATGGAGCATCCTCGCCTACGAACCGCTCGGCGATCGGCTCTTCATCCTCCAGGTCAAGCAGCACGATTTACAGATCGCCCCCGGGGCCGTGCCGATTTTGCCGCTGGACGTGTGGGAGCACGCCTATTACCTGAAATACCACAACGTCCGCGCCGACTACGTGAAGGCCTGGTGGAACGTCGTCAACTGGCAAGCCGTCGGCGATGCCTTTGCCGCCGCTCGGGCTTCTCAGAAAAGATAAACCGCGAAGAAGCGAAGCAGCGAAGTTGCGCGAAGGATTTCGATCTATTTATTCTTCGCGAACCTTCGCTGCTTCGCTTCTTCGCGGTAAATTCTTTTGAAGCTCATCAGTGCAACAAAATCCGGATGAAAATAAATTTCACGCCCGCGCATACGCCGCACGGATTCCTATCAGCAGGCCAAACGAAATGAGCAGCAGAATGGCCGCCAGCGTTAGGGCTTGGTGCATGTCGATTTCGAAGCCAATGTAGACGGCCAGCGGCATCGTTTGGGTCCGCCCGGGATAATTGCCGGCGAAGATGATCGTCGCTCCGAACTCGCCCAGGGCGCGGGACCACGTCAGCGCGCCGCCGACCATCACGCTGCGAAACGCCAGCGGGAGCGTGACATTGCGAAATCTCCGCAGCGGCGACGCCCCATCCAGGGCCGCGGAGTCCAACACGTCCCGGCTGATCGCCGCAAATCCCACGGAAGCCGCTTTGACATAGTAAGGGGCGGCCACGAACGTTTGGGCAATGATCACGGCAATCGGCGTAAACGGGATCTCCACCCCCGCCCCCGCCAACCACGCACCGATCAACCCGCGGCGGCCCAGCGTCATCAGCAGCGCGATTCCCGCCACGGCCGGCGGAAGCACGATCGGCCAGTCGATCAGCGCCTCCAAAATGCCTTTGCCGGCAAATGCGCCTCGACCCAGGATGTACGCCAGCGGCGTGCCGAATACCACCACGATCAGCAGGGTGGCCGCGCTGGTCCAAAGGCTCAGGCCGATCGCCTGAACCACCGCGGGCGCTGCCAGATACCGCAAAAGCGTTGCCGGCGACGTGCGGGCCAGCAACGCGAACGGCGGAATTACCAGCAGCCCAAGCAACGGAAACGCCAGCAGGATCAACAGCCACCATGAATGCCGTGGGGGAATGGTTTTCTTGGCGGCCATCAGCGGATGCCGGGCGATGCCGGAATGAAATTGAAATCGTGAAGAATTCTCTGCCCTTCATCGGATAGGACGAAGTCCTCGAACTTCTCCGCCAACAGCGCCTGCTGCGACTTGGCGACGACGGCGATGGGGTAACTGGCGATGGGGTTGACCGAATCGGGCACAATCAGCGTCTGGACGTCCTTGGCCGCATCCGCAGTCACGTCGGTCGCGTAAACTACGCCCGCATCCGCTTCCCCGAGCCGAATTTTGCTCACCACCGATTTCACGTTTTCCTCCCGCGACACGACGTCGGCCAGAAAATTTTTCTTGAATTCCGGCCCGTACGCCCGGTCCGCGCTCATCCGATCCAGCATTTGCAGGGTGTACTCCCCGGCCGGCACCGATGCGTCCGCCACGTCGATCTTGACCCCGGGACGGCCCAGATCGTTTAGCGTCGCGATCTTGGCCGGATTGTCCTTTGGAAAAATCACCACCAGTCGGTTACGGGCAAAATCGTGGATCGTTCCCGGCTTCACCAGGAATTCACTCCAGGCCGCGTTCATCTCCTTGGCGTTGGCCGAGGCGAACACGTCCGCCCGCGCCCCGTTTTCAAGCTGCGCCCGAAGCGCCTGCGACCCGGCGAAGTTGAATTCAATCTTCACGCCCGGGTTTTCGGCCTCAAAACGCTTGCCGATCTCGGTGAACGATTCCGTCAGCGACGCCGCGGCGAAGACGGTCACGGTCGCCGGCGGCGCGTTCGCCGCCGCCGGCTGCTCCTTGCCGCATCCGCCCGAAATCAGCAGAATGAGCACGATCGGAAACGAGGCTCGCCATCTCATCGCAATTGCCACAGGACACGCGTGCTTGGCATTTCCCCCTCTCCCGGTAATCCGGGAGAGGGCTGGGGTGAGGGTCTTCCTACCCATGCCCCGTCTCGGCGATGACGGTTATATATATATTGCGACATAACGATGTCAATTGAGCCATCACTAGACCGCATGAGGCAACGCGAATTCTTGAGGGACACGACCTTTTGCACAATGAAGGGTAGTGTCCCTTCCGTTATTTCCATTTTTTTCTCGCGCCGAGACAAAAATGCCACCAAAACTTTCACCTCCCGGCTATAGGTATAGAGGGAGGTGTTTATGTCGTCGATCCAACGTCCGTCGTCCCGGCCCGAATGCGCCCATCTCGAACAACGACAAAATGGCCGACATGCAGGAATTTCAAGTGTGCCTCCCCGTCAACGTCGACAAAACCCCCCGTGGCGCCGTCGAAAACGGGGGTTTCGTAGACACTACCCCAAGGCCAAATCTTCAACTGTAGCTTTAGGATGACCGTTGAAAGCGCCGAGTAGACCGACAACCCGTTAGTTGGTAAACCACCCCGCTGGAGAAAAATGGCATCCATGTCCGACAAACCCGGCGTCATCGCGCCGCCCCCAATTCTTTTCGGCGTCTTCTTCGGTGTCGCGGTCATCCTGCACTGGATGCACCCGCTTGCGATCCCGCTTTCCCCGCGGGCGGCGATCTGGCCCTGCCGCATTCTCCTGAACGCAAGTTGGCCGATCGCGCTCTGGGCCTGGCACGACATGCGAAGCGCCGGAACCCACATCAATCCGCTTCGCCCCGCGACGGCCCTGGTGACCTCCGGCCCGTACCGGTTCTCGCGCAATCCCCTCAGCGTCTCCCTCGTGCTGCTCTATCTCGGCTTGGCGTTCCAGATCAACAGTTCCTGGCCGCTGATTCTATTTGTGCCGCTTGTAATCGTGAATCACTATGGAGTCGTTTTGCGCGAGGAACGCTATCTGGAAGCGAAGTTCGGCGACACGTACCGCAGCTACCGTGCCGCCGTGCGGCGATGGATTTGAATCTTACAGCCTCAAACAAAAAAGCTGACACAGAGAGCACAGAGGACACAGAGGACACAGAGAAATATTGTTTGGATCAAAAAACGCATTTTCTCTGTGTCCTCTGTGATCTCTGTGTCCTCTGTGGTGCATTTTCTGAGAAGTTTATTAACGTGGATTCACTTCATAAGCCGCGCCGGCGATCGTCGGAAAGAGTAGCGAGTCGCCGTCCGTTTTGGCATCGACGCCCCGGCCGTCGCGGGTGATTTTCGCGTTGCCCGCGCCGCGCAGGCGGCAGGGCTGGCCGCTCGTCGAGCGAATGACGGCGCTTTGCAGATGGCCGCCGCTCCAGGCCATATCGACTTCAAATCCCCCGCGGGCGCGCAAGCCGGTGACGTGGCCGTCCGGCCATTCCTTGGGCAGCGCCGGCAGAAGATGAACGTCGCCATCCTGGCTCTGCAACAGCATCTCCGCCACCGCGGCGGTGATGCCGAAATTGCCGTCGATCTGCATGGGCGGGTGGAGTCCGAACAAATTGGGGCAACTGTTTCGGTCTGCGAAAAGCTCTAGGAACTGGCCATGCGCCCGCTCGGCGTCGCCGAGCCTTGCCCACAGCGCCGTTCGCCAGGCGAAGGACCATTCCCGGACGTCGCCGGTGTCCCCGCGGGCGATGAGCGACGTTCTCGCCGCCGCCGCCAGTTTCGGCGTCCGCTCCGGGCTGATCTGCCGGCCGGGATAGACGCCGAACAAATGAGACGTATGACGATGGTGGTCGTCGGGTGTGTCCAATTCCTTTTCCTGCGGATCGTGTTTTTCGCTCATCCACTCCAAGAGTTGGCCCCAGCTTCCGATGCCGGGCATCGCCAGCTTGTCGCGCATGGCCGCGATCTTGTCGCGGAAGCCGTGGTCGACGTTGAGCGTGTCGCTGGCCTCCACGGTGTTGTTGAAAAGGTCCCAGACGATTTCCTGGGCATAGCTGACTCCGTCCTCGGTGGGCCCGTGCTCCGGCGACCAGGCATGCGGAACCACTAATCGGCCGTCGGGCAGGCTTTTCAAATGATCCTGCCAAAACTCGCAGGTCTCTTTCATCACCGGATATGCCACGGTACGGAGATACTCCTTGTCCATGCCAAAGGTGTAATGTTCCCAGAGATGTTGGCAGTACCACGCGTTGGCGGTCTTGTCCCATTTCCACCCCATGCCGCCCATGATGTTGTGGGAGGTGCGGATGGCGAATCCCCGACTGGTCTTTTGGTCTGAGGGAATGTGGAAATCCGGCGATTGCGCGGTCGCGAGCCGCCAGGGTTTAAGCTGGCTGACAAGCAGGTCGAACAGGGGCGTATGGCATTCAGCAAGATTCGCAACCTCGGCCGGCCAGTAGTTCATCTCGATGTTGATGTTGGAGTGATAATCGCAATGCCACGGCGGCGTATTACTGTCGTTCCAAAGTCCCTGGAGGTTTGCCGGCACGCCGCCCGGCCGCGAACAGGAAATCATCAGATACCGCCCCAATTGAAACATCAGCGTTTCCAGTTCGGGATCGGTGGATTGGCTCGCGCCGACCTTGCGGAGATTCGTCGGGGCGGCGCGCTGATCCGGCGTGGAGTGCCCGAGATCGAGCGATACCCGGTCGAACATCGAGCGGAAATCGGCCACGTGCTCGGACCGCAAGTCATCGAACGGCTTCGCCTCCGCCGCGTTCACCTGCCCGATCACGCGCTCGTGCGGGTCCGCGCCGCGGTAATGCGTTGAATAATCCATCGCATAATCGGTTGCGGCCCCGACGATCAACGTCACGCTGTCGCATGCCGAAAACCGCAGCGTGCCGCCGTCCGGCTTCAGCGTTCCGCCCTGGTGAAGCGCCACCAGTTGCGTTTCATATTTCAGTCCGTTGTCCAGGGACCCGGCCGCACTGAGCCGATTGTCTGTCGAAGCGGTCTTGGCGCGATGGGAATCCCGCAGTTCGATCTGGCCGGTGTAGCTTCCCGGCCGGCTGGCGGTCAGGCGGACCACGAGTACCTGTGCGGGATGGCTGGCGAAGACTTCACGTTGATAGCTCACGCCGCCGGCGTCGTAGTTGACGTGTGCCACGGCCTGACCGATATCCAGATCGCGCCGGTAATTCCGCGCTGCCTGGTGTCCGGGCAGGGTGATTCGCAGTTCGCCGAGGAACTGATAAGCCCCCATGTGGTTGTAATCGCCGCCGGGGTTTTCATCGCCCGTCCACAGGCTGTCCTCATCGAGCACGATGAGTTCGGTGCCCGTCGTGCCGAAAATCATTGCCCCGAGTCTGCCGTTGCCGATGGGCAGGGCCTCGTTCATGCAGACCTTGGCCGGTTCCCCGTACCACAGCGTCAGCCGGTTGTCGTCCCGCGTCGATGGCGATTGCGCGTTTGCCATGGAAATACAAGCGAGGGAAATATAAACCGCCAGCCCCGCAAACGCATTGCGCGATTTCATCATGGTTGCCTCAGGGCCTTTCCCCGGAGTCGAAGTATCCCATTTTGCGGGGGATTGGCCAGTGTGCCCCGGATCGGCTGCGCAAATCGCTTGCAGCCGGCGGTTGTATCCATCCCCTTTGCCCAGCCGATGCGCATCGGCTATCGGGCCGGTAACGGAAAAACCCGCGGAAACCCGCCGCCGGGCGATTTTCCGACATTCTCCGCCGGCTGGCATCGGGGTTGCACGGGATTCTCATCACAGGTCGGTCCCGCCGCTCGGCGTGGCTGCCGTCAGGGCAAGAAGTATGAAGGATGCCATATCGCAACCCGGCTCCCTAATGGTGTTCGCCGAAGAGGCGCGCGCGCCGGGAACCTGCTTTTCCGATGGCCCAATGTTGCCGGAGATGGTGGTAGTTCCGCCCGGCAGGTTCTGGATGGGCGCCGATGACGAAGACGACAAGCTCGTCAATGCCTTGGAAAAGCCCAGGCACTGGGTGCAAATCGCCAATCCCCTGGCGGTCTCGCGATACCCCGTCACCTTCGAGCAATGGGATGTCTATGCCGATGGCGATCCGGACGTCCATCGTCCGGACGATTGCGGCTGGGGCCGCGGTCGGCGGCCGGTCGTCAACGTGAGTTGGGAGGATGCCGAGCATTACGTGACGCGGCTTTCCATCATGGCCGGCCGGCCCTATCGACTCCTCAGCGAAGCGGAATGGGAATACTGCTGCCGCGCCGGGACCAGCGGTCCTGCCTGCACCAGCGTCCGGACACTGCCGGTCGGATCGTTTCAGCCCAACGCCTTCGGATTGTTCGACATGGACGGCAACGTCTGCGAACTGGTCGCCGACGCCTGGCATGACTCCTATCGCGGTGCGCCCACCGACGGCTCGGCGTGGGGGCAAAACGATGCAACCATGTGGCGCGTCGTCCGTGGTCGCGGGTGGGACGCGCCGCCACAAATTCTCCCCGGTCCCCTCCGGGATCGCGTCCACCATATCGAACGCAGGAACAACATGGGCTTCCGCGTGGCCTGCGGCCTCGATTGATAGCCATTCATCCGCCGCCCGGCTCCCCACGTTTCTGGAAAAGCGCCCACGCCATCATGGTGCCATATGCCGCCCCAAGTCCCGTCCAGGTTCGCCACGGCAATCGCGGCGCATCGCTGGTGTCCTGCGGATCAAGGTATCCCGTCTGAAGCCTCAGGGTATATTCCTTCGACCAATTCAATTGCGCTTCCCCGGCGTACATCAGGCTTCCCGCCGTGATCAGCGCCCAGAAGACCGCCGCCACCATGATGAATTCCGCGTACCGACGCCTCCGTGCCCGGGCCGTGAGGATCAACGCGAACGCCAGTATCGCTGTCGCCGCGACGATGCATATGCCCCCCAGGATTATCACCAGATTCATTGTGTTCGGATCGCCCGATTCGGCATACGCCAACTGGCAACTCATGCCGTTAGTCTACCCTGCCCCGAACTTTGGTGGTGCGTCAAAAACTCGGCAGGCAGGACTCGAACCTGCAACCAGCCGGTTAACAGCCGGCTGCTCTACCATTGAGCTACTGCCGAATAGTCGGAACAAAAGACTTTATCGGCCAGCCTAGGGGTGTCAAGAAGGAACCGGGCCGAGAATCCCGTGCCAATCAAAGCGATTCTTGTTTCCGCCGCCGCAGCATCATCAACGCCACGCCCAACAGAAGCGATAGCGATGCCGGCTCCGGAGTTACCGATCCTGGCGACGTGCTCCCGCTGACAATGAAATGCTTCTTATCCATGCTGGCCAGGGTCAAGCTTGAAACTGACGTCGTCTGGGCAAACAATTGATCGTCCAACGCGACGGAAATGCTCGTGACCCTGCCCGTCTGGTCCGCGCCGGCCAATGCCGCGTCGATGTTAAAATCCGCCGTGATGTCCCACGTTCCCGCCGCGTCGCCGCCCGTCGACGTGAACGTAATGTCCCCATTGGCCTTGCTCACGTCCGCGGACCCGGTTTGAATAGCGTCGCTCTCTGTAAAGGTGGGATCCACGATGATCGGCGCGCCCAGCGCCACCCCGTTGATCGCCGTGATTCGCAGGTCGTTGAACAGCAGTGTCGCCTCGGCCGAGGCGTCCCCCTCCGGTCCGTCCACTCTCCACGCGCCGCCCTCGTCAAAGCTCAGCGAATGAATCGTCGCCGTGGTCGTCGGCGTTACGTCGAACGTCAACTTCCCATCCTGCAATTGGAATTGCCCATCCGCCACGAGGTCTGAAAAGCTCAACGCCGGGAACGCCAGATTGTCGCTGACAGGCGGCGACAACGCCGGCGCGCCGAACAACCCGCTCGGCGTCGAATCCGCCGGGGGCGGACCGGCGATCTGCGAATCGGTTTCAGCTACGTTTAAATATGAAATGTTGGGCCCGGCGAAATTTCCGTACAAAACCGCGCCTGCCACACGCGACGTCACAGGCAATCCGACCAACCCCGTTAGCGCAAAAAGTGCCGAAAAATACAAAGATCTCATGACCACACTCGCCTCCAAGAACGGGTTTCCAGCCGTGTCTGCGATCCGAGAACGCTTCACCGACCGAAGCCTGTGCCGAACCAAAATGCTCGAAATGCGACCCCGTTCTTGGACTCCGCATTTCTTCGTTGTTCTTGGCTCCGCCTCCAATAGGGGAAGCACTTACCTATCGCCCCGCCAAAGTTCGCAACCTATGGCAGGACAAGGATTAATTTAAATCCCAAGCCCGTTGGTTCAAGCATAATCTAGGTTATTTTTTCGGAATATTGCGTCGCCAAGTGCGTCAACCGTGGCTTAAAAATCGACACAATCATGGCGATTGTTCGCCGGCTTTGTGGATGGGCTCGTGCAATAACTCTTGCTCAAAACTGCGAATTTGTAGGTCCTGGCTGCCGCACCCAATTACGCAACCTCCGGCGGCGGTCGCAACGCGCGGACCTTGGGGTGCATCTCGACTTCGCATTTTTGGGTGTCATCGTCCGGGATTCGACATGAGCGGCGGAAAGTTCTGCAACATTCCGGGCCGCTGCATCGTTTGCTCGACGTCGTGCATTTCGATCGGCGCTGACGCAGTCAGGTTTTCAATGCCGGTTTCGGTTACCGCCACGGTATCTTCCACGCGAACGTAGAGTTGCTCCTCAGGGACCACTAGTTCCGGATCGACGGCAAAAACAAGGCCGGGCTTGATGGGGCCAGTGTCCCAAGGGGCGGATTCGTGCACGGGCATGCCAACGCCGTGGGAAAGCGGGCGCTTGCTGTCCAGCAGCGCCAGCGCCGCCGACTTATAGACGGGTCTGGACCAGTTACGGCTCTCGACGCCAGGCCGTAGTCGCCGGGCAGCTTCAATCAACATCTCATCCTTCGTGCGGCCCGGGCAGATCAACGAAAGCAGCGTCTTGTGGTGCTCGAGAACGAAGCCGTAAAGCTCGCGCTGCAACGGTGAGTATTTGCCATCGACCGGCCACATTCGGCCGATATCCGAGGTGTAATAGTTGAAGTCGGGGGCGTAGTCGAAGATGACCAGTTCGCCGGTCTTGAGTTGGGAGTTATTGCGCCAATAGTGCATCATCCAGATATTGGCGCCGGTGGCGACGATGGGGCGGTAGCCGGCGCCCTGGGCGCCGTTGATTTGAAAGAAATAGTCCGCGACCGCGCCCAATTGGAACTCAAAGATGCCGGGGCGGGTGGCCTTCATCGCTTCGGTGCACGCCAGCGCCGTCAAGCGCGCGGATTTCCGCATCACCTCGATTTCCGCAGGCGATTTGATCAGTCTCAGCCTATGGACGATGGGCGCAAGGTCGTGGAATTCGGCCTTGGGAGAAAGCTGGGCGATGCGCGACGTCAGATGGGTTTCGCGGGATGGCCGGCCATCGAGCGGATCTTCGGCGATGCAGCGGTAATAGTGCCGTAGCGTGTCCTGGCATTGCCGGACGCCTTCGCCGGGAGAGTGCATGACCCAGACGCTCGTCAGGCCCTTCAGATCGGCCGCGATTTGCGACGTCGGGCGGACTTCGCCAATTCCCGTGCGTTCGCGGACGAAGTCGCCGTCCTGATCGGACAGGTTTGGACCGTCGGTTTTTTCGTGCGTCTTGTCGCGAGCCGCCAAATAAAGAATCGACTTGCCCGTGTCGGCGTTCAGGGTCAAATACGCATGGGGAACCTCGACGCCGCTCAGATAGTAAAAGTCATTGTTCTGCCGCAGGCGATCGAAGCCGGGCACGTCGGTTGCGCCGGCAAGAACGGCGGTGCCGCCGCCCATCGCCGAAATCACTTTTTCACGCCGCGACGCAAATTCCTCGGCAGAAAAATCCTTCTGAAACGGAAGCGATGCGGCTCGTAAGGCGGGATTGTCCATGTAACCTTCAAGAGCGGCGGCCGTTGCGATGGCCAACCCATCCGTGATTGCTATCCTACTGCCACTCGCATTGCAACACTCTTGTTCGGTGCGGCAGGATTTTCCAACATGAGGTAATTTTCTCATGCGCTTTCCTTCCACCATTCGGCGGCCGATTTTTCTGATCGGGCTGTTGTCCATTTGTCTTTGTGGAACCGCCCGCGGTGGAGGTTCGCTCGCCGATTACGAGCGGGCCGATCATTTGGAGGCGCTGACGCGCAACAGGGTCTTCCGATTTCGCGTGCAGCCCCATTGGTTCGATCAGGACAATCAGTTCTGGTATCGGGTGGATACGGCTTGGGGCGGGCATGAGTATTACGTTGTCGATGCCGTCGCGGGGACGCGCCAGCTCGCGTTCGATGGCGACGCCGTTGCGCAGGATTTGTCGGAGGCGACCGGCAAAAAAGTCGCCGCCGTCGCGCCCGATCCGATCTCCTTTTCGGATTCCGACCAATTCGTTCATTTCCAGGCGTTGGGGCGAATGTGGAGATACGACCGCGCGGCAAAAACCCTGACCGAACAGACGGATCGGCATCCCATTCCGCCCGCCACCACGACGACGGAGCCGTCCGCCGAAGAGCCGACACGCGAGCGGAAATCGCCAACGCGATTTGATCCCGTCTCCCCCGATGGCCAGTGGCAAGCGGCGAGCGACAACGGCAACCTCGTCATCCGGTCGCGCAAGACCCATGCGCGAATCGTTCTCAGCACCAACGGCACGTCCGGCGACGGTTACGACGGCCAGTTTCTCTGGGCTCCGGATTCGGCAAAGCTCGTGGCGCTATGGACGCGCGACGGCGATCATCGCCAGGTCTATCTCGTTCAATCCTCTCCACCCGACCAGGTGCAGCCCAAGCTGCTTTCCTATGAATATCTCAAGCCCGGCGATCAGATTCCGATCACCAAGCCGCATCTGTTCGACCTTGCCGCGCGCAAGGAAATTCCCGTCAGTGATGAATTATTTCCCAACCCCTGGGCAGTCGAGCGCTGGCAATGGGACCAGGATTCGTCGCGGTTCACGTTTTTGTACAACCAACGTGGCCACCAGGTCCTGCGGATCATTTCCGTCGATGCCGCCACTGGCCGCGCCGCCGCCGTCGTTGACGAGCACAGCAGCACCTTCCTCGACTACGCCGGCAAGCTGTTCTACCGCTATGTGGAGCGAAGCGGCGAAATGATCTGGATGTCCGAGCGCGACGGTTGGAATCATCTCTATCTGTACGATGCCCGCACGGGCCGGGTGAAGAACCAGATCACGCGAGGCCGGTGGGTGGTGCGCGGCGTTGACCGCGTTGACGAGCCCAACCGCCAAATCTGGTTCCGCGCCGGCGGCATTTATCCCGATCAGGACCCGTATTACGTCCATTATTGCCGGGCGAATTTCGATGGAACGGGGCTCGTGGTTCTCACCGCCGGCAACGGCGCCCATTCCATCCAGTACTCGCCCCGCCGCCGATTCATCATCGACACGTATTCGCGCGTGGACATGCCCCCGGTCAACGAGCTGCGCCGGGTCTCCGATGGGAAGCTGATCGCCCCGCTCGAGAGCGCCGATTTTGCGCCGCTGCTCAAAACCGGTTGGAAGCCGCCCGAGCCGTTCGTCGCCAAGGGGCGCGACGGGACGACCGACATCTACGGCGTCATCTTCCGCCCGACCAATTTCGATCCCTCGATCAAATATCCCGTGGTCGAAGACATTTACGCCGGCCCCCAGGATTCGTTCGTCCCCAAGGAATTTTCGCGCTTCCACCCGGAGCAATCCGTCGCCGAACTTGGATTCATCGTGGTCAAGATCGACGGCATGGGGACCTCAAACCGTTCCAAGGCCTTCCAGGATGTCTGCTGGAAGAACATCGGCGACGCGGGCTTTCCCGACCGAATCCTCTGGATGAAGGCCGCCGCCAAGAAATTTCCCTACATGGATCTCACCCGCGTCGGGCTGTACGGCACGTCCGCCGGCGGCCAAAGCGCGCTGCGCGCCCTTGAGGCGTTCAACGACATCTACAGCGTGGCCATTGCCGACTGCGGGTGCCACGACAACCGCATGGACAAAATCTGGTGGAACGAGCTTTGGATGGGTTGGCCCATCGGCCCGGAATATGCCCGGCAGTCGAACGTCACCAACGCCTCGGCGATGAAGGGCAAGCTGCTTCTGATCGTCGCCGAATTGGATCACAACGTCGATCCCGCGTCGAGCATGCAGGTCGTCAATGCCCTGATCGCGGCGGACAAGGATTTCGATCTCCTGGTGATTCCCAACGCCGATCACGGCCAGGACGGGGCCTACGGGCGCCGCCGCCGCCAGGACTTCTTGGTGCGCAACCTTCTCGGAGTGGAGCCGCGCCACCTCTGAAAAGAGAGGCTCAGCGAATCTTCATCGCCATCAGCAAAACTTTATCGAACCACTTTTCCGGAAGGATTCGTTTGAGCACCGCCGCGAGCAGGGCGTCGCGGCCGATTGTTTTTCGCCTTGGAGGCCGCGGGCTGCTCAAACATCGCCAGACAACGCGGGCCACGCGATCCGCGGGAATCGCCCGGGCCGCTGAATCACGCGCGTTGCTCACTGCCGCGTCGATCTGCCGCCCATAACGCTCCCGTAGCGGCCCATCGGCTCCAATCGTCGCGGCGAATTCAATCCCCTTCCTCCAGATCTCCGATTGGATGGCCCCCGGTTCGATCAGGCAAACGTGAATACCCTGGTCGTGCAATTCCATCCGCAGCGCCGCGGCAATTGCCGCGATCGCGTGCTTCGAAGCCGAGTATGGCCCCATCATCGGCATCGTGACTCGCCCGGCGATCGAGCCGACGAACGCGATTCGTCCAGCTCCGTGTCCGCGGACCGCAACGTACCGCCGGACCAGCGGCAGCAACGCCTGCGTCACCGCCACCTGCCCGAACACGTTCACCTCGAATTGTCGTCGCCATTCGTCCCGGGAAACAAATTCAACGGGTCCCGGCACGCTGATCCCGGCGTTGTTGACGATTCCGGCCAGGCCCGACTCCCCCGTGATTTCCGCGATCTTTTTCCCCGCCGCCTGGATCGACCCACTATCCGCGATGTCCAGTTGAATCCCTTGCAGATTTCCGCCGGCGACCAACTCCAGGTTTTTTCCGTTCTCATCGCGCCGAACGCCCGCGATTACCGAAAATCCCCTTTTTGCGAGATACACTGCGCACGCTTTGCCGATGCCCGTGCTGGCGCCCGTCACCAAAACAAACCGCCCGGTCATCGGCTCACCAATCCAAAGTTCCCCGCCATGCCGCGGTCAATTCGTCCACGCCGATTTCCCGGTCGGCGAATTTGATCGCCTTGGTCGATTGGACGATTCCAAAAATGCTGACCGCCCCTGTCTCACCCAACTCGCTTTCAATCGCGTCCCCATTGATGCCCCTCGGTAATTCGACCAGGAATCGTCCATTGTCTTCCGCAAACGCGGCTTCGGTCCCGGGGAACGATTCGTTCACCACCAATCCGAGGCCCGACGCGATGCACATTTCCACCGCCGCCACGGCAATTCCTCCGTCGCTCACGTCATGACACGCCATCACCCTGCCGGTTCGGATCAACTTCGCCATGGCCCGATGCAGCCGGCCGAGGGCGGCGGGATCGGCGGCGTCGCTCGCCTCGATCAGCGCGACGCGATTCCCCGCGGATTTGAGATCCATGGTGACGCATTTCCGCACGTCTTCGATGACTCCGATGGCGCTGACGAGCAGCGTGCGCGGGATGCGCAGGATCTGCCCCGTTTCATGATTGGTGAACTGGTTGTGCAGCGAGTCCTTGCCGCTGATGAACGGAATGCCGTACCCGATTGCCGCATCACGGCACGCCTCGCAGGCGCGCACCAGCGTGCCCATCGTCAGTTCATCGTCCACGCTGGGCCAGCAGAAATTGTCGAGGATCGCCACGCGATCGGGGTCCGCGCCGACCGCCACCACGTTGCGGATCGCCTCGTCGATGGAGGCGATGGCCATTTCGTAGGGATCTTCAATCTGCGGACAAAGACCACAGCCGAGGACAATGCCTCGTCGGCTGCCGAGCTTCGGCCGAAACACCGCCGCATCGGATGGGCCGACCTGCATCGGACCCACCAACGGCTTGACCACCGATCCGCCCTGAACCTCGTGGTCGTATTGCCGGATGATCCAGTGTTTGCTGGCGATGTTCGGATGCGCCAGCGCCGTCAGAAGTTTTTCCTTGAACGATTCAGGGGAAATCGCCGCCGGCGGCGACGGCTGGCGCCGCGGCGTTTCCACCACCACCGCCTTCCGCGTCAGCATGGGAAGCCCGTGATGCAGGAAATCCATCGACAGCCGGCCGACCTCCTGGCTGGTGTATTTCAAAATCAATTGCCTCTCGGCTCCGCCGAATTTTCCGATGACCGTCGCCTCGACGTCTTCGCCCCTCGCCAACTTCAGCAACTCATCGACGCTTTTCCCTGGCACGGCCAGCACCATCCGCTCCTGCGCTTCGCTGATCCAGATTTCGTCATAGCGCAACCCCGCATATTTCAGTGGGACTTTTTCCAGTTCGACGGTTGCGCCGATGGCTTCGCCCATTTCCCCGACCGCCGAGGAAAGCCCGCCCGCGCCGCAATCGGTGATCGCGGTGAACAACCCCCGGTCGCGCGCCGCCAGGATCACGTCCGTCATCTTCTTCTCCGTGATGGCGTTGCCGATCTGCACGGCATGCGAAAATTCATCGGCATGCGTGTCGGTCAACTGGGCACTGGAGAACGTCGCCCCGTGAATCCCATCCCGGCCCGTGCGTCCGCCCAGAAGCACGATCGCATCGCCGTCTTTGGCGGCCTTGCTGATTTTGTCGCGCGGAATCAACCCCACGCATCCGCAAAACACAAGCGGATTGCCCAGATACCGCTCATCGAAATAAACCGCGCCGTTGACGGTGGGGATTCCCATTCGGTTGCCGTAATCCCGCACGCCCGCCACGACCTGCTGCAAGATTCGCTTGGGATGGATGATCCCCTTGGGCAGCGGGCCGCGATTGGAATCGGGAAAGGCGACGCAGAACACGTCGGTATTGGCGACCGGTTTTGCCGCCAGCCCGGTGCCCAGCACGTCGCGGATCACGCCGCCGACGCCGGTGGCGCTGCCACCGTACGGCTCGATCGCGCTGGGATGGTTGTGTGTCTCCACCTTGAAACAAACGGCATCGGTCTCGTCGAACGCCACCACCCCCGCGTTATCCACGAAAACCGACAGGCAGAACGGATCGCGGCGGTCTGGGCTTTGGATGATCCGCATCGTGCTGGCGAAAATAGTTTCCTTGATGAGATTCCCGTATCGCCGCGACCCGATCTTTTGTCCTCGCTCATCGCGCACTTCCACGTCCACCGCGCTCTTCAGCGTCTTGTGCACGCAATGCTCGCTCCACGTCTGGGCCAGTGTCTCTAATTCGATGTCGGTCGGCTCGCGCCTTTGCTCGCGGAAATAGTCCTGTATCGCCTTCATCTCAGCCAGGGAAAGGAACAGATGTCCCTCGCGGCTGAGTTTTGAAAGGAGCGGATCGGAAAGCTCGCGGAGATCGATCCGGCGAAGCCGGAACGCGCTCTCCCGCCCGGTCTCAAAAGTCCACGGCCAATACGGCTCGAAATAAACCGATTCGATAACCCCGTTGGCCAGGACGCGGTCGGCGATTTCCCGAAGGTCCTTCAGCCCCAGCCGGGGACTGATGAGACACGCTCGCCCCGTGCGCACCTGCCGCACCTCCACCCCGAAATCCCGCACCGCCATTTCCGTGCTGGCCGCCACCGGGTCCATGACCCCCGGCTTCAAATGCACTTCGATCCGGCTCGTTTGCTCCCCATTGGAATCCCCCGAGAAAATCTCCGCCGTTTCCACCACCGGATCGGCCAGCAATTCCCCCGCGATCCTTCGCACCGCCTCCGTATCGGCATCCGTATCCAGCAGGAAAATCCGCGCCGTCTCAACCGAATCCACGTTTTTGCCCAGATCTCGAATCTGCTGGCGGATCGAAGCCCCCAGCGGATCGGCCCCGCCGCGCGCGCGAACGTCGATGCGATAGATCATGCGCCGATTCTAGAACTAACCGGCTCGATTGGCGAGAGCGGCGTATTGGTCCGGAAATTCGGCCTTCATGGCCTCCACGCGCCTGGCCAAACCCTCCGAGGCCAGGCGCGTCTTGTGGATCGGCTCCAGCAGATCATCGATCCACGCAAACGTCCGCGTCGTCAGGTTCAGCGAATCATCGGCCGTCTCGGCGCTTTTCCAGCGGCCCAGCAGGCGATCCACGCGCCGGCGCGTGCTCCAGCGCAGCAGCGACCAGATCAGCAGATACCACACGATCAGAAACACCGCGTTTTTCAGCAGCGATTCGGCGCTGATCACTTCCACGAGCAGGACGGCCGCGTCGCGCACGGTTCCCAGCGCGGACTTGGCCGTCAGGACGGCGTGAAGCACCGGCTGGACAAACGGAAACCAAGCCAGCGCCCCAAGGGTGAGCAGAATGCGGAATAGCGGCGCAACGATTCCCGTTCTTCCCGAGAGACGGGACAGAACGACCTCGCGTTGGCGGCGGACGGTTTCGATCAGCGATTGCCGGAGCCGGGTTTCGGCCATCGCGGCTTCCATCGGCTCCCAGAGTTTTTTCACCGCGTAGAGCGATGCAACCGCCGGATCGGATTGATAGAGTTGGGCGAAAGCCGATTGCAGCGGCGTCGCGATCGATCCGCCGGCGATTTTCAGATGTGAATCGACCAGCGCTTCTTCGCCGCCGAAGAACGATCCCGCGGCGGCGTTTTCGCGGATCAGCATCCGCAGCGGCGACAGCAGTGCGTGCAGGACGTTGACGATCGGCCAGCGGGCCACCCGGCGGGCGAAAACGCCGTCGGTCATCACCATGCGGTACGCCGGATCGTCGATCATGCCCGGCACGACCGTCTCGACGAGCGGGATTCCAAGGCGCTGGTTGAGTAACTCGGCCGCCGCATCGTCCAGCCGCCCCAGCCGCCGCGCCCTCTCCGGCAAATCCTGGCGCGCCAGCCAGGCCAGCAGCGTGCGCCCGCGCCGCCGCGAGGCCAGATCGCGCGATTGGGTAAGCGCATCGGCGGATTTTTCGCACGAGAGCAACTTCGACAGCTCAGGCAGATCGAAATCCCCTGGCCGCCGGGCCGAGATCATGAACACCCGCGGCGAAACCGGCAGCGCCAGCACGCGCCCAATCCGCCGGGCGAAATCCTCGCGCAGTTCCCCCGCCTGTTCGGCGGGAACCTGGTCGGTCTTGTTCAGGCAAAACAAAAAATTCCCCGGATCGTTTCCAGCCGCCACCTTTGCCAGAAGGTTTTGCGGCTGAACGTCGGCGTATTTTTCGACGCTCTGAATCCAGATCGGAAACAGCATGTGCCGCAGCATGCGCCGGGTGATTTCCAGGTGCGAAGCGAACCGGCTATCGATGTCCGGCAAATCCAGCAACACCTGCCCGCCGAGCTTGAAGACATCGTGCGGGACGATCCGGAACTTCCCCGGCACCGCGCGCTCGAGCAGTGCCGCGGCCTCGGCCTGCCGCGCGCGATGCACGTACGCCACGGCCGTTTGCGTGCCCGGACCGTGCGAGGTCTCATCGGTGATCGCCGCTCCGGCCAGGGCGTTGACCAGCGCGCTCTTGCCGACCTCTTTTCCGCCGATCAGGCCGACGAGATAAATTCCGCCGATCTGGTCGCCCGCCAGCGCCGGCGAGTCCTCCTCCAGCAATTCGGGGCCGGCGGCGCCGGTGAGTTCGATGGTTTCGTGAACCAGTTGTTCAGTGTCAGAATTGTTCATATTCCCACCGCCTGTTCCTCCAACTCATCCGCCATCGCTTCGATCATGTTGATCTCCGCCAATCGCGGGGCGCGCGATTCGATCCAGGCCATGGCGCGGCGAATCTGCTCGTGGGCCAGCTTCTCAAATCGCTCGGCGATGGCGCGGTTGGCCCGGCGGGTGCGGGCGGCGACTTCGTTGCTCAATCGCTCGGTGAGCCAGGCCGCCAGCGAGTACCCGCCCAGGATCATCAGGTCGATGTGCCCGAAAAACGCGTGGTGCGCCGCCACGATGATCGCCAGGAGATACGGGGCCGCCTCGGTCCATTGCGTGAGCTTCTCGCCGCCGGGGAGATGCCGCAGCAGCTTGAGCAGCAGAACGGTGTCGCGCGGCGTGGCGTCCCAACGCTTCTGGAGCCAATCGTTCAATTCCTTCAGTTCCTCCTCGGCGATTTTTCCCGCGTCGGCGGGATTCATTTTCGACTCGGCGTAGGCGGCTGCGGGGTCGCCCAGCCATTTCGGTCCGGACGGGACCGAACGGAGACAGTCATCGATCCGGCTTTGGATGATCGCGAACTGATCCGTCAGGGTGGCGTTGAAATCCGGCACCTGGCGCGCCGCGGAATTGCCGTCGGCTCCCAAGGCCGATTTCAATTCCGTCTTCCCGTGCATCACCAGTTCCCACGCTGTCCTGGGCAAGCGCACGAGAATCCCCGGTACCTGGCGTACGCGGTCCAGCACGCGGCCCGGACCGATCAGGTAGAGCACGCTCCGCTGCTGCAACCGGCGCTGCAACTGCTCGGTGATCGGATTGACGTCCACTCCGGGCGGCGCAGTTTCCATCGCCCGCAGAGCGGAAATGACGGCGTCGACGTCCCGCCGCTCGCTCCGTAACGGCCCTGTGATTTGATCACGCAGACGACCCAGCAAATCGGTCACGCGCACAGCCAGTCCCGCCGAATCTCCCGCGCGCTTCATCGTCGAAATCGCCCGGCGAAGGGACGGGAGGTTTTCCTGTACTGGCGGCTCGTACGCCGCATCATCGCGAGCCACGGCATACACGGTCGCCTCGGCGTCGTCGGCCGAGACAAGCTGCCGGTAATCCTCCAGCATCTCGGCGGTCTCGCATTTGTTCATGACGAAGATCGCCGGCAGCGCGTATCGCCGGGCCAGCCGGTAATACGGCAACAATTCGGTCATCTGATATTTTTCCGGCGACACCAGGAAGATGATCCCCTCGGCCCAGCGGAACGCGCGGTCGGCTTGGGCATGATGGACCGGCTGATCGCCGTCCAAATCCGGCGTGTCGACGAGAACCACGCGGTTCAAAACGTCATGCTTCGTTTCAACTATCAGAAGCGAATCGGCCCGCCCCCGGGCCGGCAGATCGGCCGGTTGCGCGGCCGCATGCGGCAACCCCAGCCAGTTCTGCGGAACTTCCGAAGCGATTCTTACAACGGCGACCGGCCCGGCAGTGTAGGTGCGGCGAAAGCTCGTGGCGGAGAGATTCGCTTCCAGTATCCGATTGACCAGCGTGCTCTTGCCCGTTCCGGTGCCGCCGAGGATGGCGGCGATCATCGGCCCATCGCGTTTTGGCCGCAGGTGGAACAGCGCCGCCGCCGCATCGCCGCGCCAGCGGTCGATCGCCGCCGACTGAACCCGCAGCGCCCCGATTTTCGCGTCGAGAGATTCCAACGATTTTTCCAGCGATTTGATGCCCATCGGCATGGAGAGTTATATCAGATTGGGCCGCGATTGAAGATATGGTTGGTTTCCCCATCGTCGCGCGGTAGCTTTCCCTCGTGAAAGAAACGTCCGAACGCACGGCCCGGATCGCGCTGGCGGTGGTGATGCTGCTGGGGCTGGGGGTTCGGCTGGGGTGGGCATTGCGTCAATCCAGCGATGATGCGGCCATCGACCGGTTGCCGGATCAGCGGGAGTATCTCGATCTCGGCAGTCATTTTTTCGGCGAGGACGGATTGTGGATGATCGATGCGCGATTCCGGCAGGCGGTCTACGCATTTCGCACGCCGGGGTATCCGCTGCTGGTCGCCGTTTGCGGCGCGAAACCCGCGGTCATCCGAGTCGTGCAATGCCTGCTGGACACCAGCACCATCCTGGCAGTCTTTCTTTTGGCCCGGCGATGGCTTTCGCCCGGAAGCGCGGTTTTTTCCTCGGCGATCGTCGCTATCAACCCTTACATGATTTTTTTTACCGGACTGATTCTTTCGGAGACGCTTTTCACGGCCATGCTCTGCTGGGGGCTGGCGCTGCTGGTTTTGAGCGACGGGCCGTGGCCGGAGGGACGTAAGTTGCTGGTCTGGCTGGGCGGCGGGGTTATCCTGGCATTTGCCGTGCTGGTCCGGCCTGGCGCGATGCTCATTCCCGTTGTGCTCGGTTGCGGGGCGGCATTGGTGAACCGTAGTGTACCTCGGGAGTACGAAAAACATTGGCCGCTCCCCGTTGCGGCGACCATGCTGCTCGTGACGGTTTTGGTACTCTTTCCGTGGGCGGCGCGCAATCGCTGGGTACTTGGCTCCTGGGTTTGGACCAGCACCAACGATGGGATAACTCGGTATGATGGATTCAACCCCGATGCCACGGGAGCGAGCGATCAGAGCTTCGTTCAATCCATGCCATGGACGCGCGACATGACGGAGATTGCCCGCTCGCGCTATTTCGCGAATTTGGCCGATAATTGGATCGCGGATCACCGGCTGGAAGCGATCCGGCTGGCAGGGACCAAGATCGCTCGAACTTGGAGCCCGATGCCCCTGAGCCGGGAATACGGCGGCCGCCGATTGTATGAATCGGTGGGCTTGGCATTTGGGACAGTGCTGGACGTGCTGGTGTTGATCGGCCTGTGGCGAAGAATTCTGCCTGGGCCGGTGAAGCGGGTTTTGATGTTGCCGGCGGTATATTTTACTGTGGCCGCCGCGTTATCGGTCGGTTCGCTGCGTTATCGCATTCCGGCGGAAGGGCCGATGGCTATCGTGGCCGCCAGCGCCGTTGCCGGCGCGCGCCGCGGAGGCTTTGTCCTCCGCCGCGGGGGGTAAAGCGAAGTATTATGCTGGCCAATCCCGAGCGCCTTTTTGAGAAAAGCTGGAGGCTGCGGCATCCGCTGCGCCGCCAGCATTGCGCCGCGCGCCGCCACTGCATGTCCGGCCTGCTGCTTTTCCTTTGTATCATCATATTTGGATACATCTATTTGACGGACGCCCAGCGCGTCCGCGGCATGGCCAGCGCGTATCTCTCCGATCTGCTGGGCGGCGAGGTGACGATTGGCACGGCCAATCTCTCGATCTTCGAGGGTCTGCGTCTCGACGACGTGACGTTGCGGGTGGACAAGACCAATGAGCCGGATTCGATCATCTTCCATGCCCGAACGTTCCTGATCCGGTATCACCCGACGGAGTTGCTGGCGGGCCGGTTGTCGGCGACGCAAATCATCGCCATCGGACCGGTGGTCATGCTGGTGGAGAATCCGCAGACGCAGCGGTGGAATTACCAGAGGATGTGGCGTGGCGCCGGCCGGCCGCCGCGGCGTTCGCCGTTGAACGGCGCCGCCGGACCCGTGGTTGTCCCGCAGATCATCCTGCGGGATGCGGAGGTCGCGTACATGGAGCTGCGCGACGGGAAAACCGTTCCGCTGGGATGGTACAGCATCGAAGGGAGCCTGAATCCAAACGACGAAGAGCCCGATCGTTACGACTTTCAACTTCAAAGCCGCGGCCGCGAGGCCATGGGTCCCAGTGCCGACGGCACCATCCGCACGGAAGGCGGAATCTCCGTGGCGCACTTGCAGAATTTCCGCTTTGGCCCCGACATGAAAACCATGCTCCTGGCAGAGCCGCGCCAGTGGTGCGAATGGCACCAACTCCAGGGCCGAATCGAGGTGCCGGAGATGGTTTACAATCCCAATCCCGGCGGCGGAGGGCCGATCTTTCACGCGGAACTGGTCCTGAGCGACGTCGAGATGGTCGTTCATCCCGAGGAGTGGATGACGCGGGACCAGAACCATCGCGTGCGGGTTCTGCACGATTTTCTGGACAGGGCCGAATCGCGGCATTGGCTGTCGCACCAGTTCGTGCAGGCGGTGCGCCGGCTCAGCACGCCGGAGCCGATTCGCTTCACGCAGGTCTCGGGAAATCTGCTGTTCACGCAAGCGGGCATCGAGTTGAAAGGGATCAGCGGCAAAGTGGAAAGCAACTGGTTCAACGTCGACGGCCAACTCGAGGGCTATTCTCCCGACGCGCCGGCGCACGTGACCATTTCGTCGGTGACCGGCCACGATCTGGAGATTCCCGATCTGTCTCCGGATTACCTGGGCACGTTGCCGAGGGAAGCGCAGGATTTCATCGAACACGTGCATCCCCACGGGACCTGCGCGATGCGGTTGGACATTCAGCGTCACGAGCCCGGAGGCAAACCGATCGTCACGGGCCAGATCGACATCAAGGACGGCCAACTCCGCGCGGCGGATTTCCCGTACCCGGTTTCTCGAGTCCAGGGCCGCGTGCTGATCGGCACCGACCCCATCGCCCACATGAGCGGCATTCGCCTTTTCAACCTTCAGGGCCACGGACCGGCCGACGGTCCCAACGCGGATGCCCAGATCACGATCAACGGTTTTGTGGGCCCGCTGGAGGGCGTCTCCGGGGTTTGGCTGGAGGTCAACGGCAACAACGTCGTCGGCGATTCAGTCGTGCGCGGCGCCCTGCCGCCTCCGGCCCAAAGCGCGCTGCAATTGTTCGACCCCGAAGGCCGCGGTGAATTTCCCAAATTCCACGGCAATTTCTCCTGCACCGTGCGCCGCATGCCCGGGCCGCGCCAACCCTGGCAGTTCCACGTGGACGTTGCGGTCGACGATGCCGAGGGAACATTGGCGTCGTTCCCCTATCCTCTGAAGCATCTGAGTTGCCGGCTGGACATCCGCGACGGATATCTGAACGTCGTCAACGGGCGGATGCGGCACGGAGCGGGATCGCTCGGCGTGGAAGGGATCGTTCGATGGAAGACCGACACCTCGCCGCCAACCACGCAACCCGATGGCCCGGACCTGCGCATCAGTGCCAGGGATCTTCCCATCGACGAGGATCTGACCAACGCACTGCCGCGCGCCCAGCGATTGTGGGTGCAGAACGTCGGGTTGTCCGGCACGCTCGACTTCGACGGGCGCGTTTTCCCGGGCAAGGGACCGAAAAACGTGAACTACGTCTTTGACGCCTCGCTGCGCGACGGCGCCATCCAGCCGGCCGGAGGCGAGGCGGCGATGTCCGGCCTGACCGGCAAACTGCGCTTGACTCCGTCGCGGCTGAAGATTGACGGTCTCGCCGGCCGGCGCGGCCCCGGTTCGGTCACGGCCCATGCGGTGATCGACTGGTCGGGCGAGCCGAAGATTTCTCTCTCCGCTGTGGCAAGGAAGCTCGAATTAAGCCCCTCCCTCTACCAGATGCTACCGCAGCGCGCCCGGCAGGGCTGGGATGCCGTCCGTCCCCGGGGCGACGTGGATGCCACGCTGGAACTGGTCGATACGTTTGGAGCGCCGCCCCAGCGACTGGAATTGCATGTCATCCCCCGTAATCTTTCGGCGACCCCGGCGGCGATTCCATATCGGCTGGACAATGTGCAGGGCGACATTCTAATCTCGCCGACCGAAGTGGTCTTGCGCGATCTGAAGGCCACCCATGGAAGCGCGCGCATCGCGCTATCCGGGGGCGCTAAACTGGACCACCAGCCGGCGTGGGATTTGCAGATTTCAGCGAGCAGCCTGGCCGTCGATGACGAGCTGTTGACGGCCTTGCCCGATTCGGTTGCGGCGATCTTTCGCGGATTGAAAGTCGGAGGCAACATCGACGTTGATCTGTCGAAGCTGGAATACTGGCCGGACGGTCAGCGCGCGTGGGAGGCTTCGCCTCCCGCCACGACTCAGCCGGGCGACTCGGGGCCGGACGTCGATTTTGCCTCTAAGATCACCCTGCGGGGAACCTCGCTGGAGGTGGGTTTGCCGGCGACGGACGTCCACGCGAACGTCGATCTGGCGGGGCTGGTGCGCGGGGGGAAACTGCATCGCCTCGCCGGGCAATGCCAGGCCGATTCGCTTCTCCTGGCGGGCCGGCCCGCATCGGACGTCAAGCTGACCCTGGCCAAGAATTCCGACGATCCGGAGGTCGACGTGACGCACGTGGAAGGGAAGTTCGCCTCCGGCGATCTCGCGGGCCAGGGAGACTACGTCTTCTCCGACACCGATCCGAGCCGGTACGACGTGAGCCTGATCCTGCGCGACGCCGACGTGCAGCAACTGACCACGCCGTATGAAAAGGACCTCAAGGGCCGACTGACCGCGTCGCTGCAGTTGGGCGGGACGTGGAACGATCCGTCCAGCCGCCGCGGCCACGGTGACATCTCGGTCTTCGGGGAGCGGATGTACAACATTCCGGTCATGCTGGGGCTGATGCAAATCACCAACCTGGCGCTTCCGCTGCACAGCCCCTTTTCTCAAATCTCCACCCGCTATACTCTGGAAGGCCAGAAAGTCGTTTTTGAGCGGATCGAGTTGAAGAGCAACGACATGACGATGTCCGGCAGCGGTGAGATGGATTTTGCGCTGAGGCGAGTGAGCCTGTGGCTGGCGACCAACAACCCGACGCTGATAGCATTGCCGGTATTGGGTCCGCTGCTCAGCGGCGCCAACCAGGAATTGCTTCGAATTCACGTCAAGGGCACTATTGAACAGCCCACGGTTACCGCCAGCTCGTTTGATACCGTGACGACAACCGTTGACCAGGTCTTCAAAGGAACCGACCAGGAGCATTAATGACCCCGCGCTATTTGATAACGCTGCTCGCCGTGATTGGCGGGCTGCTGGTTTCCTGCACGCAGTCGCCGCCATCCGCTTCCTCACCCTCCCAGGCCAACCCGCCCTCATCCGCCGCGCCCCGAATCACCTACGACAACCAATGCCTCATCATCGACGGCAAGGACACCTTTTTGTACAGCGGCTCCTTTCACTACTTCCGTTGCCCCAGGCCGCTGTGGGCCGACCGGTTCCAGAAGATGAAGGACGCCGGCCTCAATTGCGTCGAGACCTACGTCGCCTGGAACTGGCACGAGCCACAGCCTCCGGCGGGACTGGATGATTTCTCCAAGATGGACATGACCGACCTGACCGACTGGCTGGATATGGCCATCAATCAGTTTGGTTTTTACGTCATCCTTCGGCCCGGGCCGTATATCTGCGCGGAATGGGACGGCGGCGGATACCCGCAATGGCTGTTGACCAAGCGCCCGGCGGGGATCAGCGGGCATTGGCTTCGCGGCGACGATCCGGTCTATCTCGACTGGTGCAAACATTGGTACACCGCTGCCGCGAAGGCGACCGTGCCTTTCCAAATCACGCACATGCCCGCCGGCAAACCGGGCGTGATCCTCTGGCAGATCGAGAACGAGTACAATTATGGCGAGTTTCCTCCCCCGGTGAAATTGCGGCAGCTTCAGGCCCTGGCGCACGATTCGCGCGACCTTGGCATCGACGTCCCGCTGATCACTTGCCAGACGGAGGACCCCCGGTTCCGGCAGGATCCCTATTTGCTGCAAAACGTGATCGAGTGCCGCAACACCTATCCCAGATTTGACGTCGCCAACGAACTCCACGGGCTGAATTCCCTGGGCGCTTATCAGCCGGAAAAACCGAAGATGATCACCGAGCTTCAGGGCGGCTGGTTTTCCGACGTGGGCGGGCAGTTAAGCCAGGACATCGGCCTCACCTCGCAGCAAATTACCCACGTCACCCTCTTGGCCTGGGCGCTTGGTTACACGGGAACCAACTATTACATGATGTTCGGCGGCACCAACGTCGGAGACTGGGGGTCGGCCGATAGGACAACCTCCTACGATTATGACGCGCCCATCCGTGAATGCGGCGGAGTCGGCCCCCGCTATTTCGCAGTTCAGGCGATGGCCAATTTCGTCAAGGAGCATGCCGCCCAATTGCTGCGTTCCCAATCGGTCCAAGTTTCCACCGACCCGTCGCCGGAAAATATCTCGGTATATCTTCGATGCGGGAAAGACGGCGATCGATTTCTCTTCATCCTCAACAACTCGCGACGAGATCACCTCAAGGGAACCATGCGCGTGACAAGCAATGACGCCGGTATCGACGGCGACGTTGCCTACATTCTCGATCCCTTTGACGCAAAAATTCTTTACATTCCCGCGGGCCAGAGCGACCCCGCCAAGGGCCAATGGTATCCGCGGCCCGTTGCCCCGCCGCAGCGCCCGGCAGACCTGCCCGCTGCGATCACCCTTACCACCGCTCGCCGCCAGATTGATCCGGGACCGCCTCAGGATTCCTGGGAAAACCTGCCCCCCGGCGGATCGGTCGAGGACGTTGGAATATTCGATCGCCGTTACGTCTATTATCGCACCAATCTTCCGCCGACCACGCGGCCGGATACGGTGCTCTCGGCCCGGCTGCCCGAGCAGGATTCGATCCTTGCGCAAGTGAACGATTCTCCGTTGCAAGTGAATCGCCATGGCGCCGTGGTCGCCGCGCCGCTGCCCGATCTGCGGGAAAACGCCAGTCCGCTGCTCGCTCTGTACGAGAACGGCGGACGCGCCAACATCGGCGCCGGCCTCGATGACCGTTGCGGATTGATCGACGCCGCGGTCGGCAGCGCCGCGCTTCTGCCCAAACGCCTGGCCCAGTGGTCCCTGAAAATCGAAAACGGCGATCCAACCAGCGATCTGACGGCTGATCTGGATTCGTCCTGGGAAAGAATCGGCATAAACGGCCGAGCCAACCAAATCCGGCCCCGGCTAACCGGAGTCTTCCGATCGCAAATCGATCTGACCGCCGAGCAGGCGAACGCCGGCGGGAAAACCCTCAGCTTCGGCTCGATCACGGGTGATCACTCGGCGTTTTTCAATGGTCGGAAACTGAGCGCGATCGAATCGGCCCGATACGACGTCTCGGGCCTGCTGCGCGAAGGGCGCAACTCCGTCGCCGTGATCGTCACCGCCGGCGCCAGAAACGCCGGAATCAGCGGCGCTGTCGAACTGGACCTGGCAAGCGCCGCGCCCTCCTCGCTTACCTGGCAGATTTCCGGCCAAACCGCCGGCTCCGCCGGAAAATGGTGGGACGACGCGCTGGACGATTCCAATTGGGAAACAGTCGATCTCCCCGATCGTGCACCCCCTGCCTCCGGCCCAATCAATTTATGCTGGTATCGGCTGCGGTTTGAACTGCCTGCGACCGATCCCCACGTCTGGGTGCCGTGGAAACTGCATCTCAAGGCAACCGGCAATGGATTTATTTATCTCAACGGCCACGCGCTCGGCCGCTATTGGAACGTCGGACCCCAATGGGATTTTTACCTCCCCGACTGCTGGCTCAATTTCGGACCCGGCTCGAAAAACGTGGTGACTTTGTGCCTGAGGCCCACAAAAACTGCTCCGACTATCCAGAATGCCTTGGTGTCCCCGTACAGCGATTTTGCCGAAACAAGGTGAAGCTGCGGATGCGCATCCAGAGCTACGCCATCGACAACAGAATCTCGCACCCCTTTTCCAACTTCTCGTCGCTGGTGGCGTAGCTGATGCGGAAATGCGTGTCGCGCTCCGAGAAGACGTTGCCCGGAATCATCAGCACGTTGCGCCCAATCGCCTTGGCGACGAAATCGCTGGCCCGCTGCCCGGTGGGCGCCTGGGGAAAAACGTAAAACGCGCCCTGCGGCCGGGCGATCTGAAACTTCGCGCTCAGCCGCTCATACACCAGGTCGCGCTTTCGCCGATAGGCGTCCACCGCGTCCCGCATCGGCACGTCCAGCGCCTTGAGCGCCGCGTACTGCATCGGGCTGGGGGCGCACACGAACGTGTACTGCTGGAGCTTGGTCATCTGCGAAATGATCGCGTCCGGCCCGGCGGCATACCCCAGCCGCCAGCCCGTCATCGCATGGCTTTTTGAAAATCCCCTGAGCACCAGCGTGCAATCGTACAGCCGCGCCGGGCTGGGCAATCCGCCGGGGGAATCGTACAAAAACGCCTCGTAGATCTCGTCGGAGATCAGCAGCAAATCGTGCTTCCTGGCCAAATCCACCGCCGATTTGACCTCCGCCTCCGTCATGACGATCCCCGTTGGATTGCTCGGGCTGTTGAGGATCAGCAGCTTGGTGTGCGGGGTGATCGCCTTCTCCACGCGGTCGGCATGGAATCGGAAATCCGGATAGCTGTCCACCATCACCGGCTTCCCGCCCGCCAGCGTCAGCAGGTGCTTGTACATCACGAAATAGGGATCCAGAAAGATGGCCTCGTCGCCGGGATCGATCGTCGCCAGAATCGCCAGGAAAAGTCCGCCGCTGACCCCGCTGGTGATCAGCACCTCGCCGACGTCGCGTCCAAACTCGGCCGACAAGTCCTTCCGCAGCCGCTCGCGCAGCGGCGCGATCCCCTGCGTCTGGGTATACCGATTGTGCCCCGATTCGATGGCCTCGATGGCCGCTCGCTTGGCGATCTCCGGAACGTCGAAATCCGGCAATCCAATCGAAAGATTGATCGGATCCGCCAACTTGGCCGCCAAGTCAAAAACTTTGCGGATGCCCGAGGCATCCACGGCCAAGGCCCTGCGCGAAATGAACTCGCAATCCGCGGACATGTCGGACTTTTACATTGGGCGTGGCGAAACTTATTTCTTCTTACCAGCCGGAGCAGCCTTGGCGGCCGGAGCGGCGGCCTTGGCAGCCGGAGCCACCGTCTTGGCGCCAGCCGCCGGAGCGCCCTTGGCCCCGCCCGCCGCCGCGCCCTTGGCAGCAGCGCCCGCCGGAGCGGCGCCACCGGCAGCCGGCGCAACCCCGGCCACCGCGGCACCCTCCGCCGCTTCCGCCGCCTCTTCCTTGGCGGTCTTGGCCAGGGTCTGCTTGCGATGCTCCACCTTCGGCAAGCCGAATACGCTCTTGGATTCATCCCAACGTTCTTCTTCCGCCAGCTTTACCAGCCGTTCCGTTCGCGTCAAAACATTGCGATGACGAACCAAGGCATTGGCACTTTTCAAACTTCGATCCAGCGACATCGTGGCACCTCGTAAGAATCCCCTTCACGGCCCTCTACCGCCTCCGGGGCGGAAACTATATCCAATCCGCACACTCCGCACAATGTCGCCGGAAATCGCCGTGTCCACCATCCACGGCAACCGCATGAGCTCTCTCTTATGCAGCCCGAAGCGCTCACGTCCCACGGGAGTTGAGAGCCACACGGCGGGAATTCTTACTCAAATGGAAAACAAACCAACCTCGAAATTTTTCCTTGCGAACCGCCCTCAGTTAGTATATTGTTAGGTACGCATGTTGTCCACTGCGCCAATTTCGCCTCTTCCTCCCTCCCCATCTACTGTTCAACTGTTCCCCTGTTCTACTCTCTCGCGCAGCGAGGGGGGGAGGGGGGGGTAATGGGACATTCCGGGCACGTGTGGGACATTTTTAGACGCAAAAGCGGAAAAATAGGCCCGTTTTTGCGACGTGCTTGGTCGAACAGATTGCGCTTGTCACGGCCTGATAGCGGCGTCGTACGCCTCTTTTTAGGCAGATGCCCTTTCGGAGCGTTACCATATTCCCATCCGCCCAGCGGTTCGGAAGGAACGAACAATGGTCACGACCATCCCGGGCAGGCCCAAGGGTCTGCCGCCTGTTTGGAATATCTTTCAACGGCGAAATCTCCACTTCGTCGGACGCGAGCAGAATTTCCGTGATATTGACGATGCGCTGGCCGTCGCTCATCACCGGCCGCAAGTGCTGGCCGGCGGCGGCGGATGCGGGAAGACGGCGCTGGCCGTGGAATACGCGTATAGAAATCAGGAGAAATACGACATCGTCTGGTGGATTCGAGCCGAATCGCAGGCGACGATCGCGGCCGATCTGGCGGCGCTGGCGCCCAAGCTCGCCCGCTCCGGACAGGTCTTCGACGGGCCCCGCCAGGCGTGCAGCGCCGCGCTGGAGGAATTGCAAAGCCGGGACCGCTGGCTGCTGATTTTCGACAACGCGCGCCAGCCGGACCATCTGGCCAGCTATCTCCCCGCCCAGGGCGCGGGGGACGTGCTGATTACCAGCACGAATTTTCATTGGCATTCCGTGGGGAAAGTCCAAACGGTGAACTCCTGGGCGCGGGAGGAGTCGATCGAATTCCTTCGCCGCCGGCTGGGCCGGATGGACGAGCCGCACGCCGCCGATCAGTTGGCCCGGGCGCTGGACGATCTGCCGCTGGCGCTGGAGCAGGCCGCGGCGTGCATCGAACAGGCGGATATCCTGCTTTCGCAGTACCTCAACGACTATGAAGATCTCTGGGCCGAGATGCTCGGCCAGGGCAGGCCGCTCGGATCGTATCCCATGCACGTGGCGATGACGTGGGAGCTTTCCTTCCGGAGGGTGGAGACGCTGAACTCCGTGGCGGCGCAATTGCTGACCCTGTGCGGATTCTTCTCGCCGGATGAAATCCCGCTATCCATGATCGAGAACGCCGCCGGCGAATTGCCGCCCGATCTGGCGTACGGATTGCTCGATTCCGTGGCCCGCGGCGAGGCGATGAACCTTCTCGATCGCTTCTCGCTGGCCAAGACCGGCGACGGAATGATTTCGATTCACGGCGTGATCGCGGCGATGGCCCAGGATCGCCTCCCGCCCGCCGAACGCATGAACTGGGCGCAGGTGGCGCTGCGGATCGCGGCGGCGTCATTTTCGTTCGACAGCCAGAACCCCACTTCCTGGCACGCCTGCGCCGAGATTTTGCCGCATGCGTTGTGCTCAACGATGTGCGCCCAGAGCGCGGGAATCGTGCCGACCGAGGTGGTCGACATGCTCAGCCGCATCGGCCGGTTCCTCCTCAAACAGGGGAATTATGCCGAGGCCCGCAGCCTGCTGGAAATGGCCTACACGCTGGTGATGTCGACCTACGGCCCAAAGAGCGCGCAGGCGGCGGACATCGCCAACAATCTGGCCCGCGTCCGGCACCGGCTGGGTGATCTCGCCGGTGCCAGCACGCTCTATGACTCCGCGCTGGAAATCGACCGCCTCAATTACGGCCCCGACGATCCGCACATGGCGACGGTCGCGAACAATTCCGCAATGACCCTCGTCGAGTTGGGGCGGCTTCCGCAGGCCAGGGAGCGGTTCGAATGGGCCATCGAGGTTTTTCGCAAGAGTTACGCCAAAAATCACCCGAAAATCGCCAGCGTCATGAACAATCTCGGCTTCGTGCTGACGCAGTTGAAGGAGCACGAAACCGCCCGGCAATGGCTGGAACAATCGCTGACGATCACGGAATCGGCGCTGGGCGCGAATCACCCGCAGGTGGCGTGCATCGCGGTGAATCTTGGCGCAGCCCTTCGCGCCCAGGGCCGCCACGATCCGGCCCGCAAGTTATTCGATCGTGCGCTGCTGATCGATCAAACCGCTTTCGGCGCCCACCATCCCGCCGTCGCGCGCGATTTGCTGAACCTGGCCCAGCTCCTCTCGGATCAGGGAAATTTCGACGAGGCCGTGCGGCTGCTGGAGCGCGCCCTGGCGATCACCGAAGCTTCGTTCGGATCGCAACATCGCGAGACCGTACTGTGTCTGAGGGAACTCGGCCGCGCCCTCAAGGGCACCGGCGACGCCGCCCGGGCCGTGGATTGCATGATGCGCGCCTCGGCGATCATGGGCAAGCCCGCCCAGCTATCACACGAAACTGTGGTCGGCGATGAGGGGATGCTGGCGTAAGGCGAATATGGTCGCGCCAGTGTTGCCCGAAGCGGCCGGACAGGGGAACCGCTTTATAGTGCAAATATTGGAACGGCCGCGATTCTAGGGTGTTTTATCTTGTGTTCCTGAATACCCGATGTAGACTTCTTTTCGCGCCACTATGTGGCGGTGGGGCCCGCCTAAAGGCGGATGGAAGGGCATAATCCAGCCTGAAGCCACATCGCGACGCGGAGAAAAACCGGGAGCGCAAAACTCCCAACGCACGCCTAATTTGCGAGGTGGGATTATGCAACCACCCAAGAAGAATCTCACGAAGGTTTTGTCAGCCATTTCCATGGCCGCCGCCGCAACGCTGGCGGCTAAGTCGGCATACGCAACCACGGGTGTTACGATCACGCCTTACTATGGTGCCGATACGTCCGGCGCTACAGCCAACGACGTAATTATCGCCACCGATTCGGCCGGCGATAATGCGACCTACGAGACCGTCAGCAGCAATCCCAGCAATCCTGCCACGACGATCAGCATGCCGATTGGCGATTACCTGTTCCTGGCATGCGATGCCGTGGTAACGGGCGATTCCAATCCCGATGGCGGCAAGACCACTGGAACCAGTTCCAGCACTTCGGGCAAGGCGGTTCAGCCGTCGTACTTGGGGCTTTCTTCGATAGGCTTCCAGGTGCTATCGAGCGATACAAACGGCTCGAAGCTTCTGCCAGTGACGACTGCTACTGTGACGAATGCCATTCGGTTAGTTCATAAGTCCGCGCCCTTGCGCGCGTTATGAAGTTAGCGCGAAATAAGGCC
>Ga0209415_10002212_pt1 | contig 36647 bp, 31 predicted proteins | sample PeaSoiSIISIP2007_FD_187696 | JGI IMG/M metagenome (GOLD analysis project Ga0209415, IMG submission 187696) | Peat soil microbial communities from Weissenstadt, Germany - SII-SIP-2007 (SPAdes) (version 2) | ecosystem: Environmental > Terrestrial > Soil > Wetlands > Peat | place: Germany... | reverse complement strand
TTCTTCCAGGTCACCGACCCGCGGGCGGCCGACTACGAGATCGTCAACTACATCCAGGCGATCGAGCAGCTCACCGCGACCATGCTGCGGAGCGTGATCGGCTCGATGGACCTGGAGCAGAGCCTGACCTCGCGTGACCGGATCAACACGATGCTCCGCGGCGTGCTCGACGACGCGTCGGGCAAGTGGGGGATCCGGGTGACCAGGGTCGAGATCAAGAAGATCGACCCGCCGGTGAGCGTGAAGGAGGCAATGGAGAAGCAGATGCGGGCCGAGCGGGAGAAGCGCGCCGCGATCCTTACCGCCGAGGGCGTCAGGCAGTCCCAGATCCTGACCGCGGACGGTGACAAGCAGGGGACCATTCTGCGCGCCGAGGGCGACAAGCAGAGCGCGATCCTGCGGGCCGAAGGCCAGGCGCAGGCGATCGGCACCGTATTCCAGTCCATCCACGACAACAATCCCGATCCCAAGCTGCTCGCCTATCAGTACATCCAGACGCTGCCGCAGATCGCCCAGGGCACCGGTAACTCGGTCTGGGTCATTCCGAGCGAGGTCACCGGCGCCCTGCGGATGCTCGGCTCGGCGTTCGGCGGGTCCGGTGCCGGACCCGATGAGCCGGCCGCGGGGCACCGGGCCGAGCCTGGCCGGCCGCAGGTCGCGCCTGGCCAGGCTGACCCGCCGGCGCTGGCGTCAGAGCGGCCGGCCGCCGCGCTCGCCGCCGACTCGTCCCCGGCGCCAGAGCGGGCTGACGGGCCGGTCAGCGTGCCCGTCATCGACCCGTCCCAGGTGGTGCCGGACCTGCCCGACGGGCCGGCCGTGGCCGTCGCCGATCCGTCGCAGGTGGTGCCGGGTCTGGCCGACGTTCCGGCGGCCGCGGCGGTCGCCGAGGAGTCCCAGGAGGCGCCGGGTTATGCCGGGGAGCGGCCTGCCGTCTTCACCGCACGCATGCCGGCCGCGGGAGACTGACCCAGGGCGGCCCGTCGAGTGCCGCCGGCCTGGCCTGGCCGGCGATGGCCGAAGCTCGGGTCGAAGGGCGCCGGTCAGAGCCGGATTGCCAGCCCGGCCGTGAGCAGCGCGCCGAACACCAGTTGCAGTCGGCCGGTCTGGCCGAGCGCGGCGACGAGGTCGCGGCCGGATGTCCCGGCCAGGACGAGACGGGCCGGGGGCGCCGCGAACGGGAAGGCGACCAGGGTGAGCAGCAGGAGCGGGGCGGCGGGCGCGAGCGCCAGCGCCACGCAGAAGGGCACCGTCAGGCACCCGGCGTAGAGCTGCCGGGTCCGCCGGTCACCGATCACCACCGCCAGGGTTCGCTTGCCTGACAGATGGTCGGTCGGGATGTCGCGCAGGTTGTTGATCACGAGCAGGGCACAGGCCAGCAGGCCGACCGGGATCGAGGCCGCGATCGCGAGCCAGCTGAGCCTGCTCATCTGAACGTAGGCGGTGCCCGTCACGGCAGCCAGGCCGAAGAAGACGAAGACAGAGAGCTCGCCGAGCGCCCGGTAGCCATAGGGGCGGCTGCCCCCCGTGTAGAACCAGGCCGCGCCGACGGCCGCGATCCCGAGCAGAACCAGCCACCAGGAGACGACCGCCGCGAGCACCAGCCCGGCTGCGCCCGCGACGGCGAAGCTGCTCAGAGCGGCCGCGAGCACGTGCCCGGGCCTGGCCAGGCCAGAGCCTACTAGCCGGATGGGCCCGACCCGCTGCTCGTCGGTGCCGCGGATCCCGTCGCTGTAGTCGTTGGCATAGTTCACTCCGACCTGTAGCGCCAGCGCGACGACCAGGGCCAGCGTCGCGCGCCAGGCGACGAACTGGCCGTAGCCAGCGGCCACGCCCGAGCCGACGGCGACCGGGACCACGGCGGCCGGGAGAGTGCGCGGCCGGGCTCCGGCCACCCAGTCTCGTGCAGCCGTCACTGCCTGCCCTCCGTCCGCGCCGCTGTGGAGGGTCAAAGACTAGCTGGTGTGCTGGCGAGCCTGGCTGGCGTCACTCGCGGCCAGGGGCGGCAGTACCCGTGCGGCGGCGGTGTAGATGGCCGCTATCTGGCTGGTGCTGAGCTGATGGCTGGCGGTCGCCTTGGACTGGCGCCGGAAGAACGTGCTGACCCGGCCCCCGTCGAACACATCGACTGCCTGGAGCTTGTTGACCGTCCACGGGACCTTCGGGCCGTAGATGATCATGGCCGGGTGGACCTTGACCGGATGACCGAGCTCGGCGCCGAGAAGCGTTGCCGCCTGGTGCGCCTCCCAGCGCGAGTGCTTCAGCCGTTCCTCCTGGTTGACCGGGCCATGGTAGAGCCTGCCGCCGATGGTGCGCACCGGCAGGCGTCGGTCCCAGCGCTCGGAATCGAGCACGAACACCCCGGCCGGCCCGACCACGAGATGGTCGATGACCGACCGCGTGCCCGGCTGCATGCCCGGAATCGTGCACGCGTGCAGCGCCAGGTATCCGGCCGGCTCGAGCACCTTCAGGCGGCGCCTGGTGCTCCGCTGCGCCGCGGTCACCCTGATCGAGGGCGGGATCACCGCCGTGGTCTTAGAGCGGAAGATGATGTCGGCGGCGGCATACAGCGCGGCGATGGTCAGGCCGAGCCGCCAGCCATGCCACAGCATGATGCCGAAGTACAGGACGACGACGATCGCGATCCTCGTGGCCCAGATCCGCACTCGCGGGTCGGCCCTCAGCTGCGGATTCGCCAGCGGTCGGCTCACCAGCGGAAGGCTGGCCAGCTGCGGCCGGGCGATGTGCGGCCGTGACCGGGCGATCTGCCGGCGACCGTCGTGCCGTCTGGCGAGCTGCGGCCTGATCAGGTGCGGCCGGGCCGCGGAGTGCCGCGGCTGCCGCTGATCGCCGGCGTCCTGGCCGGCCGGGCCCGCGGCCCGGCGGCGGAACATCGAGCGCCAGGCCTGGTGCCGGTCGGCCGCGACGCCCGGCTGGCCCGGGTCAGCGGGCTGGACCGCCGCACGGGCACCGGATGCCGGAGGCTCATCCTGATCGCCGTGGTCGCCCAGATCGGCCAGATCGCCCGGGAAGTCGCCAGCGACCCCGGGGGGGCCGGCCGACCGAAGGTCCGGGCCGTCCGCGCCGCCGCCGGGTCCGCTCGGCACGGCGACTGGCTGGACCTCCCCCTCGGGCCCGCTGTCGGCGTGGCTTGGCACCTCCCAGTCCACGTTCTGAGCGTAGCCGATCCGGCAGTCGGCGAACATGCCCCCGACGCGGCCAGGAATGCGGCCTGCCAGGGCTTTACGGTGATCGCCAGCACGTCTACTGTTCGGTAACGTGACGCATATCCATGACATGACCGCCATTGAGCTCGCAGCCGCGATCCGCGATGGGCAGCTTTCGCCGGTCGAGATCGCCGGCCACTACCTGGACCGGATTGACCGGCTGAATGGCCAGACCGGTGCCTTCTACACGGTGACCGCGGACCTGGCACACGAGCAGGCGACGATCGCGGAGAAGCTGGTGGCCGAGAGCCGCCGGGCCGGCGACCAGGCGGCGGCGCTGCCGCCGCTGGCCGGCGTGCCGATCCCGATCAAGGACCTGAATATGGTGGCCGGGGTGCGGATGACCTTCGGGTGCACGATCTTCGCCGACAACGTGGCTGCCGAGGACGACTACGTGGTGGCCGCGCTGCGCAAGGCCGGGATCGTGATCACGGGCAAGACGGCCACTCCTGAGTTCGGACTGCCCTGCTACACCGAGACGAAGATCGGCCCGCCCGCGCGCACGCCGTGGGACCTGTCCAGGTCGGCTGGCGGGTCCAGCGGTGGCGCGGCCGCCGCGGTGGCGGCCGGGCTGGCGCCGGCCGCCCAGGGCAGCGACGGCGGCGGTTCGATCAGAATCCCGGCCAGTGTCTGCGGCCTGTTCGGGATCAAGCCAAGCCGGGGCCGGATCTCCGGCGGGCCGCTGATGCCCGACCTCTCCGGGCTCGCCACCGACGGCCCGATCACGCGGACCGTCGCCGATGCCGCGCTGCTGCTCGACGCCATGACCTGCCACCACCCCGGTGACATGTACTCGGTGCCGGACCTTCCGGCCGGCCAGAGCTTCCTGCGCCACGCGAGCCGGGATCCCGGCAGGCTGCGGATCGGGCGTTCCGCGCGCAACATCGTCCCCGGGGCGACGGTGCACGCGGACTGCCTGGCCGCGTACGAGGACGCCAGCAAGCTGCTCTCCGATCTCGGGCATTCGGTCGAAGACGTCGAGTTGCCGTTCGGGTCCGACGCCGTGCCGATGTTCGAGCTGCTCTGGTACTCGATGTCGACGCTGGCGCCGATCGACCCCGCGCAGGAGGACCAGCTGCTGCCGCTGACGCGCTACCTGCGGGGCCGCGGCAGCCAGGTCTCCGCGGGCGAGCTGATCTACGCCCAGGCCTACCTTCAGGCCGTGATGCGGCCGGCGCTCGCCGTGCTGAATAGCTACGATGCCTTCCTCAGCCCGACGCTGGCCGCGCCGCCGGTCCCGGTGGGCTACTTCGACGAGGTGGACCCGGCCGAGAATTTCGAGCGCCAGAAGCGATTCACCCCGTATACCGCGCTGTACAACATCACCGGCCAGCCCGCGGTAAACCTCCCGCTGTACTGGAATGCCGACGGCCTGCCGATCGGCGTCATGCTGGCCGCGCGGCTCGGCGATGAGGCGACGCTGATCTCGCTCTCGGCGCAGGTCGAAGCCGCCAGGCCGTGGCGGGACAAGCATCCAGAGATCTGGTAGCCATCCGGCCCGGCCCGCCGCGGTTCCGGGATGGCGGCCGCAGGGATGGCGGCCGCAGGGATGGCGGCCGCAGGCCCGGGCCGGGCGGTCATGCCCCCGGCGAGGTCTCGGCGGGGGCGATCAGTGCCTGATGTGCCTGATGGGCCTGATGTGCCTGATGGGCCTGATGGGCGCGGGCCGGCTGGCTGATCGCGGTCGGCCCTGGCGCCGGGACCGGATCCGCCGGACGGGTGGCGGCCAGGCTGGCGGCCAGCGCGCCGCCGCAGGTCAGCGCGGCGCCGGCCAGCTGGAGGGCGGTGGGGTGCTCGCCGAGGATGACGGCGGCGAGCGCCAGCGACGCGGCAGGCTGCAGCAGGAGCATCAGCGACGAGACCGCCGCGGGCAGCCGGGGCAGTGACGAGGTGATCAGCAGCCAGCCGCCGGTCTGGCTGGTCAGCGCGAGCACTGCCAGCCAGCCGATGCCCGGCCAGACGGGATGCAGGCCAAGCCCGCCGAAGACCAGGCCGAAGGCGAGGGAGGCGATCGCCGTGCCGGCCGTGGCGTCGGCGACCGGCCCGGCGACGTGCGCCGAACCTGCCGAGGACCGCCGCAGGGTCAGCAGGAATCCGGCGTAGGCGACCGACGTGCCCAGGCCGTACCAGATCCCGGCCAGCGGATGCTGGCCTGGCGCGTGCTTCCCGATCAGGCCGGATACCAGGACGACGCCGAGCATGACGACCGGGAGCGCGAAGACGACGGCGCGGCCCGGCCGCTCGTGCCAGACCAGCCAGGCGACCGCGGCGACGAGCAGCACCTGAAGGTTGCCGAGCACGGTGGCCACCCCGGCCCCGACATCGGAGATGGCGTGCGTCCACAGGATCAGGTCGACGGCGAGGAAGATCCCGGCGGCGCCGGCCCAGACCCGCTGCGCCATCGGCCGCGCGCCGAGCCTGCGCTGCTCGATGACCGCGAGGACGCAGAGCAGCGGCAGGGCAAGCGCCGACCGGTAGAACGCCGTGCTCACGGCGCTCGCCCCGGAAAGGCTGACCAGAACGGCCGAGGACGAGATAGCGGCGGCACCCAGCCCGGCCAGCAGCAGCGGCCGGCTTGCCAGCATGCTAACGGCACCGGAGTTGCCGGTGCCGTTGTTGTCTGTCATGACCGTAGGCTTGTACGGTGCTGTCACGGTGACCAGCATACGTGCCTGCCGGCAGGGAGCCGCCATGGGACTCGGTACCGATCAGCGCGAGGCGCTCGATCAGTGCGTCGACCTGATCAATACCGGCCGGTCGGGTGCCGGGGAGCAGCTCGGAGACCTGGCCGACGTCATCGCGTTCGGCCGCCTGCACCGGGTGGAGAACCTCGGTGCGGCCAGGCCCGGCGATGCCGCGCGGCTCCGGGTGCTCCGCGCCAGGCTCGACTCGGTCGCGATGTCCTGCGAGACGGGCGATCAGCCGGCGGCGATCAGCGGCCTGAACGCGCTGCTGGCCGAGACCGGCGCGGTGCCGCAGATCGTCTCGCACGATGGCCGGGGTCCGCACATCCACGTCTCGCGCGCATCCGCGCCGCTGGCCGACCGAATCGCCGCGCACAGCGCGATGGGACTGGCCGAGCTGGTCGTGGCCGGCCAGAGCACCCGGCTGCGCAGCTGCGCGGCACCCGGCTGCCGCGTGGCCTTCGTGGACTCGTCCCGCAACCAGACCAGGCGCTACTGCGACAGCCGGACCTGCGGCAACCGGCAGCATGTGGCGGCGTACCGGGCGCGGCGGTCGATCTGGAGTCAGCCGGGTGCCTGAGCGGTATCAAGCGGGGATCGGCACGGCAGGCCCGGCCGCCTGGCCGGCCGGAGCGTGCCCGGCCCGGCGCAGCAGCCGGATCGCGGTGTAGACCGGCCCGCCGATCGCCAGCGCCATCAGGATCACCAGGATCGTGATGCCCAGCCATGCGGGCATGCCGCCGGTCCCCGTGCAGGTCGGCGGGAAGTGATGGACGATCCGCTGGCCGGACGTGGTGATCCCGGCCTCGGAACCGCCGCCCGTGCACACCGTCTCTGAGGCCGGGATCAGCGCCGCGGCGCCGCCTGCGATGAGCACGGCGGCCGGCGCCAGCAGGCCGCCCGGCCAGACCAGCGTGCCGATCAGCTTGTCCCTGGTCTGCCAGCGCGGCGAGACCCAGAGCAGGACGACGCCGGCTATCCAGCCGAGCACCGGGATCACCACGCCGCCGACCAGCAGGAACAGCACAGCGCAGATCTCCAGCGGGCCCGCTCCGCCGCGGCCGTCGCCGCCCGCCGGTCCGGTGCCCGTGTGCCTCGGCCCGGCCGGCCGGTAGTCAGCCGCGGCGTCGGCGAAGGCGGCCTCGGCCGCGGCGCGGACGATGTCCTGCGGATCACCGAGCCGCTCGAGGATATTGCGCACCGCCAGCGGCTCGCTCAGGCCGCCGGGATCCGCCGCGCGGGCCTCGGCGATGTGCAAGGCGATCTCCTCGATCAGCTCGGCCCGGCGGTCGGCGGGCAGCGCCCGGGCTGCCTGATCGAGCCGGCCCAGATAGTCGGCCACCAGCTGGTCGTTATCGCTAAGGTTCACCGTCGGATCTCCTGTTCGAAAACGTAAGGCCGTCGTTGCCTGGGCGCCGGGCTCCGGGTCATGCGGTCTCATCGGCGCGGCCCTCTCCGGGGCTGGCAAGCAGGTCATCGACGGTGCCGCTGAACCGCCGCCACGAGCTGGCGAACTCCGCGAGCGCCTCGCGCCCGGCCAGGGTGATCCGGTAGTAGCGCCGGGGCGGGCCGGCCGCCGACTCCTGCCAGGTCGTCTCCACCCGGCCCTGCCGCCGCAGCCTGGCCAGGAGCGGATAGATCGTGCCCTCGCCGGTCACCATGCCGTCCATCCCGCTGAGGGTCTGGACCAGCTCGAAGCCATACCGTTCCTTGTCCTGGAGCATGGCGAGGACGCAGTAGGGCAGCACCCCGCGGCGCATCTGCGCCACCAGGTTCCCGGCTTCGCCAGCTACCATGCAGTGCATAGTACTGGCGACTGGCAGCGCGGTCAACCTCGGGCCGTCGTGGCACGCCGCCCCTGCGGTCCCGTGGCCGCAGTCACCGCGGGCCGGTGCCGCCGGGCCGGGTGCGAGCGAAGACCGGCCCCGCTGCACCGGCCCGGGCCGCCCCGGCGATCATGTTGTGATGACGGACCGAGAGCTGATCAGCCGGGCGGAGGCGCTTGGCGTCTCGGCTAGCTACCTGGACTGGCGGAAGGAACGGGTTCAGGCCGATCCCGAGGTCCTCGCGGCGATAGTCGGCGCGCTTGGCGACGTGCCATGCCAGGCCGATCAGACCGCCGCGGGACCCGGCCCGGCCAGCCGGGCCGGAGCTGATCCGGTGGCTGCGACGGGTGCGGTCGGCGCACTCCGGGCCGCGGCCGGGCCGGGGGGTGGTGATACGCGCAATGGCGGCCGGCCGGCCGGGTCCGGTCCGCGCCTAGCCGAACCGGGCGCGGACTCCCGCGCCGGGACGATGGCCGGGCCGAGAGTTCCGCCGAACAGGTCATGGGGCTTCACCGTGCAGCTTTACTCGGTGCGCTCACGGCGTTCCTGGGGCCACGGCGATCTGCGCGACCTGGCCGATCTCGCGGTCTGGAGTGCCCGCGAGCTCGGCGCGGGGTTCATACTCGTCAACCCGCTGCACGCGGCGGAGCCGGCGCCGCCGGTAAGCCCGTCGCCGTACCTCCCGATGACCAGGCGCTACACCAGCCCGCTCTACCTGCGGATCGAGGACATTCCCGAGTACCGGCAGCTCTCGGCCGCGGAGCGGCAGCAGATCGAGCGGCTCGCCGCGCCGCTGCGGGCCGCCAACTGCACACCGGAGCTGATCGACAGGAATGCCGTCTGGGCGGCAAAGCTGCGTGCGCTCGAGCTGATCTACCCGATCTGCCTGAGCGCCGAGCGCGAGGCGGCGCGCCGCGAGTTCGCCGAGCGCGAGGGCGCCGAGCTCGCCGGATGGGCCAGCTGGTGCGCGCTGGCCGAGCAGCACGGACCGGACTGGCGGCGCTGGCCCGCTGAGCTGACCGACCCTGGCCGCGCGGCGCGCCTGACCGGGCACGGCCGGCTTGCTGAGCGAGCCGACTTCCACGCGTGGCTCCAGTGGCTGATCGACACCCAGCTTGCGGCGGTCCAGCGGGAGGCGCTCGCGGCAGGCATGGCGATCGGCGCGATCGGCGACCTCGCCGTCGGCGTGCACCCGGGCGGCGCCGATGCCTGGGCGCACCAGGACCTGCTCGTCCGCGGCATGAGCGTGGGCGCGCCGCCGGACGGCTTCAACCAGCGCGGCCAGGACTGGGCCCAGCCGCCGTGGCACCCGCAGCGGCTCGCGGCGAAAGGCTTCCGGCCGCTCGCCGACATGCTGCATGCCGCGTTCCGTCACGTCGGCGGCCTGCGGGTGGATCACGTCATGGGCCTGATGCGGCTGTGGTGGGTGCCGGAAGGGATGCCGCCCGACCGCGGCGCCTACGTCAGCTACGACCACCGGGCGACCGTGGCCGTGCTGGCTGGCGAGGCGGCCAGGGCCGGCGCCGTGGCGATCGGCGAGGACCTGGGCACGGTCGATCCCTGGATCCGCGGCTACCTGGCCGAGCAGAGCATCCTGGGGACGTCGCTGCTCTGGTTCGCCCGCGAGTCCGATGGCTCGCCGCTGCGCCCCGAGCACTGGCGGCGGCGCTGCATGGCGACGGTAGGCACGCACGACGTTCCGCCGGTCTCCGGCTTCGTCACCGGCGATCAGGTGACCGTCCGCGCCAGGCTCGGCCTGCTGAATGATCCAGAGGCAGAACGCAAGCGCTCAGAGCTGGTCCTGGCTGGCTGGCAGGATGCCCTCGTGCGGGAACGGCTGCTGCCGCCCGGTGCCCGGCCGACGGCTGCCGAGTTCACCGTGGCTCTCTACCGTTTCCTGGCGCTGACGCCGGCGCTGCTCGTCGGGGTCTCGCTGGCCGACGCCGTGGGTGACCGTCGTACGCAGAACGTTCCTGGCACATCCGATGAGTACCCGAACTGGCAGATCCCGCTCTGCAATGGCGACGGTGAGGCGGTGCTGATCGAGAACCTGGCCGCGGTCGACCTGGTCCGTGCCGTTGCCAGCGCCGTCGCTCCTGACCTGGCTGTGCGTGAGACGCAGCGGCGTGCGGCGGCCGCCCGGCCGGAATGATCAGCCGGCCCGGGCGTCCAGCTCACGGCAGCGAAGGGCGCGGGCCACGCCGTCGCGGCCCTCCGAGAGCAGCCGGCGCAGCGCTGGCGGGGGGTCGGCACGGGCGATGTACTCGTCCGCGGCGGTGATCGCCCCGGGTGTGATGACCGAGCTCGGGTAGGCGTTCTCGGCGAAGTACTGCGCCATGTCCAGGCTCCAGTCGCGCCAGCAGCCGGCGATGACCCCGAAGTACCGCGCCGCATACGGGGCGACCAGCTCGTCCTGGTCAGGATGGAAGAAGCCGCCGATCGCCGCACGGAACGTCGCGCTCGGCAGGTCGCCCGACACGATCTGCCGCCATGCGGCCTCCTTGGCCTCGGGGTCGCCGATGGCGGCGAGGCACGCGGTGGCGAACCGCTCGCCGGCGTCGGTCCGGTCCCTGTCGTGCTCGGCGTCGATCGCGTCCTGCGCTGCCATGCCGCGGCTGACCAGCCGGCGCAGCAGCAGCCAGCGCAGGTCGGTGTCGACGGCCAGCCCGGTGACGCTCGCCGAGCCGTCGAGCAGCCTCGCGAGCAGGTTCAGGTCGGCGCCGGAGGTGGCCACCGAGGCGAACGCCCGGGCAAAGATCAGCTGGGCGTCGGAGCCGGGCTCGGCGCCGTGCAGCCTGGCGCGCAGCGCGGTTGCCAGCTTGTCCATGGCGGCGCCGCGCCGGGCTGGGTCGGCGAACTGGCGGGCGGCGATAGCCGCCTGGCGCAGCACCGTCTGGAGGGCGGCGCTGTCGGTCACCGAGTCCAGCCCCGACAGGACCAGGTCGATGTAGTCCCTGGCGGGCATCTCGGCGTCCCGGCACATATCCCAGGCGGCGGTCCAGCAGAGCGCGGCGGCCAGCGAGTCGGTGAACTCGCCGATCGAGCCGACCAGCGTGCGCAGCGAGTGCGCGTCCAGGCGGATCTTGGCGAAGGTCAGGTCGTCGTCATTGACCAGGATCAGGTCCGGCAGGTCCTCGCCGGTCAGCTCCGGCACGTCGGTGCGCTGGCCGGCCACGTCGACCTCGACCCGGCGGCGGCGGACCAGGCCAGCGTCGCCGCGCTGGTACAGGCCGACGGCGATCCGGTGCGGCCGGAGCACCGGATGAGCAACGGGCGCCTCCTGGACCACGGCGAAGCTCGTGATGACTCCGCTGTCGGCCTGGTACTCCGGCCGCAGGGTGTTCACGCCAGCGGTCTCCAGCCACGCCTTGGACCAGCCGGCCAGCTGCCGCCCTGATGCCGTCTCGATCGCCTCGAGCAGGTCGGCCAGGCTGGCATTGCCCCAGGCGTGCCTGCCGAAATAACCGCGCAGGCCGGTCAGGAAGCTGTCCCTGCCGACGAAGGCGACAAGCTGCTTGAGCACCGCCGCGCCCTTGGCGTAGGTGATGCCGTCGAAGTTCACCTCGACCGCCTCGATATCCACGATGTCGGCGGCGATCGGATGAGCGGACGGCAGCTGATCCTGCCGGTACGCCCAGGTCTTCAGGGCCTGAGTGAACGTGGTCCAGGCCCACGGCCACCGGGTGGCCTCGGACTGGGCGACAACGCTCGCCCAGCTGGCGAATGACTCGTTCAGCCACAGGTCGTCCCACCAGCGCATCGTGACCAGATTGCCGAACCACATGTGCGCCATCTCGTGCAGGATGGTGTCGGCCCGGGCCTCGCGCAAGGCATCGGTCACCCGCGACCGGAAGATGTACTGCTCGACGAACGTCACGCAGCCCGCGTTCTCCATCGCGCCGGACTTGAACTCGGGCACGAAGAGCTGGTCGTACTTGCCGAACGGGTACCGGATGCCGAACGCGGCGTGGAAGTAGTCGAACCCGCGCCTGGTGATCTCGAAGATCTCGTCCGGGTCGAGGTAGCCCGCGAGCGACTGCCTGCAGAAGATCCCGAGCGGAATGCCGTCGTGCTCGCTGCGCACCTCGTGATAGGGACCCGCGGCGACGGCCGTGATGTAGGTGGGCATCACCCGCGTCGGCGGGAACCGCCAGCGCTCGATCCCGGGGCCGGCCGGCTGCCCGGCCGACTCAGCAGCCATGTTGGAGATGACCTGCCAGGTGTCCGGGCAGGTCACCGTGAACTTAAAGGTCGCCTTCAGATCCGGCTGGTCGAAGCACGCGTAGACGCGGTGCGCCTCAAAGGTCTCCAGATCGGAGTACAGGTACACGCGCTTGTCGGCCGGATCGGTGAACCGGTGCAGTCCCTCGCCGCTGCGGGAGTAGGCACACTGGGCGCGCACCGTCAGCTCGTTGGCCGCGGCCAGGCCGGGCAGCGTGATCCTGTCTCCGTCGAACGAGCCTGGCGGAAGCCGCTGCCCGTTGAGCGTGATCTCGCTGGCTGACACCGCCACCAGGTCGATGAACGACCCGGCTCCCGGCTCGGTGCAGGCGAACCGCACGGTGGTCGCAGAGCCGAAGGCAGCCTCGTCATCGGTCAGGTCGAGGTCGATCTCGTAAGACTCGACGCGGAGCAGCCTGGCGCGCTCGGCCGCCGCTGCGCGGGTCAGATTGCTGGCCACTGCCGTCCCCCAATAGTCATCGGCCTGTCAGAACGTCCTGGCATGATTTCATCCCCGCTCCATTTCATCCCCGTTCTCAGGAATGCCGGGCCGGTCCGCTGAGTTGTCAGCGTACAGCGATCATGAATCCGAACGGGCCGGCGGTCGGGCGGCCCGCGGTGCCCCGGCGGGCCGGAGCGCGCTGCCGAGCCCGGGTCAGCCTGCGGGGCAGCGCGGGACGGTCCCCGAGCGTCCGGGTCAGCGGCCCGAGCCGGCCCGGTGAGGTGCGCAGAGGAGAGCGGATGACTGAGCAGGCCCCCACGCCCGTCGATTTCTGGTTCGACCCGCTGTGCCCGTGGGCGTGGATCACCTCACGCTGGCTGCTCGAGGTCGAGAAGCTGCGGCCGGTCCTTCCTCGCTGGCACGTGATGAGCCTGGCTGTGCTGAACGAGGGACGAGACCTGCCGGAGAAGTACCAGGCGCGGATGCTGGAGGCCTGGGGCCCGGTGAGGGTCTGCGCGGCGGCCGAGGCGAGCAGCGGCCCTGAGGTGCTCGGCCCGCTCTACACGGCGATGGGCACGCTGATCCACCACGAGAAGGCGGGCCTGGACCGGGCGATGATCGAGGCCGCCCTGGCGAAGGCGAACCTTCCGGCCGGGCTCGCCGACGCGATGGATTCGACCGAGTTCGACGACGGGCTCAGGGCCTCGCACAAGGACGGGATGGACCGGGTCGGCTACGACGTCGGCACGCCGGTCATCTCGGTGCTCGGGCTGTCTATCTTCGGCCCGGTGGTCTCGCCGATCCCGCGCGGTGAGGATGCGGCGAGGCTGTGGGACGGCCTGCTGCTGGTCGCCGGAACCGACGGCTTCTTCGAGCTGAAGCGCAGCCGGACCAGGAGCCCGATCTTCGACTGACCAGCCGCCGGAGCGCCTCCGCAGCCGGACCAGGAGCCCGATCTTCGACTGACCAGCCGCCGGAGCGACGGCCTCGGCAGCGGGCCCAGGCGTCGCTGCGCGGTCGAGCACGAGCTAGCTCCTGAGCACCGGCAGGACCACCCGGAGCTGCCAGTGGCACTGGGAAACTACGACGAGGGAATGCTTCCCGGCGTCGCCGGTCACCCAGTACAGGCCCTGCCCCCACGTGCCCTGCGCCTCCTGGGTGACGTCGAATCCGATCCAGGTGCGAGTCTCGCCGAGAACGAAGTTACCCGGCCGGGTGGGCGGGCAGTTGTAGCTCCAGGCGAGGCCCCAGATGCCAGGCTTGCCGATCCGGAACGGGCCAGGCTCGCCGGTGCCCTGACCTTTGAAGACACGAAGCGTCCGGCTGACCCGGTAGCGGGACCCCGGGCTCATGCTCGGATGATGGCCGTTCGAGTCCGGCACGCCGGCCTGCCCGTGCGCCCCGGTGTGGGGAGGCGGCGTCAGCTGTGAGCCGCCGGACCGGCTACCCGAGCCCGTCCCTGACCCGGCGTGGCCGGTGCCGCCGGCCGCGGCCACCATGAGCACCATCCCGACGATGAGGCAGAGCCCGGCGGCGACCGCTCCGGCGGTCATGATCAGCCGAAGCACCCGGTGGACCGGCGGCCGCCGCGGTTCCTCCGGCATTAAGCCGTCTTGCTCGGGCGCATAGGGTCCGGGCGTCCAGTCGCCGTCGAGGCCGAGCGTCACAGCCAGCGCGGCGCGTGCCGGCCGCATGCGGGGAACGAAAGGCGGCGCCGCTTCACCCCCAGTGCCACGTAGCATGCTGGCCGCCTCGGGCGCAGGGCGCGGTGGCCCGGATTGCCGATTCGCGCCCGGCGTCGACGCGACGCGACCCAGCATGGGGACACCTGGTGACGCGCTGGGCTCACGAGGGCTCTCCTTTCGAGTCAGTCCGCGGGCTGAAATCCCACCTGGCGGCCCTTCCGAGCCCGGATGCCGGTTCCCATTGGGCCCAGGCAACTGCGCTACGGAAAGTAACCGTGCAATCCATCACACAACGAGAGCGTTGTATCACGAAATGAAGTGTGGTCCAAGCGTTACTCAGGTTTTGCCTGGCAAGCGGTCCAGGCATGCCTTCGCTGCACCAGGGCGCGGTAATCCGGAGCGCGACCGCGCTCGGGTCATGCACCGGGTTAATGCTGGTGAATGGTGTGGTTATTCTGGCAAAGTGCTTACAGTCAGTAGCTAACAGGTCATCCGGACTTCGGGTCGGCGCTGGCGCCGCCCGCCCGGCCGGGTGATGCTGAGAGAATGCAGGCCATGCGCAGCAACTACATCAACGGCACCTGGACACCATCGGCCGGCGACGCCGGAATTGACGTGGTCAATCCCGCCACGGCGACCGTGATCGACCGCGTGCCGGCTGGCCATCCAGCCGACGTCGATGCCGCCGTGCGGGCCGCGCGGGCGGCGTTCGGCGGCTGGTCGGCAACGTCCGCCGCGGAACGAGCCCAGCGGCTTGACGCGGCGAGGCAGCTGCTCGACGAACGGGCCGATTCGGTCGCCGCGATGATCAGCGCCGATATGGGCTCGCCGATCGTCTTCGCCCGCAAGGTTCAGGTCGGCACTCCGCTGGCCGTGCTGGCCAGCTACGTCGACCTGCTGGCGGGCTACGACTTCGGCGGTGAGCGGATGGGCAACGCCCTGGTCGTCCGCGAGCCCGCAGGCGTGGTCGGCGCGATCACGCCGTGGAACTATCCGCTGCACCAGATCGTGGCCAAGGTCGCAGCGGCGCTGGCGGCCGGCTGCACCGTGGTGCTCAAGCCGAGCGAGGTCGCACCGCTGGCCGCCTACGAGCTCGCGGACATATTCCACGAGACCGGCTTGCCGGCCGGCGTCTTCAATCTGGTCAGCGGTTCCGGAGCGGTCACCGGAGAGGCGATCACCGCGCACCCGGATGTCGACGTGGTGTCGTTCACCGGGTCGGCCCGCGCGGGCCGGAGAGTGGCCGAGGTCGCGGCGGCCACCGTGAAGCGGGTTACGCTCGAGCTGGGCGGGAAGTCGGCGAACGTGATCCTGCCGGACGCCGACCTGGCCACGGCGGTCAAGGTCGGCGTCGCCAGGGCGTTCATCAATTCCGGCCAGACCTGCAACGCGCTGACCAGGATGCTGGTGCATTCGGAGAGCTACGACGACGCGGTCGGCCAGGCCGCAAAGAACGCCGAGCGGTACACCGTCGGAGATCCGCTCGCTGAGGGCGTCCGGCTCGGCCCGCTCGCCTCGCAGGCGCAGCGCGAGCGGGTGCTCGGCTACATCCAGCTCGGGCTCGCCGAGGGCGCGCGGGCGGTCGCCGGCGGCGCCGAGCCGCCGCCCGGGCTGGAGGCCGGGAGCTACGTCCGGCCGACCGTCTTCGCCGACGTGCGGCCGGAGATGGTGATCGCGCAAGAGGAGATCTTCGGGCCGGTGCTGTGCGTCATGGCGTACTCGACCGAGGACGAGGCCGTGGCGATCGCCAACGGGCCTGCCTATGGCCTCGCCGCGGCGGTCTGGTCCGCCGATCAGGAGCACGCGGTGCAGATCGCCAGGCAGCTTCGCGCCGGGCAGGTCGAGATCAACGGCGGCGCGTTCAACGTGGCCGCTCCGTTCGGCGGGTTCGGGCAGTCGGGCTACGGCCGCGAGCTTGGCGTGCACGGGCTCGAGGAGTTCCTCGAGCTCAAGGCCCTGATGTTCTGAGCGCGGGGATCGCGGTCAGAAGACCATGGGGGACCAGGGGAGCGGGTCCCAGGACATGGCGGCCGAGAGGGCGGCGAGCGCGCCCGGCCGCAACTCGGTCACCAGGCCCGCGCCGGCCAGCGAGCCAAGCCTGGTGCCGCCCAGGTAGGCGGCGCCGAGCGCCATCGTGCCCAGCGCGATGTCCGGCTCGGCTGACACCCGCCCGCAGGTCGCCGGCCGCGGATCGGCGAATCCGCCGGCCCGCAGCCGCCACCGGCCGGAGTTGGCCGGGAGCAGGCTGTCCGTGACGTCGATCACCACGTCGACCGCACAGGCGTAGCCGCGCCGGATGAGCGCCGCCGGCAGGTCGACGAGCCTGATCCACAGTCCGTCAGAGACGCGCGGCCGGGCCGCACGGCGGTTGGCCAGCAGGTGCAGCAGCGGCTCGTCGGTCGGCCTCATCCTGGCGTTGACCTCGGCGACCAGGTCACGGGAGAGCAGGTTGCCCCACACGGCCGCATAGGCGGCGGGGTCGACGGCGAAGAGCTCGCGGATGACGAGCTCGTGCGCGGGGATCGAATCGGCGCCCCAGTCCGGCTTCCCGGTGTAGAGCGCGTACCCGCGGGCGCCGGTGTCGTCCGCGGCGATCACGCAGCGCAGCGGGGAGTACCCCTCGCGCATGAAGGCGGGGTCGGCAAGCAGGACCTCCCACCACTGGTCGCTCCTGGTCAGCATGCCCGGCCGGTCGACGCGAACGGTGTCGTAGACCGACATCAGCTCCTTGGTCGCCGACTGCGGCCCGGCCAGCCGCAGCGTCAGGCCGTCGGCTGCCGTTGCGGCCTGGCCGCCCTCGTCGGCGGCCGCCCGTGCCAGCGGCCGGCCGCTGGCCAGGATGCTGAGGTTGTACTGCTCGGATGCGAGGCCGTACCCGTACCGCCGGTAGATGGCCGACTCCGAGGCGAACAGGGCGGCTACCGGCTCGCCGAGGTCGCTGACATCGGCAAGCTGGCGGCGCATCAGCGCGGAGAGGATGCCGCGCCGCCGGTGGGTGGGCAGCACGCCGACCCCGGTGACGCCGGCGCAATCGACGGCTCCGCCGGGCACGGTCAGACCGAAGCTCAGGGCCGTCGCCGTGCCGACCATCTGGTCGCCGTCGAACGCCGCGAGGCTGCGCCCGGGCTCGAATAGCTTGCGCTCGATCTCCAGCGACTGCTCGGCAGGCCAGGTCGAGTTGAATGCCTGCTCGCAGACGGTCATGAAGGCCGGCAGTTCAGCCGAGCTGACGGGGCGGATCGGATAGCTGGTAGCCATGATCGCCTTAGTACAGCAAGCCAGCCGGTTTGGCGAGCAAATTACCGCCCGGCCCGAGTGCTTTTCCTTGGTCACTTGTGATCTCTCGGGTGGTCGCAGTGCCGGTACCGGTACAGTTTCGCCATCATGGTTTCGAGTTCCGGGCGCCGGCTCTGGTCGGCGGCGCAGGTGGCCGCCCTGTCGTTCCGAGGGCTCATCAGGCGCCAGTTCATCACCAGGAACCGCCGGCTCGCCGCCGTGCTCGCGGTGGCCGTGGTGGGAATCGGGATCGCCGCCGTGCAGGGGCCGGGCTCGTGGTTCTCGCCCGGCCTGATGATCCTGCCGGTCCTGGCCGGCGGGCTGCTGCTCTGGCCCCGTGCGCTGCGGGTCCTCTTCGTGATCGTCGCCATGATGCTCGCCTACGACGCGGCGGAGGCGAGCGGCCGGACCGGATTCGGGATTATCGCGACAATCGTGATTATCGCCGCCTTCGCCGACGTCCTGGCCAGGACCCGCGCCAGGCTCGGCCTTCAGGGCCTGCGCGGCGATCAGATGCTGATGGAACTGCGGGACCGGATCAGGGTCCAGAGCGCGCTGCCCGTCCTGCCGGAAGGCTGGGGCTCGGAATCCATGCTCAGGCCGGCCGGCGGCGCCTCGTTCGGCGGGGATTTCGTCGTCTCGGTCTGCGACTCCAAGACGCTGGAGGTAGCCGTCGTCGATGTGTCAGGTAAGGGCATCGACGCGGGTACCAGGGCCCTGCTGCTGTCCGGCGCGTTCGGCGGGCTGCTCGGCTCGGTGCCGGCCGCGAAGTTCCTTGCCTCCTGCAACGCGTACCTGCGGCGCAGCGAGCCGGTCGAGGGCTTTGTTACCGCTGTGCATCTTGCTCTCGACCTGGCGACCGGGAACTATGTGATCGCCTCAGCCGGGCACCCGCCCGCCGCGCACTTCGAGGGCGGCAGCGGGTCCTGGCGGCTCACCCAGGCGCGCGGCATAGTCCTCGGCGTGGTTCCTGACCTGCGTGACGTTGCCGAGCACGGCACGCTGCGGCCGGGTGACGCGCTGATGCTCTACACCGACGGGCTGGTCGAGGTTCCCGGGCGGGACATCGATGTAGGCATCGACCGGCTGCTCGGGGAGGCTGACCGGCTGGTCGCGTCGGGATTCGCCGGCGGGGCCGCCAGCCTGGTTCAGGCCATGCAAGACGGCGCGCGGACGACCGATGACTGCGGTCTGGTGCTCATCTGGCGGACGTGACGTGGCGGCCGCTGCTCAGCCGGCTGACCGCGTGCTCGACCAGGGCGACGAGCGCGTCGCGGCTGGACGCTCGCTGGCGTGCGTCGCACAGCAGCAGCGGGACGTCGGCGGTCAGGTTCAGCGCCGCGCGCATCGTCGGCGCCGGGTAGCGGCGGGCATCGTCGAAGCAGTTCACTGCCACGACGAACGGCATGCCGTTCCGCTCGAAGTAGTCGATGGACGGGAAGCAGTCGGCCAGCCGCCTGGTGTCGGCCATCACGACGGCGCCCAGGGCGCCATGCGACAGCTCATCCCACATGAACCAGAACCGCTTCTGGCCCGGCGTGCCGAACAGGTAGACGACGAGCTCATCGCTGATCGTGATCCGGCCGAAGTCCATCGCGACCGTCGTAGTGGACTTGCGCTCCACTCCGTCCAGCTGGTCGACGAGCGAGCTCGGCTCGCTCAGGTCTTCTTCCGTGCGCAGCGGCCGGACCTCGCTCACCGAGCTGACCAGCGTCGTCTTGCCCACCCCGAAGCCGCCCGCGATCAGGATCTTGATCGCGATCGGGGCCCGCCTCCGGTCGTGTGCTGGGTCAGAGCCTCCGTAGGGCATCGGCGACCTCCTTGAGTATCCGCACATCTGCGAGCCCGGCTTGAGCAGGCTGATGAATACTAACCAGGCCCTGTTCTCGCAGGTCGGCGAGGAGGATTCGGACGACTCCAAGCGGGAGGTCGAGGTCGGACGCCAGGTCGGCGACGGAAATCGGAAGGCGGCAGAGCCGGAGCACGCGCAGGTGCTCGTGCTCCAGCTCGCGCCGTTCACGTGAGGCCCTGCGGACCGCTGTCACCAGGGCGATCAGGTCAATGCTGGTACCGCTCGGCCGGGTGCGGCCGGCCGTCAGCGCGTACGGCCTGACGACCGGCCCGGCACTGTGCCTAACCCAGTCATCGTGCCGCGGTTCCATGCCGGGTCACGTCGCTCGCTGGCTTGCCTGGGTCGGCCTCGGACGCACGCCAAGGTGCTGGCCCACCCGCTTGACCAGGATGGCCATCTCGTATGCGATGAGACCCGCGTCTGCGCCCGTGGCGGCCAGCACGGCGAGGCAGCTGCCTTCGCCGGCGGCTGTGACGAACAGGAATGCCGATTCCAGCTCGACGATCGTCTGGCGCGGGCTTCCTGTCCCGAAATGCTGCCCGAATCCCCGTGCCAGGCTCTGGAAGCCCGCCGCGACAGCAGACAGATGCTCCGCATCGTCCCGGCTGAGCCCGGCCGAGGCGCCGATCGCCAGGCCGTCCCTGGAGAGAACGACGGCCTTGTCGATCTGCATCACCCGGGCGACCAGATCATCAAGCAGCCAGCTCAGGTCGCCGTTCTGACTTAGTGATCCAGCCGGCCCCGCGGGTTCCTGCGGTGTCACTTGATGCCCCCTTCCGGCTGCCCGTCCGCGTCCTGGGAGTCGTCCGCTGACGGCGCGTCGGTGCCCGGCTGCATCGTATCCGCGATCGGCTGCTGCAGGGAGCGGCCCCGCTCCCAGCCCTGCTGGAGCGCGGCCATGGTGCTCCTGGCTGCCTCAGGAGACGGCCCGGCCGCTGAGTCCTCGCGCTCGGATCGGGCGGCCGGGCTCTGGCCGCGAAGCTGAGGCGCCAGGCTGGCCTGGCGGACCCGTACCGGCAGGTCGGCGGGATCGGCCTGGTCAGCGGAGAAACCAGACACGGCCTGCTTGGCTCGGTCGCCGACTCCGGTGGCCGCCATCGTCGCCGACGGCCGCCTTGGCAGCATCGGCGCGCTGGTGAAGGCCGAGGCGGCCTGATCCGCGCCCGAGTCTCCGCCGAGCGCCGACCAGGCGCTGGTACCAGCGTCGCGGGCCGGCCACACGCTGGTACCCGGGTCGCGGGATGCCCAGGCACTGGTGTCCGCGCCGGGCGCCGGCCACTGGCTGGTTCCCGCGGTGGCGGCGGGCGCAGGGTCGTCGGCGGCGGATGCTGGCCAGGGAGTGGTTCCCGCGGTGGCCGGAGGCGCCTGCTCGTCGGCGGCGGCAGCCGGCCACGCGCCGTCGCCCGTGCCGATCAGCGGCGCCTGCTCACCGGCGGCGGATGCTGGCCGGGGCGCAGTTCCCGCGGTGGCCAGCGGCGCTGGCTCGCCGGTGCCGGGTGACGGCCACGCGCCGTCGCCCGCGGTGGCCAGCGGCGCTGGCTCGGCGGCGGCAGCCGGCCACGCGCTGTCGCCCGTGCCGATCAGCGGCGCCTGCTCGCCGGTGCCTGGTGACGGCCAGGGACTGGTGCCAATGGTGGCCAGCGGCGTGGGCTCGTCGTCGGCGGTCGCTGGCCAGGGGCTGGTGCCGAGGGTGGCCAGGGGCGCCGGTTCGTCGGTGACGGCCTGCGGCCACGCGACATCGGCGGTGGTAACGGACTCGGATTCGTCGGCGGTCGCCGGCCACGCGCTGCCCGCGGCGGTCAGGGTCGCTGGTTCGTCGGCGCCGCGGGCTGGCCAGCCGCCAGCGCCGGTGGCGCGAAATGGTGCGGGCTCGTCCGTGTCGATGGTCGACCACCCGCTAGCGGCAGGGGCGGTCAGCGGCGAGTCGCCGAGGCCCGCATCGCCGCGGTAGGCGGACGGATCCGGCATCCTCTGGTGACCGAGTCCGGAGTCGGCCGCCGAGCTGCCCTGGGCGCCGTTGCCGCCATCAGTGCGCGGCAGCGCGGCGAGGAGCTGCGGGATCGGGCGGCCGCCAAGCTCGCGAACGCCGGCCACGGCAAGCGGGTCATCCTCCTCGGTCACGACTATCAGCGAGCGGGGGAGCAAGATCACCGCTGCCGTGCCGCCGAAGGCCGAGGTGCGGAGGGTGATCCTGATGTCGTGCCGCGTGGCGAGCTGGCCGGCGATGAACAGGCCAAGCTGATCGCTGCCGGACAGGTCGAACAGCGGGGGGTCGGCAAGCTTGTGGTTGATCTCAGCAATCTGCTCTTCGCTCATGCCGAGCCCGCGGTCCTCGATCTCCACTGCGAGGCCCCTGGCCACCATGTCGCTGTCCACCCGTACCGGGGTATTCGTCGGCGAGAACATGGTGGCGTTCTCCAGCAGCTCGGCGAGCAGGTGGATCACGTCGGCGACGGCGTGACCGGCCACGGCGGCGCTGGTCCGGGACATGACCCGGATCCTGGTGTAATCCTCGACCTCTGCCACGGCCGCGCGCATGACGTCCACGATCGGGACCGGCTCGCGCCAGCTGCGGCCCGACGACCCGCCGGCCACGATCAGCAGGCCCTCGGCGTGCCGCCGCATCCGGGTGGTCAGGTGGTCGATCCTGAAGAGGTCGGCGAGCTCCTCGGGGTCGTGGATCCGCCGCTCCATCGCGTCGAGCAGTTGCAGCTGCCTGATCAGCAGCGACTGGTTGCGCCTCGCCAGGTTGCGGAAGACGTCGTTGACGCCGCTCCTGATCCTGCTCTCATCGACGGCAGCGGCGATCGCCGCCTGGTACACCGTGTTGAAGGCCTGGCGTACCTGCCCGATCTCGTTGGTGCTCGTCGCAAGGGCGGGCGCCTCGATAGCGAGGTCGAGTTCCTCGCCGACCCGCAGCCGTTCGATCGCGCTCGGCAGCCGCTGCCCCGAGACTTCGAGCGCGGACAGCCTCAGCTCGTTCAGCTGGCGGACCATTCCCCGGCTCATCACGAGGGCGACCACGATCGCGGCGACGATCGCCAGCAGCCCCAGTCCGCCGGTCAGGATCAGCCGCAGGGCGAAGCCTTGCTCCTGGGCCCTGGCGGAGTTCTCTATCGCGACGCCGGACTCGAACAGCGCGGCCTGGAGGCCGGCGCCGTAGCCGTGCATCGTCGACGTCCAGGCGCGCAGGGTCGCCTTCCTGTCCTGCGGCACTCCGTTGAGCAGGATGTCGTTCTCGAGCGCCGCGAGACCCGAGGACGCGGCCTGGGGAATCAGGGTTCTGAAGTAGACCTGGTAGCTCGGATCGAGCGCGGGCAGCGTCTCGTTCCAGATCTCCTGGTGCAGGGCGACCAGCTGAGCGAAGAGCTGAAGATCCGCCGCCGGAACCGTGCGAGCGGTCAGGTCGGCCCGGATCAGGTCGCTCTCTTCGGCGACGATCTGAGCAGACTTCTCGAGCGTGGTGATGTCGATCGCCTGGATCCCGACCGAACCCGTGATCAGTGGTAGAATAGCCTGGTTTGTTACGTTATTGCCATCTGTGATGATGCTGCTGTACGCGGTGAGCGCGTCGGTCCTGCTGATGCCGTTGCTCGCGACCGAGGTGCGGAGCGCGTTCAGGGTCGCCAGATCGGCGCGCCACGTGCCGATCGCCCGCAGTTCGGCGGTGTTGCCGCCGCCGGTCACGGCCGAAGACGTGGCCGCGGCCGTGAAGGCCCTGACGGAGAGGTCGGTGTGGCGCTCCTGATACAGGAACGCGTCCAGCAGGCGCTGCCGGGGCTCGGCCAGGTACAGCATCGCGATGGCCCGCTCGGTGCTGAGCTGGACCTGGAGGTTCGAGACCGGCTGGGTGATCTCCTTCTGGACGTTGTTACCCGCCCTGAGGGTCAGGTACGTGCTCATGGTCAGGTCAAGCACGACGGCGTACAGGCCGACGAGCGCGAGCACGGGTACGAGCACGAGGATGATGATCCTCAGTCGGATAGACCGGCGACGCAGCATAACAATGGTCCCCAGAGGTCAGACGGCCGGAAGCTAGCGTTGTTACCCAGGATCCGAGTAGAGATATGCGAGCTTACCTTCCTAATGGAGGGTTTATCGCGGCATCCGGCATGCTCACGGGCAGTTTCGCGGACTAGCCGGCCCGAAGTTCAACAGAGTGTTATCTGGTAACTACTCTTAGTTAGCGGGCTGGCATAATCGGCCGTGACATGATGATGACGCGACTGACCCCGGCTATCCAGGCTGTGCTGTCCGATCCAGGCGCTCGGCCGGTACCTGAGCGGCGACAGGGCGGGCCGGCCTTGGCCTCGCGGGCACGAGCGTGCCTCACCGTGGCTACGATGATGACGCTGGCCGGCCTCCGTGTTGCTGGCCGTCGCAGTCCGGCCGCCGCGCCAAGCAGATCCGCTTTCCGGAGGATTACACCACAGATGACTTCACTCAGTGGGCCAGCGGCAGTTGGCCAGGCCGAAGGTGACGCGGTCACTGCCGGGCAGTCGGCGGGCACTGATCCAGAACGGTCGGCTGCCGTCGCCGCCGACCTGACTGACCGCGGCACCGACGTGGCTGACGGCGCGGCTGACCGGCCGGGAGGCGCGGCTGACCGGCCGGGAGGCGCCGCTGACCGGCCGGGGCCGGCCGGGCCACGGGGGTACGACGCCGGCCCGGCCTGGGCGCGGCTCCTGCCGCCGGCCGTCGCTCTCGCCCTGTCGCTCTGGGGTATCGGGACGCCCTCGTTCTGGCGGGATGAGGCGGCAACGATCGCCGCGGTCCGGCGGCCGTTCGGCGAGCTGATCACCATGCTCGGCAATGTCGATGCCGTGCACGCCGCCTACTACATCATGATGTGGCCGCTGGTCCAGCTAGCCGGGCCCGGGGAGTTCGTGACCCGGCTGCCGTCCGCCATCGCGATCACGGTGGCGACGGCCGCGGTGGCCGCGACCGGCAGGCGGCTGGTGTCGCCGCAGGTCGGCCTGCTCGCCGGGCTGCTGTTCGCGCTGCTGCCCGCGGTCACCAGGTACGCCCAGGAGGCCAGGTCCTACGGAATGGTGATCGCCGTGGCGGCGATCGCCAGCTACCTGCTGGTCAGGGCGTTCGGGGCGGAGCCGGGTCAGCGCCGCCGGTGGCTTGCGGCCTACGGCGCCAGCATGGCCGTCCTTGGCATACTCAACATCTTCGCGCTGCTCCTGATCCCGGCGCACGCGGTGACCGTCGCGCTGAACTACCGGCAGCACGCCGGTGAGGCCGGCGCGCGGCGGCTGGCGGCTGGCTGGCTGGCCGGCGCGGTGGCGAGCGTGGTGGCGTCAAGCCCGCTGCTCGTGCTCGGCTGGATGCAGCGCGGCCAGATCAGCTGGCTGACCGTGAACAAGTCGGCGACCGGTTACGGCACCCTGATGCGGATCGACGGCCCGATTCTGGAGACCTTCGCTGTCGTCGCGGTGATCGCAGTGGCGCTTCTGGTCACCTTCGAGGGCGGCCGCGAGGTGCGCAGGCAGGCGTGGCCGAGGCAGCTTGTCGGGCTGGCCGTTCCCTGGATGTTCCTGCCGCCGCTGATCCTGCTGGCGGGCTCGCTGATCACGCCGATGTACACCCCGCGCTACATCCTGATGTGCCTGCCGGCGATCGCCCTGATCGGCGGCGCCGCGCTCGCGGCGCTGCGCCGGATGGCCCGGATCGCGGGACCGGCCGCCCTGGCGATCGTCGTGCTCGCCGGGCTGAGCGCCCAGATCTCGCAGCGCGGCCCGGCCGGTCATTTCGACGACATCCGCTCGATCGACCAGATCGTCGCCGCCAACGCCCGGCCTGGCGACGTCGTGCTCTACCTCAACCCGAACGCCGAGAGCTTCGGCGCCGCCTACTCGTACGGCCTGGCCAAGCTGCCCGACATCTCCGTCACCGAGGGCGCCATCCCCTCAGGAACGCTGGCCGGCACCTCGGCGTCGCTGGCGGTGATCAGGCAGCGGCTGGCGCGCGCCAGCAGGGTCTGGGTGGTGGAGATCAACAGATGCGACCCGGTGCCCGAGGTGCTCGCGCCGAGCGGCTCACCGGTCGGCTACGCGCTGCTCGGGCTGCCATTCCACCAGGCCCAGATATGGCAGGAGCACACCGACTGGCTGGTGCTCTACACCCGGGGCGGGGAGTTCTACCCTCCGCAATGCCCGTGACGAGCCATGCCGATGCGGGCGCCTTCGCGCACGCCAATTCAGCCGCCGCCTGAACTGGGCCGGGCGGCAGCCGCGCTGATTGCGCGATCAGGGCCGGGCTGAGCCGCTGATCTGGTCGAGCAGAGCCCGGACCTCAGCCTCCGGGTACCTGCGATGACCTCCAAGGGTCCGCACCGAGGTCAGCTTGCCGTCCTTGGCCCAGCGAGTCACCGTCTTGGGATCTACCCGGAACATGGCCGCGACCTCCGCTGGGGTCAGCAACCTGGTGAACTCTGGCGTCTGCCTGCTACTGCTCATATTGCTTGATTCCTCCCCACGATCGACCACGGACCAGGCGAGATCCAGCGAACGATCATAATCTCGGCTATTAAAGCATAAACCCGGCAGGCTGAGAAGACATTATGTCTACATGTCGTTCTGGAGCACCCGATCGGTCAGAAATCAGGCTTCGTCCCGGTACGCCTGCCCGGATTAGCCGGATACCGCCGCCGGCTCGCCGCCGTTGACGGCCGGGCCGGCGGACGCCGCCATGCCGGCCGGGCTCGCCGAGTGGCTCGACGGCAGGGCCAGCTCGCACCAGACGACCTTGCCTGAAGACGTACGGCGGGTCCCCCACCGCTGGGCGATCTGGCTGACGACCTGAAGACCGCGGCCGCGCTCGTCATCATCGGCAGCGTGCCGCAGCCTGGGCAGGGCGGCCGAGTCGTCAAGGATCTCGCAGAATAGCCCGCCTTCGAGTATCAGCCGGAGGCCGATCTTGCTCTGGGCATACCGCACGGCGTTCGTGACCAGCTCGGAAACCGCGAGCTCGGCCACGGGGATCAGGTCGGTCAGGCCCCATTGCCGCAGCGGGCGACGGATCAGCGACCGGGCCCGCCGCGCGGCCGTCAGCTTTGCCGCGAGGTTCCAGCTCACGTGCCGGTCGGGTGAGATCCGGTGCAGCCGCGCCATCAAGATGGCGATGTCGTCACGCTGATGGTCGTCGTACACGCCGGCCAGCGCCGCCCGGCACAGTTCCTCGAGCGGCTCGGTTGCCGACCCTGGCCCGAAGATCCGGCAGAGCCCGGCGAGCCCTTCATCGATGTCCTCGGTCCGCTTCTCCACCAGCCCGTCGGTGTACAGCACCAGGAGGCTGCCATCGGTGATCTGGATGGTCCTGCTGATGATCGGGCTGGCGCCGATGCCGAGCGGCGGGGCCGGTGACACGTCAAGCAGCTCGTTGCGGCCATCCGGGTGGACGAGCAGCGGCGGCAGGTGACCGGCCGAGGCGAGCTCGCAGGTGCCGTCGACCGAGTCGTAGATCGCGTAGACGCAGGTCGCGAAGTGCGGCTCGAGCACGCCCAGCTCGTGCATCAGGTCATCGAGGCGCTGGAGGGTCTCGGCGGGCGGCAGCTCGAGCATGGTCAGCGTCTTGATCGCGGTGCGCAGCCGGCCCATCGTGACCGCGGCCCGCACGCCGTGCCCGGCCACGTCACCGATCACGAGCGCGACCCTGCCGCCGGGCAGGGCGATCGACTCGTACCAGTCGCCGCCTACCTCGATCAGCTTGCTTCCCGGCAGGTAGCGGTGCCGGACCTCGACCGAGGACGGGGCCGACAGCCCGGTCGGCAGCATGCTGCGCTGAAGGGTCAGCGCCGTCGCGCGCTCCCTGCTGTAGCGGCGGGCGCTGTCCATGAACAACGCTGCCCGGCTGGCGAACTGCATTCCCAGTTCGGTGTCGTAGGCGTCGAAGCGATGGTATCCGGACCCGCGGGCGCAGACGAACATGCCGAGCAGGGTCTCACCGGCCAGCACGGGCAGCAGCAGCATGGAGGCGCCTGACAGCAGCCTGGCCACGGGGGTGCGCAGCCAGAGCGCGGCCAGATCGGCGGCGTCGGATTCATTGATCACCACGCTCACCGGCTGGGCGCTCTCCAGGCAGCGGGTGTAGGGCGTGCCGGCCGGATAGCGGAGAATCTCGCCGGTCGGGAAGGCCGCCTGCCAGGCCGGGTCGGAGTCGTCATGGGCGACGGCCATCCGGCGCACCAGATGCGTCCCGCCAGGTGCGTGCTCCGGGTGCTCGTCGTCGCCGACCAGGTTCTCGAGCATCAGCAGGCCGGCCGATGTGCAGAAGTGCGGGACCAGGATGTTCACCAGCTCGGGCGCCATCTGATCGATGTCGAGCGCGCCGCCGATCCGGCGGACCGCGCCGTCAAGCAGCGCGTGGCGCATCAGCGCGGGGTCGATGAACCGCTCGGCGGCCGGCGGCGGGATGCGCATGGTCACCTGTGCCATCAGGGCCGGATCGGCCGAGCACAGGGGCGCCATGGTGACAACGGCGTCGACCGTGGACCGGCTTGCCGTGCGGATGGTGAGCACGGCCGTGCACTCCCGGCCGGAGCGGACCGACTCGATCAGGTCACTGACCGTGGTGGCAGGCTCCCCGGGCCCGGCGATCAGGTCGACGAGATCGGTGCCAAGCAGTGATTCGGTTCGCTCGGCCAGAATGTCGGCAGCACTGCGGTCATGCTGCCGGATCTGGCCGGCTCCGTCTATTCCGAGTGTCAGCGTCTGCACCGAAGCGCTGGACAGCAGAGCGGACATCTCGGCCGCCATCGCAGACGTCACCCAGTCCGCTCCCCTCGTGCACTCAGCATGAACTGTCCGAATCAGTATGAAACTCAGTATGAAACATTGTGCTGCCAAATGAGAAGGAAAGGCGATCGCCAGATGCCAGCCGTGCGGCGAGCCGCGCTAGCCGTCCCTGGCGGGCTCGCCGTGGCCGGCGTTGGCCCGGCCGCGACCCCAGTAAGCCTTCGGGGACATCTGATCCTGGCTCAGGCCGCGGCCCGCGAGCACCTCGCGCAGCCTGGACACCACGGCCGCCTCGCCGAGCAGGTAGGCGTGGCCGTTGCCAGCAGGCAGCTCGACCTCGGCCGCCTCGTCGGCGAGCAGCCGCGCTTCCCCGGCCGGGCCGCCGAGCCGGTGCAGCCAGCTGACCCTGGTCCTGGCCGGTGCGAGCAGTTCCTGCTCGTCGTCGGGCACGGGCACCTCGATCACCAGCGTCGCCACGGCATCGCCGGGCAGTGACTCGGTCATGGCGAGAATGGCAGGCATCGCCGACTCATCCCCCATGAACAGGTGCCAGTCCGCGGCCGGCGAGGTGGTGATCTTCCCACGGGGCCCGATGCCCTCGATCCGGTCGCCGGGAGCGGCGGAGAGCACCCAGCGCTCGCCCGGCCCGGCGCCGTGCAGGACCACGTTCAGCGTCAGCTGCTGCCTGCCGCGGTCCAGCGACCGGATCGTGTACCGCCGCCTGACCGGCCTGGTGCCGTCTGCCCCGACAAGCAGCATGATGTCCTGGCCGGGGTCGTAGCGGAATCCGTCAAGCTCCGGCGCGGCCAGCACGATCTGCTGCATGCTCGGTGAGAGCCGCTGCGACTCCATGACCTCAAGCCGCAGCCTCCGGGTCCCGGCGAGGGACCCGGTGAGCTCGGTGAACGGATCGTCCAGCTGTGCCCGGATCGTCTGCGGCAGTGCGTCAGCCACGCTCGCGGACCTTCTTTCGGTTCTGCGCCCGTCTCGGCCGAGCGCGATTGCCGCCAGCACCTACGGTACGCGAGGGCCGAAGAAACTCTGCCGCAGAATAGCGCCGCTTGCAGCTACGGAACGTGATTGCGTGGTAGCGTTCCGTCACAAGCTGGCAGGGCGGGAGTACAGCAAGCAACCTTTGCCGACTTGTGTTCATTGCCGCGGCCTGGCCGGGTTAGACCGCCCAAACCACCGGAAGAAAAGCAGCGGCACACCGACAGGAAGGATCAAACGATGCGCAAGCGCTTTACCAGGGCGTTCTTTGCGATGTCGGCGTCGGCGGTGGTCATGGCGGGTGTCGGCCTCGGGGCCGGTGCCGCGAGTGCGGTCACCAATGTCCACAAGGACACCGTCGCCTGCGGCAGCAGCTGTCTGAGCCTCTTCAGCGACACGCTCGGCTCCGGCACTACGCTGAACGCCTACGTGCCAGGTGACACGGGGAACCCGGCGGACGGCAAGGCCGGTCAGAAGGTCAACATGCACCTGGCGCAGAACAACCGCCCGAACGGCGACTGGATTCCCTCGGTCTCCGGCCGGGTGTTCCAGTTCTGCGGCTTCCTCGCGAACGACTTCTTCTCGCCGACGTCGTACCCCTGCCTGAACTACCCGTTCTTCCAGGTGTTCGAGATGCAGTGGTCGCCGAACGGCAACGAGTCCGGCCTGTGCGCCGGAGTCGCCGTGGGTGGCGTGAACGGCGAGAACGTGACCCTTCAGCCGTGTGGCGTCAGCGCCAAGACGGTGTGGATCGCTGACCGCAACAACAGCACCCTCGGCACCGACTGCCGCAACACGGTCACGCCGCCGGTCTCGGCCGGCGACCCCTCGGTCAACTTCTGCCCGTGGGTGAACGGCGCTGACACCAACTTCAGCGACCCGCTGGTAGCCACGCTGGACACTGGCACGTCAAGCCCGACGAACCAGATGAAGCTCACCCGTGAGCTGCTGCACAACAACATCGCCAGCAGCAACCAGCAGTTCGCTCTCTTCGTGGGTCCGGTCGCCTGACCGGAGAAGAACACCGGGCAGCCCCTCCCGGCCATGCCGGGAGGGGCTGCGTGGCTCCCCGAGCTTGACCCGCCAGGGCTATCTCGAACCGGCCACGGCACAGCGACAGAGCCACGGCACAGCGACAGAGCCACGGCACACCGACAGAAAGGATGAGACGATGCGGATCCGCTCTGCTCCCACGGTCTACGCGCTGTCACTGACGGCCGTGGCAGCTCTCGGCATCGGCCTCTGGGCCGGAACCGCAGGCGCGGTGAGCCATGTACCGGGGCTCAGCCACGCAGGCAAGAGAGCGGCCATCGGTGCCCGGATGTACCCGCGCGACTGCGCGGGCACCTGCTTCAGCCTGTACAGCAGGAAGCTGGGCATCAGCGCCACGATGAATGCCCACATTCCCGGCGACGAGGGGACAGGCGGCCGCGCTGGCCGCGACATAAACGTGCACCTGGCCAGGAACTCGCGTCCGAACGAGAACTTCGTGCCGTCCGCGATCGGCCAGGTGTCGCAGTTCTGCGGCGCGGACGTGCATGATTTCTTCGCAGCCAACTCGTATGCGTGCAGGAACTACCCGGACTTCTGGGTTTTCGAGGCGCAATGGTCGCCGTTCGGCAACGAGTCGGGCCTTTGCGCCGGAGTGGCCGCGGCTGGCCGCAGCAATGAGGACGTGACCCTCCAGCCGTGCGGCGTCAGTGCCAGAACGGTGTGGATCGGAGACCGCTCCAACGGCCGGGGCGGCGACTGCCGTTACCCGGGCAACTACTGTCCGTGGGTGAATGGCAGCGACGCCAGCTCAAGCCAGCCGCTCGCGCTCACCCTGGACACGAGCACGGTTACGCCCCCGGACCGGCTGAAGGTCGAGCCGCTGGCGCTGAGCAATGGCATCGCCGCCGACAACCAGGAATTCGCCTACTTCTGGGGACCGGTCGCCTGACCCTGCGACCTGTCGTAGCGGCCGCGGTCGCGGCCGGGCGTCGGCCGGGTAATTCGATGGGCAGCGGCCAGGCATCGGCTCACAATCAGCAGCATGACTTCTGAGTACTGGCCGCTGACCGGGCTCCGGATCCGGATCGGCGAGCTTGAGCTGCGGCTGCCAGACGCCGATGACCTGCACGCCCTGGCTGTGCTGGCCGAAGACGGCGTGCATGACGTGCAGGTGCAGCCGTTCAGCGTGCCGTGGACCGATGCCGAGCCCGCCGTCCGGGCGCTCGGGACCATGCAGTACCACTGGTCGTGCTGGGGGTCGTGGAGTCCCGCGCAATGGAACCTGAATCTGGTCGCTGCCCTGGGCGACACGGTCGTCGGAACCCAGGGGATAGGCGCGCGCGATTTCGCCATCTTGCGGGAAGTGGGCACCGGCTCCTGGCTGGGCAGGCAGTATCAGCGCCGGGGGATCGGCACACTCATGCGGGCCGCGGTGCTGGCGCTCGCGTTCGATGGTCTCGGCGCCGAGTTCGCTACCTCCGGAGCATTCCTGCACAACGCGGCTTCTCTCGCGGTCTCCCGCAAGCTTGGCTACCGCGACGACGGGCTAGAACGGCATCTGATTCGCGGCGCGCCCGTCGAGCTACGGCGGCTGCGGCTTGACCGGGCGTCCTGGGAGGCGCACCGGGTGGCGGAGGTCGCCATTGACGGGCTGCATGCCTGCCTGCCCAGTTTCGGGATCGGCTAGCGGCTTAGCGGCGCGGGCACCAGGCGCGGGGGCGGACCGGATCATCGAGCCGTCGCTCTCAGCTCTCATATGGTAACGTTGAGTAACTTGCAGGCAGGCCGGGAATTCTGAGTAACCATTTGCCCGCAGGTGTTCTGTGCCGCGGCCGATCCGGGCTTGACCGCCCAGGTCGCCTAATCAGGGAACGGCGGCCGAACCGGAAGGATGCCTATGCCCAGACGCCTTATCCGGGCGCTCTTCGCGGTGTCGGCCTCGGCGGCGGCCGCAGCGACGCTCGGTCTGAGCGCGGCGGGACCGGCCAGCGCCTCGGTCAGCCGGATGTCTGCGCGCCAGGCGACGCCAGGGTGCCTCGTGCTGCCGGACTGCGTCTCGGTCTACCAGTTCGGCCCGATGGCCGGACGCCAGCTAGTCCTCGAGGCGACGGGTGCGATCAGCAACGCGCCGGTGATCTCGAGCGCGGAAGACCCGACCGACGCCGAGCAGGACTGGACCTATCTTGACCTGGGGACTGTCGGGAGTTATCACGCTGAATGGGCCCGCGACCCGCTTGGCCTGACCGGCTTCGACGTTGCCCATTACGGCAGGGACGAGCTGTATCAGCTCGAGTTCAGCCCGGCCGGCGTTCCGACCGGGCTCTGCGCGGCCAATGTCGCCGATCAGATGGTGCTGCGGGACTGCAACGGATCTCGGTTCCAGACCATGATCTCGGCGAACGGCGTCCGCGGCGGCCGGACGCTGCCGCTGAGCTACTGCTATGGCCTCAGCGTGGCGCAGGCATCGGTGGCCGCGCGCCACCTGTCCGTGACCGGCTCGCGCCTGCCTGGCGAGCGGGTTACTTTCAGCCGGCCCGTGACTAGCGGCAATCAGTTCTGGCAGCCGAGCTGAGAGGTCGCCCGACCAGCTTATAGTTCACCGGCTCGTGACATCGCGGACAATGCTGGAATACGTGGCCTAACCAAAGCGCCAGGTAAATTGACTGCCGCATAAGTCAGCAGCAGCGTGTCGGGCATCGCTGCCGCCGATGATGCCGCCATAATTGCCCATGACGGCAGGCTTACTGGCATCAACACATGTGGCGTCATCATGCGGCGTCACGAGTTACTCGAATGGCGGGGGCAGATGTTCGGACTTCTACCAGCTATGATGGCGATCGCGGCCACGGGGGTCTTGGCGCCGCAACCAGGAACTGTCAGCACAGATGCGGCTAATGCGTCGGCTGCCAGAATCCTGTGCGGACCGCACGAGCGTATTATGACCATGGATCGGCCCGGTACAGCACATTACATTCTCAAGAACGACAACTATGGCGGCAAGCGGGAGTGCCTCAGCAATCAGGGCGGCAGGACCAATTTCATGGTCGTCAGGTCCGGCGCCCGGGCTGGGAATATCGAGCCGGTAGCGTACCCGGACATCTTTCTCGGCTGCAGCTGGGGGGTGTGCTCGCCGCACAGCGGCCTGCCGAAGCGCGCCGACAGGCTGCATTCGCTGGTGACCTCGTGGTATACGCTGCAGCAGGCAAACGGTCAGTGGTCGGCCGGCTACGACATCTGGTTCAGCCGCACTCGCAGAGTCCATGGGCAGGCTGATGGCGCCGAGCTGATGATCTGGCTCAACTCCAAGGGGTTCCCGCCCAACCGGTGGCCTGTCGTTGAGATAGATCACCTGCGCTGGCACCTAGCGCACTGGACTACCAGCAGGAACGGCAGGCGGTGGAACTACATCCAGTTCCGGCGCGTGACTCCGACGACGCACGTCAGTAACCTCAACGTCATACCTTTTCTGCGCGCGGCGGAGCGCTACGGATTCGTCCGGCCGCATTGGTGGCTCACCAGCGTAGAAGCCGGGTTCGAGATCTGGCGCGGCGGTGTGGGACTTGGCACCACGTCATTCTCGGTCCGCGCGTAGCAAGCGCGGTCGAAGGCTCGGGGGCGGGCTGAACGGGATCGCTGGCCGCGATATCCGGGTTGACCATCGCGGCCGGCGGCTGGAACCATCTCCGGGTGCGAGCGTTCGATGAACTGATCGCCGAGGCGGTGGCCGCGCCCGTGGCGGGCTGGGACTTCTCCTGGCTCCGCGGGCGGGCCACCGAGGCCCGGCCGTCCTGGGGGTACGCGAAGCTGGCCGCCGAGCGGATGATCACGGCGACCACCGCTCTCGACCTGGAGACCGGCGGCGGCGAGATCCTGGCCGGACTGGACCGGCGCGCGGCCCGGATGGTGGCCACCGAGTCCTGGCGGCCCAACCTCGAGATCGCGGCCAGGAATCTTCGCCCGGGCGGAGCGTGGGTCGTCCCCACGGACGGCGATCGGCGGAGCCTCCCGTTTCGCCCGGAAGTTTTTGATCTTGTGATCAGCCGCCATCCGGTTGACGCCTGGTGGGCCGAGATCGCGCGGGTGCTGCGTCCCGGCGGGACCTACCTCTCGCAGGAGATCGGCACCGACAGCAACGCCGCTCTGCATGAGGCGATCGCCGGGCCGGTGCCGCCCGATGAGAAGCGGAGCCCTGAGCGGTCCGCACGGCTGGCGGCCGACGCTGGCCTGACCGTCATCGACCTGCGGCGCGAGACGCTGCCGGTGGTGTTCTACGACATCGGGGCGGTCGTCTGGTTCCTGCGAAAGGTGATCTGGACCATTCCCGGATTCAGCGCTGACCGCTACCTGGCCCAGCTTGCCGCGCTGCACGAGCGGATCCAGGCCGAAGGGTCATTCGTGTCGCGTGCCGAGCGCTTCCTGATCGAGGCCAGGAAGCCGCCTAGCGCCGGATCCCTGCGTCTGCGGCGGCACGATCGGCAGCACCGGCAGGGCCTCAAGCCGGTTCGGAGTGATCCTGGGCTGCACGGCATGTGATCGCGCCTGGACCATGGACGGACGCAAGATCGTCCAGCGCCGGGCCGGCGTTCCCCGTCGCCAGGCGGAAGGTTCCGCCGACTGAACAGGCGTGATCAGCGCCGTGAGTCCCTAGTGCAGATCACTTTGTATTGATAACCTGTCGGTCATGACGACCGAGACTGCGTGCCCGGGAGACGACCCGCACCGGCTGCTGTCGAACACACGCGAGCTGGCGCAGCGGGTACGCCAGGCACAGCGCGCGACGTGGTTCCCGCTCCTGGTGTTCGCGGCGGTAACCTTCGCGTCCATCCCCGTCTACCGCTACCTCGGCCATCACCCTGCGACCTGCGTGGTGACCGGGCCAGGGCGCAGAGTCTGCACCGTCTACTCCAACGGGGAGTTCGTGTACTGGCCGATCGCCCTCGTGCTGGCCTACGCAGTGATCGCGGCCTTCTACATCCGCCGGTCCCGTGCACAGGGCATCGAGACTCGGGTGCGGCCGTACGCCATCGCCGGGATCATCATCGCGGTGGCCTTGACCGGAGCGGCACTCTGGGAACTGCACAATCCCTCGGCCAGCGGCCTGGTCGGGCTGCGCGGCCTAGGCCAGCGGCTGGCCACCCCGGCCTGCGCCATCGGGCTCGCGCTGCTGGTGCTGGCCTGGGCGGAACGCAACCGCGCCCTGCTCCTGCTGACTCTCGTCTACCTGGCGGCCGTGCTGGAGCCCGTCAGCTTCGGCTGGGTCATGGGCCCGCTTTCGCACTGGTCCTTCGTGCCGCGTCTGGTGATCGACGGCAGCGTGCTGCTGCTCGGCGGCATCGGCTTCGCGCTGGCCCAGCGGCCTCTCCGGTCACCCGCCCCATGACCGGCCCGGTTGCCCCCGACAGCACCAGCCATCCTGTCAGCGGGCTCAACGACATAGTCCATCAGCGGGTGCGGCTCGGCATTCTCACCATCGCCCGAGAGGCCCGGCAGGTGGAGTTCAGCTACTTGCGCACCAATCTGGACCTCAGCCCAGGCAACCTCTCCCAGCACCTCGGCGTGCTCGAGAACGCCGGGCTCATCAGGATTGAAAAGGGTTACGCTGGCAAGCGCGCCCGCACCTGGATCACCCTCACCAACGCGGGCCGGGCCGCCTTCGCCGAGGAGATCGCTCAGCTCAAGCTCCTGATCAACCGCGTTGACCGCGCCGGCGCGCCACCGGACTAGGCGTTCGTCTCCATGAGGTCTGGCCCATCTGCGGCCCACGATCCGATCCCGCCGCGGATCGCCTCGACCGTTAGTACCAGCCTCTGTGCAGCCTCTCATGCACGTCATCTTCAATTTCCTGCCACTGGTGCGACGCTCAGGGAACTAGTCGGAGCTGGCGGAGCGGGCTCCCAGCTCGCGCAGCCAGGAGATGACGTTCTCCTGCCGGGTACCCGGCCCGCTGGCGGCGTCAAGCGGTGTGCCGTGTGCGTAGTCCGGTTCCCAGTTGAGATCCGCGCCGCGCGACAGCAGGTACTCCGCGGCGCGGCGCTGTCCGCCGGTGCAGGCATGCCAGAAGGCTTGTGACACGTCCTGCGCTGGCGGGTCGCTTCCTAGGAGCGCTTCGATGCGGCCCAGCATGCCCAGCGCGGCGGCATGCCAGGCCTTGTCGACTCTGGCGCCGCGCGTCACCAGCAAGCGGGCGACATGCCAGCAGCCGTAGCCTACGGCGTTATCGAGCGGAGTGCCGATCGAGCCATCAGGCGTCTCGATATCCGCTCCTCCATCGATCAGGGCTTCGGCTACGTCGGCGTCGTCGCTGCTTGCCGCATAGTGCAACGGCGTCTCATCACCTGGACCGGGCTGTGAACCTCGGCTGGTCGTCAGGGCGTTGGGATCGGCGCCAGCGTCGATCAAGAGCCGGACGATTTCTGGGCCATTGGGGAAGTAGCCAGGCCAGTCAGTGACAAGATGCAATGGCGTCCCAGCGCCGCCGTCCTTGCCAAATAGTCTGGCTGACGCCAGCGCTGGATCATTACGCAGCAATCTCTGGATCGCCGCGACATCACCTGCACGAACCGCCAGGCGCAGCTCGACCGCGATCTGGTCGTCGCTAGGGACCCACTTGCCGTTCTCCTGCTCACTCATCGCGGCCCATCATGCCAGGCGCCGGACCGCATCGCGGCCTGGACAAGAATCACCTGACCGCTTCTTCGGCAACCTCGATATCG
>Ga0209415_10002211_pt1 | contig 36659 bp, 35 predicted proteins | sample PeaSoiSIISIP2007_FD_187696 | JGI IMG/M metagenome (GOLD analysis project Ga0209415, IMG submission 187696) | Peat soil microbial communities from Weissenstadt, Germany - SII-SIP-2007 (SPAdes) (version 2) | ecosystem: Environmental > Terrestrial > Soil > Wetlands > Peat | place: Germany... | reverse complement strand
TCGAAAATAGCGGTGCCGGAAAATGGGTTGGGCGCGGCGGGGCCGCACGGGAGCGTGATTCCGGTGACGTATGTGCCGTTTCGCAACGCGCATTTTCTCTCGGTGGCGGTGAGCTGGGCGGAAGCGATTGGGGCTGGGGCGGTTTATATTGGGGCAGTGGCGGAAGATAGTTCCGGGTATCCTGATTGCCGCGAGGAATACTACAAAGTGTTTCAGGAACTGGTGCGCGTGGGAACGCGGCCAGAGACGCAGATTGAGATAGCGACGCCCGTGATTCACATGAAGAAGAGCGAGATCATCAGGCGAGGGATGGAGCTAGGCGCCCCGCTGCAACTGACGTGGTCGTGCTATCAGAATGAAGACAAGGCGTGCGGAGTGTGCGACAGTTGCCTGCTGCGGCTGGCGGCGTTTGCGGAGGCCGGAGTGCCGGACCCCATTCCGTATCGTCAGGCGGTTAGCGCGCACTCGTAGGACTTGGAAAAAAGCTAGGGGCGAAAGACTGAAGTCTGTCCCACTGGTAGGACTTGGAAAAGAGCTAAGATTGAGGATAATAGGGCCATCCCGCCAGCCAGGCCGGCCAGGGTACGCCTCGGCAAAAGGAGAAAGAGCATGAAGAGATTTTTGAGGTCGATGATGTTTGCGGCACTGCTTGCTGGCACGTTGGTGACGATGCTTTCGCCGAACGCGGCTGCACAGAACGGATCGATTGCGGGCAAGATTTTGGATATCAACGGAAAGCCGTGGTTCGGGCTGAACGTGGAAGCGGTGAGCGAACAGGGCGCGAAGTACGATGCGAAGACGGACGCGCAAGGAGAGTATGCGATCCGAAATCTTCGAGCGGGCGTTTACACGGTAACGATCACCACGTTTCCGGCGCCGAACGAGAAGCAGCCGCCAGTGCCCATGGGACAGCTGAGAGTGACCAGCGGCGAAGAAGTGAAAGCCGACATGAATTTCAAAGATATTATGGCGAAGCAGGGCACGGAGGCTGCGGAAAAAGTCAAGAAACAGGATGAGGAGAAGCAGAAGTTCGAGGGCATGAAGGCGCATTACGCCGCGGGGTCCGCGTTTCTCGAGCAAGAGCGCAAAGCCAAAGAGGATTTGACGAAGGCTACGCCGGACCAGCGGGATGCGGCAAAGCAAAATCTGAAGGATTTATCGGATAAGGCGGCGGCGGAATTCCAGGCGGCACAGAAGACAGCAGCGGAGAAGGATCCGAACCAGCACCTGCTGTGGGCCAAGCTGGGAGAAGCGTACGACGTCGCGGGACGGAACGAAGAGGCGGCCCAGGCGTATCAACAGGCCGTACTGGCGAAACCAGACGATCCCGGCTATTACAACAATCTTGGCAACGTGCTGGCGCGTGCGGGGAAGATCGACGATGCGCGCGCAGCGTACACCAAAAGCGCGGAGTTGGATCCGACGAAAGCGGCTACGGCGTGGCGGAATTTCGGGATCAGCTTGTACAACGCGAATCGCGGAGCCGACGCCATCGAGCCGCTGCAGAAATCCGCGGAGCTGGATCCGAAGAGCGCGCAGACATGGTACCTGCTGGGCGCCTGCCTCATTTACAAAATGACAGTGAAGAAGGTGGGGGACAAAGATGTGCCGGAGTTCGCGCCTGGGACGATCGAGGCGTATCAGAAAGCGGTGGAACTCGATCCGAACGGACCCTTCGGAAAACAAGCCCAAGAGGGACTGGCACAGCTGCAGCAGATGGCTCCCGGAATCGACATCAAGGTAAACCAGAAGAAAAAGAAGTCGTAAGTTTTTTTGCGATGTGATTTTCGGGCCGGTTCCGCGTTGCGGAGCCGGCCTTTCTTGTTGGATGGGGACTACCGGTGCATCAGAGTGCCGGTGGTTTTGGTGCGGCGAAGCGCCCAAGCGAAGACGGCCATGGAAGCAGGCAAGAGTACTGCTGCGAAGAGGAGCAAGACGACGAGCGGTTGCAGAACGGAGTGCAAACCGGCGCCGCCGAGAAGGGCCGCGCGCATGGCATCGAGCGCGTAGGTTACGGGATTCAGGCGTGCGACGAGTTGCAGCCAATCCGGCAGAACGCTGACGGGAAAGAGCATGCCCCCCGCGACGCTGGAAACACCTAGCAGAAACCATTTCGCCGGATTGCCACGCTTGAAAAGCAAAAGATAGCTCGCCGAGAGAATGCCTAGCCCGGAAAAAGCGAGCAGAGTGGCGAGGAGCACGGCAGCAACAGCGAGCCAGTTTGCATCGCGCAGCGGAAAACCGAAGAGAACGGCCCCCCAGGCAACATAAACCGCGATGCGCAAAGTCGTGGCAACAAAAGGATAGATCGCCGAGCCCGCGAGAATGACAGGAAGCGAAGTTTGGGTCACGAGAAGATGTTCGAGGGTGCCGCTGTCGCGAGCCTCTTCGAGGCTGCGGTCGAAGGTGTCCATGGCGGCGTTCAGGTAATCGAGAAAAACGAAGCCAATCAGGGAAAAAGCGAAATAACTGCCGCCTTGCGGAAGCGCCTGCTGAAGCTGCGGGCTGTCCACGAAACGCGCGACATAAAAGAACATCGCGACGCCGAAAAGCGCTTCGATGGCTTCGAGCACGAAAACTGTGCGATAGGTGCGCGCGATGGAGAGATCACGCCAGAAGAATAGCCATAACTCGCGCAGAGAACGGGTCATTGCGCGAGATCCCCAGCGATGATGTGTGGTGCGCGTCCGGTGAGGCGCATAAAGACATCTTCGAGAGTTGCGGCGCCGGTGGTTCGTTTGAGGGCGGCCAGAGTATCGCAAGCGAGCAGACGTCCATCGTGGATAACCGCGATGCGGTCAGCGAGCAGCTCGACCTCGGGCAAAGTGTGCGAGGCGAAAAGCAGGGAAGTGTCGCCACGGCGCAGAACCTCGGACTTCAAGAAGCGGCGAAACTCGGAAGCGGCGATGGCGTCAAGACTGCGCGTTGGCTCATCGAGAAGCAAGACGCGGGGTTGGTGGAGTAAAGCGCGGGCGAGGCTGAGGCGCTGAACCGTTCCGGAAGAGAGGGTGCGCACCTGGCGGTCGAGAGCTTCGGCAAGATGGAATTGTTCGGCGAGAAGCGCGATGCGTTGTGAGGCGGCGGTGTTGGAGAGATGGTTGAGTCGGCCGAAGAACCGAAGATTTTCGCGGCCCGTCAAGCGCGCATAGAAACCGAGGTCGCTACCCGCATGATAACCGAGCTGGCGGCGAACTGCGCGTGGGTCGAGCACAGCATCGTGTCCGGCGATTTGCGCGCGGCCTTGCGTGGGAAGCAGAAGCGTTGCGAGAATGCGGAGCAGAGTCGATTTGCCGGCGCCGTTTGCGCCAAGCAACGCCAACGTCTCGCCGGGGGGCAATTCGAACGAGATACCGCCGAGGGCCACGACAGAGGGCTTTTCAAACGGTTGGAGAAACACCCGCCAACCGCTTCGCGCGGGTGGAAAGGATTTCTGAAGATTTTCAACGCTGATCGCGGCTTCGGCCACAACAAAACTTATAACGTTTCTGCAGCGCGAAGACAATCGGCTTGCAAGAGGGGGCAACCAACGCCAAACCGCAAGCTTCCTAGTCGGCATGGCGAATGTCGCGAATCCCCGGTAGAATGTACGCCAGCAAATCGACGACGGACAAGAAGAGAAGAGCAGGCCGACCACGGAGAGCTGAGGAGCAGGGCCAATGGTATCATTCGCAGACCGCGCGGAAGTGTTGCCGCACGTGCTGGTACGTTTTCTGGACAAGGAATCGGTGCTGTTGAATCTGGAGACGGAGCGCTACTTCGGCTTGGACGAAACGGGTACGCGCATGTGGCAGCTGGTCACGGCGGCGCCAAACATTGACGCCGCTTATCAGGAACTCCAGAACGAATTCGACGTCGAGTCCGAACTGCTACGTTTGCACCTCACGGAACTGCTGGGACGGCTGGTCGATAACGGGTTGCTGCAAATCCAGCCCGCAGATGTGGGAACAGCTTCGACGGTTTAACGCGCTGGAGCGCGGGGCGCGCGAGATTTTTCTGCGCGCGGCGGTATTGTTGCCACTGATATCGTTGAGCTTGCGAGTGCGTGGATTCCGCAAGACGCAAGCAACTCTGCAGAAGCATCTCTCTACTCCCAAAAACGCTAGCCGCACTTCTGATAGCGCCGACCTAACAGTCCGCATGGTGCGCGCCGCTGTGCGGCACAGCCTTGGCCATCCCACGTGCCTGGAAGAATCGCTTGGGCTCTGGTGGTTGCTGGGCCGCCGCGGCATTTCTTCCGAGTTACGCATCGGCGTGCGCAAGCACAATGAAAAATTCGAAGCGCATGCGTGGGTCGAGCGCGAGGGAACGGCTGTGAATGAGCCGCAAGGGCTGCACGAGCATTACGCGGCGTTTGATGCGGAACTCCTGTCCGTGCCTCCGGAGCCGCGATGAGCGGTTTCGCGGGGATTGTGCGCGGGGATGGAGCCCCGCCTGACGCGAAGCTGATAGAGCGAATAGTAGAAGCCCTGGTGTTTCGCGGACCCGATGCCACACAAATATGGATGCGTCCGGGCGCCGGATTTTGTTTTACCTTTCTGAGAACGGGTCCTTCCCCGCAGTCCACATCTCAACCTCATTCTCTCGATGGGCGAGTATGGCTGCTCGGCGACGTGCGGCTGGATGGACGCGAGGAATTGCGCCGCAAGCTTGAGCAGCACGGCGAAATGGTTTCCACGGATGCCACCAACGAAGAGTTCATTTTGCGCGCATGGCAGCAATGGGAGGAAAAAAGCTTCGAACTCCTGGTCGGTGATTTTTCGTTCGCTCTGTGGGACGCGCAAGCGAAGCAGTTGTGGTGCGTGCGTGATCTGATAGGGGCAAGGCCGTTTTTTTACGCGCATACGGCTGGACAGCTCGTTTTCAGCAACACGCTGGAGGTTGTGCGTCTTGTTCCACAAGTATCCGCCAAGCTCGATCCACACTTCATTGGTGATTTTCTCCTGCAATCCTGGTGCCCGGAGGCGGAGCGCACCGTGTATCTCGATATCCGCCGTCTTCCTGCGGGCCACGCGCTCAAATATTCGAACGGCCAGCTGTCCGTGCGGCGATTTACCGCTTTGCCGATCGAGGAACCTCTGTTCTTGAAGCGTCGTGAGGAATACATCGAACAGTTTCGCGGTCATCTGGAGCGAGCTGTTCGGGATAGACTGCCGGAAAGTTCCACCGGGATTTTTATGAGCGGAGGGCTGGACTCGACGAGCGTTGCGGCTGTTTCCAGCCAGGTACAAACAGAAAGAGGGCTACGGCATTCGCTTCGAGCACATACCGTCGATTACTCGCCGTTGTTCGAAGACGAAGAAGGCGCGTTCGCGACAAAAGCTGCGAATTACCTCGATATTCCCATCGAAATCCTGGCTGGTGCATCCTCCACTCCGTTAAGCGGATGGGAGGCGGGTCCTCTACGTACGCCGGAGCCATGCGCTGAGCCATTTTGGGCGCTGCACGTTGAGCACTACCGTCAAGTGGCGCAACACGCGCGCGTAGTTCTCTCCGGGGATGGAGGAGATGACATCCTGACGGGCAGGGCATGGCCCTATCTTGTTTACCTTCTGAAGAGGGGTCGCCTGGACGAGGTCGCCAGCGCGTTCGGAGCCTACTTGCTCCGCCATGGGAGACTTCCTCCGCTGCGCGCTGGAATACGCACGCGACTGCGGCGTTGGATAGGCCGCTCGGTGGAAACGCAGGATTACCCGCAGTGGTTGGAACCGAAGTTTGAACGGGAGTTGCACTTGCGCGATCGATGGCAGGAGCTTCAGCGACCGGCCACGCCAGTGCATCCTCTTCATCCTGGGGGCTATGCCTCGCTGAGTGGCCCTTACTGGCCTGGCATATTCGAAACGGAGGACGCGGGCTGGACGGGTGTGCCAGTCGAATCGCGGGCGCCTTTGCACGATCAGCGCCTGCAGCGCTTTCTTTTGCGGATACCGCCAGTGCCCTGGTGTATGAACAAGGAACTCTTGCGGGAAGCCATGCGGGGCAAGCTGCCGGAGGATGTACGGCTGCGAGAGAAGACGCCATTGCAAGGCGATCCGCTGCTACTTCACGCGGAGAAGAACGGATGGAGACCCCTTCTGGCAGACGGGGCTTGCGAGACACTAAGTATGTTTGTAAACTGCAAGGTGCTGCATACAACTTCCCACCCAGCCCTGGGTTTAATGTTGTGGGCCGATCTGCGGCCTATCGCTCTTAATTACTGGCTGAAAAGCGTTGAAAACAGCGCGGGGATTCAGTACATTCGGAATGGGGGAAACTGAATGAGGCCGCAGTCCGAGGCATCTGCGAAGAAGCCCTACCAAGCACCGAAACTTCTTGTCTACGGGAATTTAACGGAAATGACATTGACCATGGCAGGAAAGGGGAATCTGGACGGTTCCAAGAGTTTGACCATGAGAAAGACGGCCTAGCCGGCGCCGCCAGGAGACCCTGCTGCAAGCGGATCGACCTCACCCCGTGACTCTTCGTTATCGAATCTACGGCCTGAACCTCTCATCTGATTCACCCATTCCTGGACTGCAAGAGGAAACGGACTGCTTGGCTGGGCCGGACGTTTGCGTGGAGTTTTGCGCCGAGCCTGATTGGGTACGGAATGCTCTTCAATTGCCGTCCTCCATTCTTCAGTACATCGCCGCCTGTCCGGAGACGAAAGATCCCGCGTTTGTCCTAACGAGTTTGGGCGAGCGGCAATTTTTTCAGCTGGCCTATTCGGACGGGACTCGCTTCGTGGCGAACGGCGAGGTCACAAGAATTTGGGGCACGGCCGGAAATTCCCAAACGGTGGACGATCTTGCAACGTATTTTTTCGGGCCGGTCATGGGATTCATTCTCCGCCGGCGCGGGATTATGGCGCTTCATGCCAGTGCGTTGTGCATCGACGGCAAGGCGATTGTGCTGGCTGGAGAAGCGGGGGCGGGAAAATCCACGACCGCCGCTGCGCTTGCGCTGCGCGGGGCGCCTGTGCTCTGCGAGGATATTGCGGCGATCGAAGAAAGAGACGAAGGCTTCACGGTGGAAGCAGGTCATACGCGAGTCTGCCTATGGCCCGAATCCGTGGAGATGCTGATGGGCAGACCGGATGCACTGCCTCTTTTGGCGGCCAACTGGGAGAAGTGTTATTTGCCGCTGGACGGAGGCAGGGCCACACTGGAGAGGCAAAACCAGCCGCTTGCCGCGATTTATATCCTGTCGCCGCGAGAGCCTGGGCCTGCTGCGCCGCGGATAGAAGAAGTGAGCGGTCACGAAGTGCTTCTGGAGTTGGTGCAGAATACCTATATGAACTGGATTTTGGATCGCTCGCAGCGCGCGGCAGAGTTTGAAGTGCTAGCGCACCTGATCTCGAAGATTCCGGTGCGGCGCGTTGTGCCGCATAGAGATCCAGCGCAAATCGGCGCTCTCTGCGACCTCATCCTTGCGGACGCCAGGCGTTTGCTGGCGAACCAATTGGCCGCGGTTCACGCGGCTGGCCGCTAGATGTACGTACTCGACGAATTCGGCGACATGATCGCCGACCGGGCGCGCTTTGGAGCCTATGCTGACGCCATCCAGCGGGCCGTGCGACCCGGCGATGTGGTTGTGGATGTTGGCACCGGGCCAGGGATCTTCGCGTTGCTGGCATGCGCCGCAGGTGCGAAAAAAGTGTACGCCATTGATGCCGGAGAAGTGATTCACTTTGCGAAACAGCTTGCCGCGGCCAATGGTTTTGCGAACCGCATCGAGTTTATTCACGGAGATTCGCGGCAGACACAGCTTCCAGAACGCGCGGACGTCTTTGTCTCCGATCTGCGCGGAGCCTTGCCCTTGTTTGATGATGCGCTGCCATCCGTGGAAGACGCGCGAGTGCGTTTCCTCAAGGAAGGTGGCGTGCAAATTCCGCAGCGCGATACGCTCTACGCTGCGGTCGTCGAGGCGCCGGAATTTTACAAACGTATCACTTCCCCGTGGAAAGATGCCGGGCGTGGACTGGATCTTTCGCCCCCGTTGGCGTTGGTTGTCAACGCGGTGTACAAGCTCCGCTCGAAAACTGAGCAGCTTGTGACGGATTCGCAAATCTGGTGCACGCTGGATTACACGGAGCGGCCACATACTCATGCCGCCGCGAAGATGCGATTCCGCGCCACGCGGAGCGGGGTTGGGCATGGGATTACAGCCTGGTTTGAGACGATGTTGTTTGAGGGCATCGGATTTTCTACCGGACCAGGGCCGGCCACAAGTGTGTATGGCCAGGGATTTCTTCCGTGGCTTGAACCCGTAGAGCTCCAAGCCGGCCAGGAAGTCGAGGTGGATTTGCACGCCGATCCGGTCGGCGGAGACTACATCTGGCGGTGGGATACGAAGATTGCGGCGCATAGAGGCCAGCCTGAGCGGAACTTCCAGCAGTCGACCTTTCAGGGAGCGCAATTTACTGCCGAGGCCCTCCGGCGGCGCGCTGCCGATTATGTTCCCGTGCTTCTGGAAGCAGGACACGCGGAGCGCTGGATATTAGAAGCCATGGATGGTGTGACCCCGCTGCAGGAAATTGCCCGAGCCGCGGCGGAACGGTTTCCCGCCGTTTTTCGCCGGCAAGACGACGCTTTCCGGCGCGTTGCGATTTTGGCCGAAAGATTTTCCCGCTAGAGCAGCTGGCGGAACTCTCGCGGGACTCCATTCCAAATTTACGGGGGATTTCTGACAGGAGCACTTCCACAAGGGGCGGAGATTCTCGATGCGGAATGGGCGCTTCTTTTGGAGTGTGCAAGGCCGCATCCGGATGCGCGGCGTTTGGCGGAACGGCTGAGCGCTCCACTTGACTGGAACGCGTTGATCGCCTTCGCTGAAGATCACGGTGTGTTGGGCCTCACCTCTGCGCGGGTCAAGGATCACGACGAGAAGCTTATTCCGGCAGAGAATAGCGGCTACCTGCGCGGGTGGCGCCGCAATCACACACTCTTTACCATGAATTTGACGGCCGAGATGTTCCGGCTGTTTGACGCCTTCGCCGTGGATGGTGTCGAGATTCTGGTGATCAAGGGGCCGGTTCTATCGGCGCGTTGCTACGGCGATCCCGGATTGCGCCAATACGGCGATCTCGATCTGATTGTGCGCGACAAAGATATTTCGCGTTCAACGGAATTGATGATTGGTCTCGGCTATGAACCAAGCGTTCCTTTGACGGCAATTCGAGCCAGGAAGATTCCGGGCGAATATAATTTCCGGCAAACGAGCAACAAACTCCTGGTCGAGTTTCACACCGAGCGCACTTTTCGCTATCACCCCCGGCCGCTTCCCGTTGAGGAACTTTTCAAACGCCAGGTGCGCGTGAACATTGATTCGCATGAAGTGCCTGCCCTTTCGCCCGAAGACGAACTCATCCTGATTTGCATCCATGGCGCAAAACACTTCTGGGAGCAGCTCAGTTATATCGCCGATGTGGCCGCTTTCGTCTCCCATCAGCAACTCGACTGGGCGCGCGTAATGTCCGCCGCGGGGGAAGTTGGCGGGGAGCGCATGCTCTTTGTTGGCCTGCGATTGGCCGCGGATGTTCTTGGCGCTCCTCTGCCGGATCGCATGGCCGGGCAAGTGCGAACGGATCGAACGGTTGGCCGTCTTGCTGGCCAGATCGCGCGATGGCTTCCCGCGGCGGGTACGGCGCCGCCGGGAATCTTCGAACGCGCCAGGTTTCGAATGCGCATGCACGGCGGTCTTTTGTCAGGCCCGGCGTACCTTTTCCGGCTCTCCTTTTCGCCTACTGAGGAAGATTGGGGGGGAGGCGCTGAAAATAAACGCCACTGGTTTTTGGACGCACTCGGACGTCCGTTCCGTCTTGCGCGGAAGTACCGGAGCGACGGAAAAACCTGAATCGCATCCTCGTAGGTTGAAGACCTGTATGGAAAGCCTAAGCCAAAAACGAAAAAGGCCCAGACATCTCGTCCGGGCCTTTTACTGAAGGAAATTTAGATATTGGTGCGCCGAGAAATCGCTCGGGGCATTTTCGAGGGCGGCGGAGGCATTTCCACTGTAATTGCCATTTCGTTCTTGTTACGCAGAACGCCAAGCTTCACCGTTTTTTCTTCGCGCTTGCCCGCCAACTTTTCACGCAGATCGCCAAGCGACCGCACGCGCTCGCCGTTCAGCGAAGTGATCACGTCGCCGCTCTTCACGCCGGCTTTTTCCGCTGGCGAGCCGGAATTTACTTCTCGTACGAGTACGCCTTCGCCGTCCGGCGCGCCAAAATAAGTGCCGAACTGTCCGTTGAGATCTTCCGCATCGATTCCCAAACGCGGCCGCGCGCCAGCCAGCATGCCATAGCCTCCCCAATCCATATCCGGCATCGGCATGACTTCGGGCATTTCAATCTTCGGGAGCTGGAAGGAAAACGCTCGTGGAGACGTCTTGAACCACATATTGCCGCGCTCTTCCGACTTGCCCAGCGTTACGCTGATCGACTGCGCGTGTCCGTCGCGCCAAACTGTCAATTGCACAGTCCGGCCTGCGGGAATTTCGTGAATCATGCGGCGGAACTGCGCGGCGCCTTCCACGCGCTGTCCGTTGATTTCGGTGATGACGTCGCTGTCCTTCAGGCCCGCCTTGGCGGCAGGGCTGTCAGGCACAATGCGTTCCAAAAGAACACCGCGTTCCGCCGGCAGTTTCAATTCTTTGGCCTTCTCTGGAGAAATTTCCTTGGATTCCACGCCCAGCCAGCTCGCGCCCTCATCGCCGAGGAGCACCATCGTGTTTTCGTCGCCTGGCTCTGGAGTCACTTCAATCCGTCGTTGCTGCTCCTGCGCTTCCTGAAGCGCAGCCCTCGCGGATGCTTGCTGAACACGATCCTCGACGCGCGCTTCGAGTCTTTCCTGCTCGCTCGCGAGCCTCTCCGCCAGGCGTGCCTGAGCCTCCGCCAATCGTTCTTGCAGTTGCGCCACTTTGGAATCCGCCGGTTCTTGCGAATGTGCCGAGGGGCTGGGCAGCGCAATCAACGCCAGCCCGAGCGCCACCGCCCCGCCGCCCAAAAATAAATTACGTTTCGTCATGATTTTCCGTCCTCCTGCTCAGCTTAGACGCAGCCCGGCTCAAACCGTCGACCGCAAAACCATAATTCGTATGCCGCCATTTACAGTGTTCAACCGTATCGGTGCTCCGCCCTTACCAAACTTTCCGCGCGTCTCCCGGGGACGTGAAGCGGTTTCCTGCGAGAACGGCAGCTCCGAATAAAAGTTTCCATTCAACGAACGCGCTTCCAGATTCGCTTGCGTATCCTGCGGCACGGCCAGCAGCAGGGAGCCATTCGTCGTCTCCGCGGCCATCCCTTTTTCATCCGCAAAATGCGAAAGCTCGAGGTGCACGTTACCGTTTGTTGTGTGCGCGTGGACGCTTCCACCGCCCTCGTAGACTTCGATGTTCCCATTAACGGTGCGCAACTCTTCCACGGAGTCGACGCCTGCAATCTTCACCGTGCCGTTCACGGTGCCGATGTGCTCGACGCGCGCGCCATGCGGAACACGAATCGTATACTCCACGGCGACTTCCACCCCTTCATTTTGTGGATAGCGAGTCATCACGGAGACGTCGTTCGGCTTGGCGTCGACTTCGATCGTCACCCGGTCGAGGTCCGACTCTTTTTCCTTAGCAACCTTCACGGCATGAATTTCAATGACGTTGCGATCCCATCCTTCCACTTGCACCGGGCCATTGACGTTCTGCAGCTCAAACGTGCCCCCGGGCTGCAACGGATAGGATTGATTGAAATCTTTGCTCTTCGCAAAGCCCGGTGCCGCCGAACCCAACGCCGCCGCAAGGATGAACAACACCGCCGATCGCAAACCAGGACGTAGCATCGCGTTCTACTCCCTTCGAGCACATCTCACGAGCGGTGGCTCGTTGCTTCCAAACAAACAGGAAAACCGGGACTTTACAAAGCTTGCGCGATGCTTCGCTGCTGCACGCCGCCTCAGTGCAGCTCAAAATCAAATTTGACCGTCGAAATCGTCTCCACTCGCGTGCCATTTATCGTTGCTGGATTTGCCCGCCACCTCTTCACTGCCTCGATGGCTGCGTCCGCCAACACGGGCTCACCGCTCAGAATCTTCATCACTTCCACGCTTCCATCCGTCTTCACTTTCACCTGCAGCGTGACTACTCCTTGAATGCGTGCCCGCCGTGCAAGCTCGGGATAGGCAGGGTGCGGAGAAGCGATCAGTCGCTTGAACAAATCGCTGGAGTCTTCCCGCAAGCCACCCAGCAGTGCGACTTCCAGCTTATCCATCCAACTTTCCAGCCAGTCGCTCGTTTCTCCCGGTCCAGGAATTTCATCGGGCCGCGGACCCCGCTCCGATGCTTTAACCGGAAAAATGTCCGAGTCGTGTTTCCGATCGATGCGTTCGCGCTGCTCGCGAATCAGCGAATCGCGCAGTCCGATATCCTCGTCAAAAAACTGCAGCCGGATTTTCCCAACAGTTGTGCGCAGCTTAAGTACCTCGCCTCCGCCGTTCAGCGCGCCAATCGCACGCACAGAGCCCGCGCTCCGATTTCCCACTGGCTGGATGCTTAAGAACAGTGCAGGGTCCGCATCAATCCGGCTCAAGCCGCCGTTCTCAACCATTGCATCAATGTTGGCCGCCAGATTCCTCGGCACGAATACGGTAATGTCTCCTGCTCCGGAAGAAAACTGCGATGCTCCCGGAAGGCTTACCTTGCCCCCGCTAGAAGTCGCATCCGGATTTATCCACGCCTGAATCCTGCCGCCTGCCGTCGCTGCCTGCACCGTACCCGCCACGTGCGTCAGGCAAATACTCCCGCCGTTGGATTCCACTTCCATCGGCCCGGAAACGGTGATGATGCGAATCCCGCCTCCTCCTGTCTGCGCGCGAACCGAGCCGCGCACCTCGCCGAAATCAATCTGGCCGCCGCCAGTGCGCACGCTCACGAAACTCCCCGACTGTTTCAGCGTGATGTTGCCGCCGTCGGTTTCCAGTTGTGCGCGCCCGCTGATCTGTCCCGCGCGAATGTGGCCGCCGCCGCTGCGCAGCACTGCATCTCCCGAAATATTTCCAGCGACAATATGTCCGCCTGCCGTGAACGCATCGATGTTGCCGGCAATATCCTGCACCTGAATGTGTCCGCCTTGCGTGGACAATTTGGCGATCGCACGGCCTTGCGACACATTTCGCATTCCGTTGAACCCGATGCGCCCAGTTCGAATATTTCCGCCTTCGGTGATCAGGTTGGCCGTTCCACCGATATCCATCGTTTCGATATCGCCAACGCCTGTGTTCACTTCGACGCTGTATCCAGCCGGAACAGCCACTTCATATTGCAGATAAAATTGTGCGCCGGCCCCGCTGCGGCCGGCCTGCGCTGGCGCCGCACCGGCGATCTCCACGCCGGACGGCGTTGCCTTTGCTGTGAGGGAATAACGCTCCAGAAGACTTTGCGCCAGCGGCGCACGTGCGTCCGTCTCGATATGCACCGTGTACCGGACCACCGCCGGCGCGCTCGCATCCAACACAACGATGTGCACCGACCCAACATCGGTAGTCAGGTGCAGCGTCAAACCGTCTCGCGTTTGCAGCGTTCCCGAACGATCAACGGATGCACGAGGCGCCGGCTCTCCGGGAATAGGCGGTTCAAAAGTCAGAGGACCGAAGGAGTTCCCACCCGCCGCAAATCCCGGCAACAGTACGGCGGAGAAAACCACCGGAAGCGCCAAGCGGGATACCGCGGCAAACGCACTACGCATTGTTTTGAAATTCGAAATCGTGCTCATCCATGCCAGCGTTTCTTTGAATTCACGGAACTGCTCACTGCAATTCGCGCGGGCCAATCTGCCGCAAAGCCGCAGCGCTCCGCAGGCGTACGTAGCGGTTCGGATCATTGCGTTGCAAATCCTGGAGAGTGCGCACCACATGTTCCATCGAAGGATCGAAGGGACGATCGAAGCCTTCCGGTGGTGGCGGAGGGGCAGCAGTATCCGAAGCATCCGGCGTGCCCGGCTCCAGCGAACGAACCAGCAGATTTACTGCCTCCACGCGCACACCCGGATTTGCATCGTGCTCCAGTGCATCGATCAGTGCTTCCCGCACCGCCTCATCGGCAACCGCTTCGCGTAGCGATTCCAGCGCCTTCATGCGCACCGCGGGGTTCTGATCCTTGCGCGCTGCGAACAGCAAGGCGCGGCGCACGTCCAGATCGGCATTGCGTGCGCGCAGAGCATCCAGACAATCAATCCGCACTCCCGGATCGGTATGGTCGCCGTTCACCACTACATAGGTCAGCACACGGCGAAGGTCAGGATCATCCACGCTGCCGGAAAGAACCAGCGGCTCTTCCGTGCGCACGTGAACCTGCAAAGTTCCCGGGGCTCCATCCGACGTTGGCGCCAAATTGATGCCGGCGACAGCCATCTTCGACAGTTGCTCATCCGTGAATCGCGTGGAAGGAGAAACGCTCACCGTTTGCCCGTTTGCATTGGCTTCCAGCCGCCCGGAAATCCACGGCACCAGCTGCGTGCCAAGCGCCGTGCCGAACAAAACCAGCAGTGCGCCGCTCAGGATCGGGTGCAGCGCCATCCAGCGTCCCAGCCACGCGAATGGCCGCCATCGCTCCTGCAAAGGCGGTGCCGACAAATCATCCAGAGCCTCGGCCAGTTCGCTCCGGCACTGCGAAAGAAGGATGCCGCCCGTATCGATCTGCTCGGCAGCTTGCAGCGCCTCCATCAGCGATTCGTGCAGGCCGCGCTCCTCTGCAAGCTGCGTGGCACACGCGGCGCAACCCGCAAGGTGTTTCTCCATGAGCGAGTTCTCTCGCTCGGTCGTTTCACCGCAGGCATAGAAAACCAGCAGCGCCGTGGCTTCCTTGCATTGGAAGGGCTGGGTCGCGCTCATCGCAGGCCTCCCAACTGGCTGCGCAGTTTGCGCGTTGCGCGGAAAAGCGAGTTCTTCACCGTTTCTTCCGTTGTGCCCAGGGCGTCGCCGATCGCGCGCAATTTCAATCCCTGATAGTGTTTCAATTCAAAGACGATGCGCTCGCGCGGTGACAGCCGCTCCATCGCCGAAGCAATCCGCGTTTGAATCTCTTTCCCAAAAAGCTGCCGTTCGGGATCGAGCGCCGGGCGGTGCTCGCGCTGGCGCTCAAAGAAATCCGTGATGCCCTCTTCGTGATTTCCATTGTTGGATTCCGGCGCTTGATCCTCGGGCCGCGCCTGCCGCCGTCGCAGCTGATCGAGGCAGACATTCGTGACAATCCGGTAGAGCCATGTGTAAAAGCTGCACTCGAAGCGGAACCGGTGAAGATTGCGGTACACCTTGAGGAAAGCTTCCTGATAAACGTCCCGCGCATCTTCCGGACGCTTCATCAAGTTCAGTGCCAGCCGCAGCACATCCCTATCGTAGCGGTGCACAAGCTCTTCAAAAGCCGCGCGATTGCCGGCCTGAGCTTCCGCCACGAGGGTGCGCTCGTTTAGGTTGGGCAAAGAGTCCACCGCGGCTAGGGAGGCGCTGGTACCACCGGCCAAGCCTGTATCGTTAGCCAAAGCTAGAGCCCATCTTGGAAGCGGCATTTTTCGCTTTCTCTTCTCGTGCTCTGATGTTGGTGCTTATTTATCAACATCTTAGGCTGCATCTGCCAGCCCGCTACACGTAGATTGTTTGCGACCACCCAATTTGGACGTGCGAAACGACCCCTGGGTGAGCATGCACTTCCACTTAGAGAACGAATATCGAACCCTGTTTGTTTCCGATTTCCACAGCTTACAATAGGTTGCCCGCTTCTTCACTCATGCACGTAGAGGAAATGCTGCTAGCTAGGGGTGGATGCTCGCATTCGCCAAACAGCCAATGGCCAGGCCAGCAGCAATATCATCAGCAGAATCAGTGCGTAACCGTTCGTTCGGTAGAACGCGTCTGGCTGCCCCAACATTTGAGCGGCGCCCCCGACCAGCCCTAGCGCTGCCGCGATTAGAAAGCAGCCCAACATATTGAAACGAATGACTCGCTGCACCCCGAAGACAATCACTCCCAGCACAATTGCTTCCACCACGAATTGCTTCGCGAAATCCACGCCATTTCCCCAATCGCTGCCCGCGAGAAACATCACGCCTAGAAGAAACGCAAGATACCTCATCCAGCTGGATTTCAGCGATGATGCAACGAAAGCAGCAATCAAGGCAATCGCGCCCGTAATAAACAGGCTGCCGCCCAGCGCCGCCCCCAGGATGGCTCCCGATGGAAGGCTGGCGTCGAATCCACGGCCGAGTGTAAGAGCGTAGCTGCGATGCGCGGATGGCCAGTGCAGCGAGAAAAACTCTACAAGGCGTCGGAGCCCGAGAAATCCCGCCGTGCCGCACACGCTGATCCACATTGCGTCGCGGTAATAAACGCCGGGCATGCGCGCTCCCACTGGGAGGCGCTCCACTCCGAACGCGCGATTGCTGAAGTACGACGCCATTCCAAAGAGCGCTATCAATCCGCCGGGATAAAAAACGGCTCCCAGCAGAAGTGCGATGGCCAGTCCGACGAGCACCGTCTTCAGCGGGATCGCCGTCGGATACGTGTTCAAGAAGCCCTGCAAGGTGCTGCCGAACCCGATGATCAGCGCAAACGCAAGCAGTCCTCCCAGTGACCATAGGAATATCCGGCGCCAGGGAATCGCCCGCATGGCCTCCGAGCGAAGATTCTTGAAAAACAGCACAATCGCCATTATTCCCAATCCGCCGATCGCCAGAATCCAAACCGCGAAACCGTAGATTGTTCGAAAAAGAGTTTCTTCCTCCTGTTTGCGCCGCCATTCGTCCGGGATTTTAATGTACATCCACCCCGTCCCGCCTTCTCTGGCTTCCACTTCTTTCCGCGCGTCTGATTTCGAGTAGTAAGAGCCGCGGTATTCGGAGACTTCGTCGCCCAGCACCGCGAGTTTGATGCGCACGTGCGCGTGGTTCGCGGGATCGTCTACATAGGTTGAATGCGGGTCGAGCGGTCCGCGTTGTTGCCACGCAAGTTCATGGTCCGTTCGATGCGTGCGTTTGTCGGAATTGGCTTCCACGAGACTCCACTGGCTCAAATCGAGCTTTTTCACTTCGTGCAGATATTTTTCGGCTTTGGCCTGCGCTTCTTCCTTGCTCAGGGAAGCCCCCGCCGCATCTTCCGCAAGCTTGTGGTTGAAGGCGAGCAGGCTTCCATCCGGCTTCAGCTTGATCGAAAATTCTTCCGGCTGGCTGTCGCGGAAATAGCGCACCTGCCAGATCGCTCCAGCCACTTGGGTGTCATAGATTTCGTTCAGCCGTGCCAGCCCCACGCGCTGGCGCAGAAATTCGTTCGTAACCGGGTCGGTGGAATCCGTAAAGATCGTCGCCGTCCGGTAAGAACTTGGGTCGAAGCCGCGCTGGCGCATCACCTCATCGGCGCGCACTCTCGCCGTCCGCGCATTCACGGAAAGCTTCAGGTAGTCCCCAAGCGCTGGCGTCTTGAGTCTCCATGCCGCCGCTCCCCCAAGTACCAGGCAAATCGCCAGAAAAGTCATCGTCGCGGGGCTGAGCGAATCGTAGCGGCGCGTGAGCACTTGCGTCTCTTCCGCAACCGGAGCGGACTCAAAACTGATCTTCTCGATCGGTTCCGCGCTGTTCAGCAAATCCTCGTCCGGTTCGAACCGTCCGCGCGCCAAGTAGGAAACGCCAGCGAAAATCAGCGGTGCGAGCGCCGCGAGGCCGACCACCACGCCCGAAATTTTGAAATACAAACTATTCGACCGGATGAGAAGCAATCCGACGAGCGAAGCGTCCACCGTGTAATGCCAGATCAGCGTCGCTAGAATGCCCCAGCGCAGCATCACGATGCCCGCCACGATTCCGATCAGCCCAACTTCCAGCCCGCGAATATACGGCGGCTCGTTCGGATACGCCGAATGCAAAAAGCTCCAGCAGAACGCCGGCACAATCACGGCCACGATGCTCGATCCCGTCAGCCTCTTCAAAAAGGGCACTGCGAACAAACGAAACAGAAATTCTTCGCTCGTCGCTGCCAGCATCCCGATCGCCACGCCGGCAATCCACGGAAACGTCGTGTTCACGGAATTTTCGTAATTCAATTCCTGCGGCGCCCATGCTCCGTAATGTGTGGCGACCATATAGAACGCCACGATGAATCCGATGTGCGCCGCTGCCAAGGACAATCCCACTGTCGCCGCCGAGAAAAATTCCTTCGAGCGTAAACCGCGCAGCGTGAGCGATTTCCAGAGTCTGAGCTTTCCGGACTGCGATGCGCGATACAGCGGTTCCGCACCGGGGAGCGGGAGCACCACCGTCAGCGCGGAAAGCACCCCAAAGAGCAGCGCCCTGGCAATCTCCTGAAACACAAAACTCCCGTATGCCGAGTTTGTGTTGTAACCCATGCGGTCCAGCGGCCAATTGTTCAGCTGCATAAACGTCAGCAGAATCGCAACCACGATTCCCAGCTTGATCGCTCCGCCCCACCTCGTTTGCCCGTTTTTTGTCAGCAGGATGCCTACCCAAAGCGCCGCGCCCATCAGCAAAAAATAAGGAAGAATGGCGATCTGGTTGTACAGAATATTTGTCGACCGCAGCTTCTTGTAGCTGCGCTCCCACGTTTCCGGAACATGCAGCGTCTCGTCGGAACTCCCCACGCTGTTACCTTGCAGCGTTACGCGCAACCGGTACGGCGCATCCTTCGCGCGGAAGTTCCGCTTTTCCCACGTAAAATTCCAGTCGGTTCGATTTGTGAGTTGCTGCGAGTTTGCCTCTTCCGGCAGGAAGTTCCAGTCGTTCAGGTTTACTCCCAGTTTTCCGCTGAGAAACTCCTGCGCTTTCTTTTCCGCGTTGTCCTTCGTCAGCGTAGTGCCCGCGCGCGCCTCCGGAACCGCGTGCTCGTACCCCACGATATTTCCCGCCGGGCTGACGTAAACCTTGAATTCCTCCTCTTGCTGCGGCCGAAAAAACCGCACCTCCCAAGACCAGATATTCAGCTCGCTCGACATCAGCCGGTTCGCCTGCTGTAGCCCCACCTCCCGCTCCAGATACGTCTTCGCGTTGTCGTCCACCGCGAAAACAATCGCCGACTGGTATCCGCTGACGTCCTCTCCCAGGCTGCCAATAAATTTCTCCCCTCGCGCCACGGCCTCATTCCGCGATACCTTGAAATCCACCGACGCCTCGGGAAACGCCCGGAAAAAATATTTCTGCGCAAACACCACTCCCACGATGCCCAGCAGCACCCACAGCACCAGCGCGCGCTTCTCCGAACCTGTTAGCCGGTTCCCGTCTTCTGCCACTCCTGCCTCCCGCACGATTCCCAACGCAAGACGCCCACTCTAATGATACGCAGCAGCATACCGCAAGTATCGTCGCTCCAGCGGCGCGGCCCCGCCCGGCTATTCCTCCCGTTCACTGCCCATATTCCCATTCAATGCTCATGCATCGAAGCTCCACGCAACGAATCCGGCTCTGTCCTCTCCGCCGATTCTTCTTGACAAAATTGTCTTTTGATGTATAATGTTTCTTGGGTAATCGTCCCGCTCTTCTAGTTTGCGCCAGCCATCGAGCTGGCGTTTTTATTTTGGAGGCGAGGGTCAATCCTAAGTCCTTCGTTTTCAACACTTACGAAAACACCGTTTCTTGCACTATTTTGGTGCGATCTAGCCCGCTTAAGTCATTTAGAATGAACACTTACATAAGTGCTCAAAACAAAGGACTTTATCTGTCTTTAGAATGAACACTTATACAAAACCGGAGGGAGGGGTACGCCATTTTTGGATTTCTGGAGTGTGGCAGCTCTGCTGCTCGCTTTCCTCCCCGACTCGCTCTCTACCACTCGCCCGTCACCGCCCCCCAGCCAACCGGCAGTTCGTATCTCTCGGGAATGATATAAAGAAGTGTTCATGGCTCTCAGTCTCTCCACCGAAGTTCGCATGATCAAGGGCGTCGGCCCGCAGCGCGCCGAACTCCTCGCCAAGCGCGGCATCTACACCTTCGAGGATCTTCTCGCCTATCTCCCCTTCCGCTACGAAGACCGCATCCATTTCTCGAATGTCAAAGACATCCAGCCTGCCGGCACCTACACCATTCGCGCGCGCGTCATGAGCGGCCAGGCCATCCCCAACAAATTCGCCTACAACGCCATCTACCATCTCCTCGTGCAAGACGCTGCCGGCGGCCTCCTCCCTTGCAAATTTTTTCATGGCGGCTATCTCGAAGGCCGCCTCAAGCCCGGCCAGCAGCTCATCCTTCACGGCAGAGCCGAAATCGATAAGCTCCGTCCCGCCCGCCTCGAAATGATCAACCCGCAGCTCGAAATGCTCGGCGACGGCGAGCCCGACTCCACCGAAGTCGGCCGCATCGTTCCCATTTACGAAGCCATCGGCACGTTCGGCTCGCGCGCCATTCGCCGCGCCATGTACGCCGCTGTCCAGCTCATCGATGCGAACATGCCGGACGTTCTTCCCGAAGCTCTGCGCGAGCGTCTCAGTATCCCCACGCGCCGCGACGCATTGATCCACGTTCACTTTCCGGAGCCGGGAGAATCACTCGAAGAACTCAATACCTTTCGCACGCCGTCGCAGCAGCGCCTCATCTTCGAAGAATTTTTCTTGTATCAACTCAGCCTCGCCCTCGACCGCAAAGCCACTCGCAAGGAAAACGCCATCGCCTTCCGCGTCCGCGAAGAAAAAGTACGCGAAGCCGTGAAACGAATTCTTCCTTTCAAACCGACCGCGGCCCAATTCAAAGTCTTGAAGGAAATCGTTGCCGACCTCGAAAAGCCCGCCCCTATGAACCGCCTCCTCCAAGGCGATGTGGGCAGCGGCAAAACCATCGTCGCCCTGCAAGCCGCCGTCATCGCCATTGAAAATGCCACGCAAGCTGCCCTCATGGCCCCCACGGAAATCCTCGCCGTGCAACATTATCTTTCCGCGCGCCGCATCCTCGCTCCCGGCGGCTACAAAGTCGAACTCCTCATCAGCGGCCTCAAGCACGCCGAAAAGCAGGCCGCTCTCGAACGCATTCGGACCGGCGAAGCGCAGCTCGTTGTCGGCACGCACGCGCTCATCGAAGACCAGGTCCAATTCGCGCGCCTCGGCTTCGTCGCCATCGACGAGCAGCACCGCTTCGGCGTCCTGCAACGCAAACGCCTCATGGACAAAGCCGCCGCCCACGGCCACGCTCCGCATGTCCTCGTCCTCACCGCCACCCCCATCCCGCGCACGCTCTCGCTCACGCTCTACGGCGACCTCGACGTCTCCGTCCTCGACGAACTCCCGCCCGGCCGCACGCCCATTCAAACGCGCCTCACTTCCGAGCCGCATCTCCCCGGCGTCTGGGAATTTCTCCGCAAAGAAGTTGCCGCCGGCCATCAGGCCTACATCGTCTATCCGGTGATCGAAGAATCGAAGCTCGAGCTGAAAGCCGCGATGGAGGAATACAAGCGCCTCTCGAAAGAAGTTTTCCCCAAACTCAAACTCGGCCTTCTCCATGGCCGCCTCTCCAGCGAAGAAAAAGACGCCGTCATGGAAAGCTTCCGCGAAAACGAAACGCAAATCCTCGTCGCCACCACGGTGATCGAAGTCGGCGTCGACGTTCCCAACGCCACCGCCATGGTCATCGAACACGCCGAACGCTTCGGCCTCGCCCAGCTCCACCAGCTCCGCGGACGCATCGGCCGCGGCGCCGCCAAATCCCACTGCATCCTCGTCGGCCCCGGACACATGACCGAAGACGCGCGCGCGCGCCTCGAAACCATGGTGCAAACGAACGACGGCTTCAAAATCGCGGAAACCGATCTCCTACTCCGTGGCCCCGGCGAATTTTTCGGCACGCGCCAATCCGGCGACCTCGGCTTCCACATCTCCAACCCCCTCCGCGACAAAGACGTCCTCGAAGTAGCCCGCCGCGAAGCCTTCGCTATCGCCGAAGACGCCGACCAATCCGCGTCTCTCCAGCGCCTACTCCGCCAACTCCCCAAAGAATGGCAACGCCGCTACCACCTAGCCCGCATCGGCTAGCAGCGATCATCTGTTTGCCAGGAAATGCGGCTCAGCGCAGAGGTACCAGAAATCGACTCACCTAGAGTTGTCGCGCAAGCTCATCACGGAGTTGCTCAACCGCTTCGATTTTGCCGTGCTTCCATTCTCTGAACGCGGAGAAAAAGCGGAATGATTTCGCTCGTGGAAAAGGCCGGAACAATAGGACCATTGGATTAAAGTCACGACGACCAGCGTAGGCATGGAAAACGCGTACCGGTAGAGACCATTTCTGCCAGGTCTTGCGCTCCGACCAGTTCAACACCACCGCGCGTTCCCGCACCAAGGGCAAAATTTGATCCTTCAGATAACCTTGCCAGATGGGGCTGTCGGAGTAGACAAAAAGCACGTCTTTCCCGTTCCGTAGCCACAGAAGCCAGATCAGGAGGTACAGCGTGATTCGATACATCCAATAAAACACCGCGTAAAGGAAGATAACTGGCAGGAGTAGCAGCAACAACGGAAGGAAGAGAACAGCTCTACCTATTTTCCAACCCAGCGAGTCCTTGTGTCGCGACACGAGAGATGCCTCTAGCTATCTTCCGAGCAGTTTACTCAAAAGATTTGCACTATGCTACCTTGACGACCATGCGCATCATCGCCGGCAAATATCGCAGCCGCATCCTGAAGAGCCTGAAGGGGCTCGCGCTCCGTCCTACCAGCGACCGCCTGCGCGGGATACTCTTCCACTGGCTGAGCTGGGCGAGGCTTCAGTTCAACGGAAAACAATCCAAGTCGTTGGCAAATGTGAGCGGGCCTGAAAAGCGCTTCTCGATTTCGGCTTGCGTCTGATTTTCCTTGCCAAGAGTCCGCAGCATACGATGAGACAGGACCAGATGTTTAACGTGTGCCTCTCCGGCGATTTGCCCGATCACCGAGGGTGGCATGTGCAGATTTCTCTCCACTCCGGTGACGCCTTCGGGAACAGCGTTGTGCGCAACGAACAAATCCGCGTTCGCCGCCAATTGCGGCAGGCCTGCGGCCTCGCCGTTCGTATCGCCGCTGAAAACGATCACTTTGCCGCCGATCTCCACGCGCCATGCTAGCGACGGAAAGCTTCCGTGAACCACTCGCACGGCTTGCGCGGCAATTCCACCGTGGCTAAACACTTCCACCGGCTTCGCGCTTCCCACAACATTGTGTGGCTGCATTTTGTAGCTGCCATCTTCGCCGGGCACCAACAACTCGCTGAGATAGCGAAACGCGCCACGCTTCTCGCCAAAAAAATCGGAGACAAACTCCACCGTGGAAGGCATGAACTCGTTTCCTTCCGGCCCATAGATCGGCAAAGGACGCTTGCGATCTTCGAACCACGAAGACTTGATCAATACGGGAAAGTCGCCGCTGTGATCGACGTGGAAGTGCGAGAACAGAATCACATCCAGCTGCGACATTTGCGCGCCACTTTCCCCGAATCGAAGCGCGCTTCCTCCTCCCGCATCCACAAGCACTCGCGCTTGCCCATTTTGCCAAATCAAATAGCTACTCGAAGCCCGCTTGTCTTGCAGTTCGGGCCCGCCTGAGCCAAGCACCTGCAATGCGATCCCCTTCGCTCCGCAGGATTGCGCCGCGGCAGATGGCAGGAAGGCGCTGTAAAACACAAAGCCAATAAGTGCAAGCGCGCGAATCATAGCGAAGGGTTTTGGCATGCAATGGCTCCTTAGGTCGGCAGTAGCAGGCCGGTTCCAATTTGCAACCGGCTTTCAATGAGCATCAGCATTTGGTTGCTTTGTTCCGAAAACCTTGGCGAGGTCGGGCAGGTTCGATGAGTTTTGGGCAAAGAAGTCGATATATTCGTCGTGGCTGAAAAACGAATTAACATAGTTTGCTTCCGTCAAGAGGTAGCCGCCCCAGCCATTCAACATCGAAACTTGCAAGAGCGACGCCAAGTCCTCGACCTCATGTTCCAAGAACAGGTGTCCTGGCGCTTCGTGGAGTAAACGATAGTCGCCATAGCTCTGACGCAATTTGTAGTACAAATGCCAGTTCTCACTGCTCGGCCAGATTCCCCATTCAGTGATCAAAAGCAGGGCTGGTCTGCGAAATGTCAATTGTGACGCGATGCAGCGAGCAACAAAGAAAATGCGATGCGGCTCGGACGGGTATTCCATACGCTCAACGCTTACACCTTGTACCTCGTCAGGCTTGCCGCGCTGTCGGTCGGATAGCCATTTGTCGGACTCTTCTTTGGTATAGAAACGCAATGATGCTCCCCTCATGTATGCCTAAACAGTTGGACCATAAACTCTATCGCACCGTTCCATTCTACTCACTGTGTGTTACTTTCGTGCTCATGCGTATTATCGCCGGCAAATATCGCAGCCGCATCTTGAAGAGCTTGAAGGGGCTCGCACTTCGTCCTACGAGCGACCGTTTGCGCGAGACGCTCTTCAATGTGCTTGGCCCTGGCGTCGTGGGCTCGCGCTTTCTTGACGTCTTCGCCGGCACCGGCGCCGTGGGCATCGAAGCGCTCAGCCGCAGCGCCGCCGACGTGACCTTCATCGAAAATCACGCGCCTGCCGCCAAACTCATCCGCCAAAACCTCGATTCACTCAAAATCACCACCGGCTACACCATCCTCGCCGCCGACGCCCTCACCGCCCTGCAAAAACTCGCCGCGCGCCACACTCCGTCCACTCCGCCATTCGATTTCGTTTTTGTCGATCCCCCTTACGCTGCCCACGTCGACTACGCCCGCACCCTCGAATTTCTCGCCACCGCCAATTTCCTAGCCACCGACGCCCTCGTCATCTTCGAGCATCACCACAAATTCCAGCTCCCCGAACAATTCGACCGCCTCCGCCGCACCCGCATCCTGAAACAAGGCGACGCCACGCTTTCGTTCTTCCTCCTGACTTAAGTCAAAGCCGGCATTTCCCCCGGCTTCGGATCTTCTACTCACTACTCGTTGTTCGCTATTCACACTGGCCAATTGATCTTGTAAGCGGCCACGCCGCAAAAATGCTCTTGACAAATAATCTCTATATATGTAGACTTAGAGGTGTCATGAAGACTCCACGCCTATCGCCGCAAACCCTTCGCGTTCTCGAACACTTTATCGAGCGGCCCACCGCCTGGCGCTACGGTTACGAGCTTAGCCGCGAAACGGGCCTCAAATCCGGCACGCTCTATCCGATTCTCATGCGTCTCGCCAAGTATTCGCTGCTCGAAACCAAGTGGGTCACCACCGAAGACGGCGTGCCGCCACGCCACACGTACCGCCTCACGCCGAGCGGGGTCGAATTGGTGCGCTCCACGTTCGCCCAGCAGCGCGCCACACTAAAAGTTCGCCGCGCCGCCTTCAGCGGAGGCCGCGCATGATCCCTGCCGCCCCGCGCACTTTCGCCATCGCGCTTCTGCGCTTCGCCATCTGGATCGCGCCCCACGACGAGCACGACTGGGGCCACGCCATGCTCAACGAACTCCATCACGTGGAAGGGAATTGGCCGGCGCTGATCTGGGCTCTGGGCGGTGCGGGCGTTCTTGCAAAACACGCCATGCTCGCCCTGATCCTCCCCGGCTCGCACCGCCGCACCGTTTCGACCGCCAGCGAACTCTTTGAAAAGGAAGGTCCCATGCGCAAAACCACTCTCGCCGTCATCGCGTCCTGCGTCATCGCTTCTCTCCTCTTCTTCGTCGCGCCCGTTTTCCGCCAAGCGTTCCGTGTTTCCCTCGCGCAGTGGCACGAGATTTTTCACGTTGGCTTCGATATCGACGGCCAGAATATAGATCCAGAGCTGGCAGCCCTCGGGAAGAAAGCCGAACAAAATCACGACGCAGAAGGGCTGGCATTTGTTGCGGTGCGCACAACGAATCTGTCTGAAAGTGCGAGGCTCGCCAACGAAGCCGTTCATCTCGATCCAAAACTTACATGGATTTATGCCCTCGTCGCCGTCCAGCATCCGGAGATCCCTGCGATCGACCGGTGGATTCCCGAGCTTCAGAAATTTGATTCTCAAAACGCTCTGCCGTACCTCATCGCGGCGGAAAAAATCGACATCGACCGAGTCAAAAGCCGGGAAGTCATTAAGCCCGCTGATGCGCAGTCTCCCGCATGGCAAACGGCGATGGCTTCAGCCTTTCGTTCTTCCAAGCTCGATGCTTATTCCAGCCGCCTCAAGCGGCTCGATCGCACCGTGGTTCTTCGTTACCGCATTGACGACCCATTTCAGGCTCTTGAGGACCCCTACATGTACGGTCTGCCAAGCTACGGGGCCTGGGACTCTTACCGCTATGCAAAATCGCTCATCGAATCCGCCGGGACACTGGAGTCGCGAGGCGACCGCAAAGGCGCCGGCGAAATATATTTGTCCGTGGCGCGCTTCGGCCAATTGCTGGAACCGGACGGGGGATATTTCATCAGCAGCGAGGTGAAGGAAGCCTACAAACGCCTGGCAGCCAGTTCAGCGGAGGATGGCAACAGTTCGGAAGCCGCGTTCTACGCCGCGCTCTCAGACCATGTGGAGGAAGTGGCGGAAAAACAGCGCGCTACGTGGCGGAGCCGGGCTCAAGGAGGCACTAGCATTCCCGGCTGGAACGCCTTTTTGACAAGACTTGCAGGAGTGTCGATGCTTTTTTGCGGCGGCATACTCGTGATCTGCGCTCTGGGCGTCGCGTTGCGAGCGCGCTCGGTGGCGTTGTCCGCACTTCATCCCAGCTGGCCGACCGTTGCGCTTGCGTTCGCCTCAGCGATTGGAGCTCTGCTCTCTTGTGCCGTTCTTTTTGCGAGTTACTGGCCCTATTCCCAGCTCTTCCAGCGTTTCGTAAACAAAGGAGACGATTACCATTTGACGGAACTGTCCGCTTTCCTTGGCGACACTCAGCTTCCCCTCGGCTCGCAATTGAGCATGGGCTCGTGGTACGTGGGCTCGCAGAACGTCGTGTTTTATTTCTGGTTTGGTGTATCGATTCTGTGTGCTGTGGCGCTTGCCACTGCCGTTTTGCGCCACTATCGAACGCGGCCTCGAGTCAACGCCGCGGCCTGAGTCTGCGCGGTGTTGTAGGGTCATCCTTCCGAGGATGACCGCTCTTGTTACATCTCCTCCTGGGATTCACTTCGCAAGGTCAGTCGTTTATCTCTGCACCAGCATTTTATGAGATTGGCTCTACTCACTGCCCACTACTCACTTTCTTTTCCCAGGCATCCCCAGCTTCCTCAACCGAATCCATTCTCACTGGCCTTATTGTCACGCTATACTTAAAGGATTCATGTCGCTCGGCCAGGTCAATAGTGGGTTCAACCTCTTGGGACAAGGCGGCGCAGCCACTGCCGCGCGCATGGCCCCGATCCCTGTTCCTCCGCCCGCGCCCATCGAGGTCGAGCCCAAGCTCGAAATCCCCTGGGACGAATTCCGTCAGAGCTCTACGAGCAGCTTCTTCGCGCTTTTCGCCTGGCCCCTCATCCCGCGAAAATTTCTCGCCGGCGACTACTTCCGCGACTGCTGGGTCGAGCGCCGCATCCCCAAGCGCGCCGTCCTCGCTGCCGCCCTCTGGCACATCGTCTTTCTCGTAGCGCCTATTTCATTACTGCCCACCATCGTTCGCCACAACGCCGCCTTCGACAATGCGCAGCTCAGCTGGTCCGGCCCCATCCAGGATTTCCCCACGCTCCAAATCCCAGCCGCAAAGCCCAAGCCGGTCTCTCACGCCAATCCGAGCAAACCTCTGACGCCCAAAGGCGCCGATGCTTTTCATCCACGCCAGACCATCGTCACCGATCCGGTCCATCCAAATCATCCGCGCCAGACTCTGCTCAATCCCGTCGCGCCACAACTAGCGCCAAAACTCCTGCCCGAAATGCCCAACATCGTCCAATTGCAAGCCGCTGCTGCTCCCGCGCGTCCGCGCGTCGAGATCAGTCAGGACGCTCTTGCGAAACTTCATCCTCGCCAGCATCGCGTCGCCGCTGCAACCACCGAGCCCCCACCGGACGTGCCACTTCTCGACCAAAGGCCCGGCGAGATAACTCTGGCCGCTTCGCCCAACGCTCCCGCGCGTCCGAAGCTCGAGTTAAACGCTGGAGCCGCGCCCCGCCTCGCTCAGCGCGCCCAAACCGGCGACTCGCTTCCCGCGCCGGAGCTTGGCGCCGCGCAATCCGCGCCCGCTGGCGGAAGTCCAAACACGCTCATCTCGCTCTCCGCCGCGCCTGCCGCTCCGAAGCCCGATGTTCAGCCACCGCAGGGCAATCTCGCCGCGCATATGTCAATTTCTCCGGAAGGCACCAAGCCCGGCGTCCCTGACGGCTCGGCGAAAGCATCCGCCGATTCCACAGGTGGCGCTGGCGCAACGGCATCAAGCATTGGCGGCGGAAAAAGTCCCGTCGGCATCAGTATCAGTGGCGGAAATCCTCAGCCCAAGAACACCGTTTCTGGTTCGGGAGGTCTGAAGTTCAGTCTTCCCTCATCGCGCGCTCTGATGAGCCGCCCCGATCCGAAATCCGCCGACACGCCCGAGCAAACCGGCCCGCCCAATTTCGCGGCTCTACCACCCGGCGCCAAGCCCGAGCAAGTGTTTGCCGCCAAGCGCGTCTACACACTCGCCGTCAACATGGCCAATCTCAATAGCGCCAGCGGCAGTTGGATTTTGCATTTCGCGGAACTCGGCAGCGGGCCGGCGTCAGGCGTGCCATCGGCAGTCTCCGCGTCTGCGGAGCTGGCCATGCCCGTGCCGATAAGAAAAGTCGATCCCAAGTACCCGCCCGATCTCATCGAGCAAAATGTCCAGGGCGAAGTCGTTCTCTACGCCATCGTTCGCGCCGACGGCTCGGTCGACAGCATCCAGGTCGCGCGCACTCTCGATCCTCAACTCGACGCCAACGCCAAGTCCGCGTTCGCTCAATGGAAATTTCAGCCCGCGTCCAAATCCGGCGCCCCCATCGACCTCGAAGTCATCGCCCACATCCCCTTCAAAATCCGCGACGACCGTTAGCTCCGTCTTCTACCTATCCGCCCAAAGATACCAATTGCTCTCCACGTGCCTGAACGCAGGTTTCCTTGGCTTTGGCGTTTTGTAAAATTCGTCGAGACTGGCGATTTGAGGCGCAGGTACCTGAATTTCCCAGCAAACATCGAGGTGTCGCGTGTCTCCTGCCCAACCCGAGGCATAGATCCAGATGCAAACATCGGCGGGAGGATCGCTGCGATCGCGATGCGCTCCGATTCCGCCAGCTTCCTTAAGGAGAGCCATATATTGTTTATAACGATCGATCGGGAAATCGCCAGTCGGCCGCTCTTTCGTCGCCATCGACGTGGTGGTTTGTACTCCCCAGTCCGCCAAGCGTACCAATTTCTTATCCTCCATCAACATGTCTCTCAGCTTCTCAAAAGCCGCCCGATGCGCGTAGAAGTTCTGGATTACCTGAGCTTCCTTGGGTGGTGTTCGATGGGGAAAAAAGATAGCCACGCCCGCGAACGCAAATAACGCGCAAATGAGCACGATGACGAGGAGACCGGTGCCCATTAGTTTTAGCGCGTCACGAGTTTCCGAATCGAGGCTCACATCACACAGTTTGACAGGTCGCGCCGCGCCGCAGAAGAGTCTACGAGGCGGCAGAGGCGGAAGAAGCAGAAAAACCCGCTTCCGCGAGTTTCACCAAAGTGAAGAGAGCATGATGCACGGGCGTCGGCACGCCGAGCTCCGCTCCACGCCGCGCAATGTAGCCGTTCAGCGAATCAATCTCCGTGCGCTTGCCACGCATCATGTCCTGCGCTGTCGAGGAGTACGCGTCGGCCAGTTGCGTGGCGATCTTGAACGACCCCGCCAGCGCCACCTGCGGGTCTTCAAATCCCGGCGGATGCACATTCGCCGCTTTGGCCACCGCCAGCAGTTCGTACACGGCCGTTTCGACCAGCTTGCGCGCATCGGGACTTGCCGAGATTTGTCCGTACGTTGCGCGGCCCAGCGCGGAGACTGCGTTCAACGCGCAATTCCACGTCAGCTTCGTCCAAAGTTCACCTTCAATATTATCCGCCACGCGGCAGTTCACGCCCGCGCGTTGAAAGAGCGCCGCGAATCGCTCGCTCTGTGCATTGCGCGGGCCAACCACGAGATCGCCGCGCCCCGCATGTTTCACGCGACCAGGCTCCGGCACCGACGCGGCCACATAGACCACCGCCGACAGCGCCTCAATGCCCGAAGCCGCGCGAATCTGCTCCGCGTTATCCACGCCGTTCTGCATGCTCACAACAATCGTGCCAGGAGCCAGCAGCGGAGCAAGCTCGCGCGAAGTCACGGCGTTGTCGGTCGTCTTCACACAGAAAAGAACAATCTCGGTGCCGCGAACGTCGCTCAACTCTGTCGAAGCTTCGACCTGCACACTTTGTTGAAATTGCACGGCGTCAAGAAACAGGCCGTTCTTCTTCACCGCTTCCACAAATGCGGGCCGCCCTATCATCATGACCGGCGCGCCGGCCCGCGCGAGCATCCCGCCAAAATATCCGCCCACCGCGCCCGCCCCAACCACGGCAACGCGCGGCCATGCGTTTTCTTCTCTCATGCGGTCACCACGGCAATCAATCGGTCGATGTCGCGCTCCGTATTGTAAAGATGCGGCGAGACGCGAATATTTCCTTCACGCAAACTCACAATCACATTTTCCGCGCGCAATTTGTGATAGAGCGCCACGGTTTTTTCCGGTGTCCGCGCCGCGAAACAGCCATAAGGACCGCGCTTCGCCGCATCCAGAGGACTCGCCGAAACACAACGATCCTTCGGCAATCGCGCGAACATCAATTCGATCAGCTCGCGATTGTGCCGCTCCACGGTTTCCGGCCCCATGTGCAGCACAAACTCGAGCGACGCATCGAAGCCGGCGAGATTGAAGTTGAAGTAACTCGCCCATTCGGGAGCATCCCAGCGCTTCGCGCTGTCTTCCGGCCGAGGGTTGGCGAAGTCGAGCTTCGCGAAATTGTCGGAGCCCGCGACTGCCATCCAGTAAAACGGCGCAGGAAGTACGCTCGAGAGTAGTTCGTGTTTGATCCAGAAAAATCCCGTGCCGAACGGGCCGAAAAGCCACTTGTAGCCCGCGCAGACGATAAAATCCGCGCCGAGCTCCCGCACGTTCATGGGAACGGCGCCGCAGGACTGGCTCACATCCAGCAGCAACAAAGCGTCCTGCGCGTGACACGCGGCAGCCAGGCGCTTTGCATCGAGCAGCGAACCATCGTCGAAGCGCACGTGGCTCACCGAGACCAGACGCGTTTCAGGTGTCAGCGCGCCGATGAGATCATCCGCGTCCAGAAACCGATCGCGTTGCGAGACAATCTCCACCTTGAGCCCCACGCGTTCTTCCATGGGCTTCCAGATGGTGTACTGCAGCGGGAATTCCTTGGAGGCAACAATCACTTCGTCGCCGCGTTTCCAGTCGAGAGCGTAAGCCACCGCGGTCACACCGGCGCTGGCACCTGTCGTGAGGGCAATCTCTTCGGATTTTGAACCGATGAGTTGAGCGATGTTGGCGCGAATGCGGTTCGGGATTTCGTAGAAGACGGAATCCGTTCGATGATGCGGGTACTTCTTGTCGGCGATAGCCGATTGAATCGCGCGCAGCGAAACTTTCGGCATCGGCGATTGCCCCGCGAGATTCAGGTAGGTGGCGTCCTCAAATTCGAACCACTCTTGCCGCCAGTCAGTGTGAACGGGAATGCTGGATGTCGCCATGAGAGTCCCCTTTCGATGGCTTGGAAAAGTTTAGACTCGCGCAAGGCTCAGCCCTTGCCAACATCCAAATTGGAAACGGCTGCAAGATGGAGCAGCGGCCCTCCCGCATCCCTTTGTATCGTCAGCGGTTTAGAAGTGCCCGCGGAGTTCGCGAAATGCCGGAACAATGACGAGCTTCCCGGGCCCTGCCATGACGGGTTCGTGCTCCAGTTGCCAGGTGTGCTGGTGAGGAATATAGACGGCGTTCAATCCAATCTTCAACGCGGGATTGATGTCGCTGCGCGGGCTGTTGCCAATCATCCAGCCATGCGATTTCACGATCTTATGTTTGCGCACCAGGCTGCCATACGTTTCCGGATCTTTTTCGCTCACAATTTCGATGAACTCGAAAAAGCCCTGCAGTCCGGAGCGCTCGACTTTCGCCGCTTGCTCGGCAGGCTCGCCTTTCGTAAATAAAATCAAGCGGTGCCGCTCCGTCAGATATGCCAGCGTTTCCGGAACGCCATCGAGAATTTTCGGCGGCGTGCGTTCCAGTTCCATGACGCGGCTATGAATCTGCGCCAGCGTCTCGCGCCGCACCATCTGGTCCGCCAGCTTCAGATACGTTTCCTCGAGCGACCTTCCAAAACTTCTCACGCCGTAGCCGTATTGGCGGATGTTCTTCCGTTCCGTCTCGTTCAAAATGTGCCGGATGTAGGTGCGCGTGTAGCCGCAAGTCTCAACGAGAGTTATAAAATCCTCGATCAGCTTTTCGAAAAACACGTTGTTCTCCCACAACGTGTCGTCGGCATCGATCATCAGTGTGTTGCGTCGCATGGGGACTTAGTTCAGCAACTCTTTTGAAGCGATAGTTGATACTCGCGTTGCTTTACGGCCTCGTCAGTCTACCAGTCTTAGAGCATCTTCGGCGATGGCGGCTGCCGCGCCAGGCTTGCCCATGGCTCGCGCCGCTTCCCGCATTCGAGCGAGTCGCGCCGAATCATCCAACAATCCCGCGATTTTCCATCCGGCCGCCGGCAGATTGTTGCAGCGAATCGCCGCCCCTGCTTCCAGTAAGTGATCGGCGTTGCGTTCTTCCTGTCCGGGGATCGGCTCAATCAGGGCCATGGGCAAAGCGCGCGCCAGCGCTTCGGACGTCGTGAGGCCACCCGCTTTGCCGACAAGAAGATCCGCCGCGGCCATGTATTTGTCCATGTCGGTCGTGAAACCGACGGGCACTAACCGTTGCGACCCGCTGGCCAGCTTGCCCGCCGACCGCGAAATGTCCTCCAGCCGCTTGCGAACTTTTTCCGCTTTGCCCGCGATCGCGACAATCTGCCACGGCCGCTCCAACGCCAACAAATCGTTCACCAGTTGTTCGACGGGTCCGATGCCGTAACCGCCTGCCGAAACAAGAAGCGAAAGAGCGGATGCATCGAGTCCAAGAGCATGCCGCGCTTCTGCGCGGTCCAGAGGCTTCGCAAACAACGGGTCGACGGGAATCCCAGTGACGCGCAACTTGTCGCGTGGAACGCCAATGTGAGCCAGATATTCGGCGGCTTCATCGATCGCAACGTAATAGCGATCCACGGTGCGGCAGAGCCACATGGCGTGTACATCGTAGTCGGTCACCACAATGGCGTTGCGCGCGCGCAGTTTCCGCTTGGCGATCAGCCAGGCCACAATTTCCGCCGCCAGGAAATGCGTCGCGACGCATAAATCCGGCTGCACCCGCTTCAGCATGCGAATCATCGGAGCGGTGTTGAGCCGGTCGAGCGCGAGCCTCCGGCGCGGATGATGCCATGGCTGGTCGGTGCGATCGTAAAGCAGTCCCATGAATTCCGGCGTTCGCTGGACCATGGAAATGTACGTTTTGTCGTACATGCGCTGGAAAAGTTTGCTGACGTACTGGATGGTGTCGATGTGCTCGACAGTGCAATCGCTGCGGGCCGCGAACGCTTTTTCCAGAGCCTGCGCGGCACGCACATGGCCGGCGCCGGAAGATGCCGATAAAAGCAAGACGCGTGGTTTCGCTTTCATCCCCGCCGGGCTCCATGTTCCGCCGTTCCCATCACGAAGCCTTGCGGCGGCCGGCGGCAATTTTTTCGAGGATGCCGCGTGCCACACTTTGTATCTCTCCGAAGCGCGTCAAATAATCCTGGAATTCGTGGTTCAGCAATTTCGCATCTTCCGGGCCAAGCTGCGTGCGCAGAATCATGTCGCGCAGCTTGACGGGATGCGGCAAGAGCGCGTCCTCTTTTAATTCTTCGAGCGCCATACTCGCGTCGTAGTGGTACATGAAATCCCCCATGGAGAAACGGGCCGCAGTCCGTCGAACGGCTGATGGATGGCCCAAGCCATTGTACTCGCCGTGCGTGGCCGCAAGCGAGCGTCGCTAAATTTTCTAAAAGAAGATTCCTAACCAGGTTTTTTCCGAATTTGCTAGACGCGAACGCCAGACGAAGAGCGAGTTTATGCGGCGGAAGCAGCGGCAGGCATGAATTCGTAGCGTTCAATCTTCGCCGCGATGCCCATGCGCCCGTTGCCGGTGGGCTCGACGCGCACGATCTGGCCGAGGCAACGGATATTTACGTCATTCGATTGCGTCACTTGCTCGGGAAGAGTGATCACAAATTCGATTTCGCTTCCAATAGGAAATTTGGTTTCCGCGAGGAAATACAGGCCGCGATAACTGACGTCCCGGGTTTGCGCCGTGAGTTCGGATCCATGCGGTTCGTGCGAAAGCACGCGGAGCGGCAGTGTCATATTAAAACGCCTGGCCTCGCGGCGGTCGGCTCCGTCGCTCATTACCCCTCCCACTCGGGCTGGAATTTCAAGGAACGCTAACATTGGCAAGGGTAAACTGCAACGCGAAACTCAGGAAATTACGTCCTAGTACGAGGTTTTGCCGCAAAAGCGTGTACTGCGAGGTATCTCGTAATTCCGGTGGTACTGTTACTCCCACGAGTTGGGCGAAGCCGGAGGGACTGGCGCCCTTCCTGGCGCCATCCACTCTGGAACATATTCCGAGAGTTTGCTGCTGTGCTCACTTAATCGATCAAAGAGAGACAGTTGGTTGGCCGAGCGCATTCCGTCTTTTGACGACGATGCTGTACACTCACCCTTCTTTTGACCGGGCTTATGATCACAAAACATGAATCGCGCAATTTCTTTTTGACCGGACCCGCCGGGCGATTGGAAGCCATTCTCTGGAGGCCGAGCGCGCGTGCGTTTTCGATGGCCGCAGTGGTGTGTCATCCGCATCCCCTGTTTGGCGGGACAATGCACAACAAAGTTGTGTATCAAACGGCGAAATCGCTGGATGCGCTGGGGCTTGCCGTTTTGCGTTTCAATTTTCGCGGAACGGGAATGAGCGAAGGCAAACACGATCGGGGCGAAGGGGAGCGGGGCGACGTGAGCGCGGCGCTGGATTTTCTTGCTACGGAATTTCCCAACATTCCGCTGTTGGTTGCGGGATTCAGTTTCGGGTGCTGGGTGGGACTGCGCGTTGGATGCGAGGATGCGCGGGTCCGTTTGTTGATTGGTCTCGGACCGCCGGTGAACAACGCGGATTTTTCGTATTTGGCGCGATGCGAGAAGCCGAAGCTGTTTGTGCTTGGTGCGAATGATATTTACGGAGCGCCCGACAAATTGAAAAGCGTCGTTTCCACAGCGGCCGGCGAAAACAAAGTTGTCATTGTGGAAGACGCCGATCATTTTTTTGTAGGGAAGCTCGATCAGGTGGATGCGGCGATCACGAACTGGATGAGCGAGAGGATTTCGGATGCCGGCGGTCGAAATAAGCCGCGACTGAGCGAGTAGCGAAGAGGGCACGATGAATCGTGCCCCTACAGGCAGCGCGCTCGAAGAGGGCACGATAAATCGTGCCCCTACAAGCAACGTGCGTGTGGTCATGCGCCTTCGCCGCGACTGAAGAGTTGGGTGAACTGATCTACCGTGGCGGGCGCGACGCTGACTAACTTGGCGTTGGCGCGGACATGCTCGACGCGTGACATTCCTACCAGAGCTGTGGTGATTCCTGGCGACGACCTCACAAATTGCAGAGCGCGCTCCGCGTCATTTTCGAGGCCGAGCGCTTGCGCTACGAACGCAGGCAGATTGCGCGCGACCTGGCCTTGCAGCAGCGAGGCGCTGGCGATGAGAGTGATCCCGAGTTCGCTGGCGGCTTCCATGATGGTGCGTTCCTTGCCGCCGATGGATTGATTGCCGAGCGTCAGCGCTTCGGTCATTCCGAGATTGAAGGGAAGCTGCACGAAACGGAAGCGATGCTTTTCGCCGGCGATATCCGTGGCGATTTGCGCGAATTCGGCGAGTTGCATGGCGTCGCGCATTTTGGCTTCCTGGCGGAAGCCGTTCCAGGTGGCCATGCCATAGAACTGAATTTTGCCGGCGTCGGCGGTGGATTCGAGATAGATGAAAGCGTCGCGAACGCGTTCGAGAAAATCGGGGCGGGAAACTTCGGTGAGCTGCGTTTCGGGATTGTGGAGGTAGTAGACGTCGATGCATTCGAGTTGCAGGTTGCTCAGGCTGCGCGCGAGCTGATTTTCCAGAAAGCGCGGCGTCATGCAATGGCTGCCGGCGACGAGGTCTTTGGGCGTGAAGATGCCTGGCTGAATGTATTCGCGCAGAAAATATTCGGTTGTATCGGCGGGCATGGAGCCGTCTGGCGTTAAGTAGCCGCCTTTTGTGCAAACGACGAGTTCGTCACGGGAGAAACCTTTTGTGGCGAGTTGTTTGATGGCTGTGCCGATGCTGCGTTCGCTGCGCTGGAAGCGGTAGTTGATGGCCGCGTCGAAAAAGTTGATGCCGCTTTCGGCGGCGGCGACGATTGCGGCGGCGTAACTTGCGTCGACTTTCGGGTCAGGCTGGCCGAGATAGGTGCCGATGCCGAGCGAGGAGAGGACGAGGCCTTGCGTTTCGCGGAAGTGGCCGTCGGCGGCGTGGCCGGCGAAGCGGTTGGCGTAGCGTTTGGTGGATTCAAGTGTGGCGGATTTGGTCATTGATTTCCTTTG
>Ga0209415_10002210_pt1 | contig 36670 bp, 33 predicted proteins | sample PeaSoiSIISIP2007_FD_187696 | JGI IMG/M metagenome (GOLD analysis project Ga0209415, IMG submission 187696) | Peat soil microbial communities from Weissenstadt, Germany - SII-SIP-2007 (SPAdes) (version 2) | ecosystem: Environmental > Terrestrial > Soil > Wetlands > Peat | place: Germany... | reverse complement strand
AACGATGCGCAGACGCTGACCGCGATCGCGCCGTGGCTCGCGTGGTGTCCGGGAATCGCGCTCAGCGTGACGGTGCTGGCCCTGAGCGTGCTCGGCGAGCGGTTGCGCGACGTGTTCGATCCGCGGGCGAGGCGCTAGGCGCATGGCGCTGCTCACCGTCAGCGGGCTCGGCGTCACGATAAGAGACGAGGCGCTGCTGCGCGACGTGTCGTTCGAGATCGCAGCCGGCGAGGTGCTGGGGCTTGCCGGCGAATCGGGCTCCGGCAAATCGCTGACGGCGCTCGCCGTCAGCCGATTGCTGCCGGCGACGGCCGCCGCCACCGGCAGTGTGCGCTTCGAGGACCAGGAGCTGCTGGCACTGTCGGAGCGTGAATTGTGCGCGATTCGCGGCCGCGGCATCGGACTCGTGTTCCAGGAGCCCGCCACCGCGCTCAACCCCCTGCTGACCGTCGGCGCACAGGTCGCCGAAACCGTCCGGATCCATCTGCCGGTGTCGAAGGCCGAGGCGCGGGAGCGCGCGGCACGCGCGCTTCGCCGGGTCGGGCTCGACCCGGCGCGCATCCCGCTCGGTCGCTATCCGCATCAGCTGTCCGGCGGGCAGCGACAGCGCGTGGCGCTCGCGCTTGCGGTCGCGCTGACCCCGAAACTGCTGATCGCCGACGAGCCGACAACGGCGCTCGATGTGACGACGCAGGCGCAGATACTCGCGCTGCTGCGCGAGCTGTCCGCGGCGGACGGCATGGCGATCCTGCTGATCAGCCATGACCTCGCGGTCGTCGCCGAGATGGCCGATCGGCTCGCAATCCTGCACCAGGGAACGATCGTCGAGGCGGGACGCACGGGGACCGTGCTGCGCTCGCACCATCACCCGTACACCGCAGCGCTGGTCCGGGATTTCACGCCGGCGGCGCTCGCCCGGCGCCGGCGCGGCCCGGCCTCTCCGCCAGTCCTCGAGGCACTCGGGATCGTGCGCGAGTACCCGGGGCCGCGCACCGGATTTATGGCACAGGGGCCGGCGCTGCGGGCGGTCGACGACGTGAGCCTGACGATCGGTCCGGGCGAGCGCGTCGGACTCGTGGGAGAGTCCGGCAGCGGCAAGTCGACGCTGGTGCGAACGCTGCTCGCGCTCGAGCCGCCCAGCCGCGGGTCGGTGCGGGTGGCCGGCGAGACGCTGGCCGCGCGGCCGACGGTACCGCAGCGGCGTTTGCGACGCCTGCTGCAGGTCGTGTTCCAGGACCCGTACGGCAGCCTCAATCCCCGCCATCGCATCGAGCGGATCGTGGCCGAGCCGCTGCACCTGCTGGACGCGCCGCTGTCGCGGCGCGAGCGGACGGCGCGCGTCGCTCAAGCGCTCGTCGACGTCGGACTCGACCCCGGGAGTGCCCGCCGCTTCCCGCATGAGTTCTCCGGCGGGCAGCGCCAGCGCATCGCGATCGCCCGGGCGCTGGTGGTCGAGCCGCGTCTGGTCATTCTCGATGAGGCGGTGTCGGCGCTCGACGCCTCGCTGCGCACGCAGATCCTCGAGCTTCTCGGGCGGCTCAGCGAGGCACGTGGGCTCGCGTATCTGTTCGTCTCGCACGACCTCGGCGTCGTGCGTGCCGTGACCGATCGGACCCTGGTGATGCAGGCGGGGCGCATCGTCGAGGAGGGGACGACGGAGCAGGTGCTTCTGGCGCCCCGGCACCCGTACACTCAGGCGCTGGTCGCGGCGACGCCGAACCTCGAGCGGGCGCTTGCGGGCCGGGCGTCTGGAGCATAGACAGATGAATCTTCCGTTTGCCTCGGATCTGCTGCTGATCGGCGGCGAGTGGCGCGCCAGCGAGGCGCGCGCGACGCTGCCGGTCGAGGATCCGTCGACCGGGACCGAGGTCGGCCGGATTGCGCGCGGCTCCGCCGCGGATGTCGACGCGGCGGTCACGGCGGCGCGTGCGGCTCTCGCCGGCGCGTGGGGACGGCTTGCCGGCTTCGAGCGCGGCCGGCTGCTCGCCGCGCTCGGGCGGCTGGTCCGCGAACGCGCCGAGATGCTCACCGTGCTCGAGGCGCTCGACGTCGGCAAGCCGCTGACCCAGGCGCGTGCCGATGCACTCGCGCTCGCGCGCTATCTCGAATTCTACGGCGGTGCAGCCGACAAGCTGCACGGCACGACGATTCCGTATCTTGCGGACTACACCGTCTACACGCTGCGCGAGCCGCACGGTGTCACGGCACACATCATTCCGTGGAACTACCCGATGCAGATCATCGGGCGCTCGGTCGGCGCGGCGCTGGCTGCCGGCAACGCGGTGGTGATCAAGCCGGCGGAGGAAGCCTCGCTCACTGCACTTGCCTTCGCGCGCCTGGCCACCGAGAGCGGCTTCCCGGCCGGCGCGATCAACGTCGTGCCGGGACTCGGGACCGAGGCCGGGGCCGCGCTCGCCGCGCATCCGGGCGTCAACCACGTCTCCTTCACCGGCTCCGTCGAAGTCGGGATCGCCGTGCAGACCGCGGCGGCCAGCCACGTGGCGCCGGTCACGCTCGAGCTTGGCGGCAAGTCGCCGCAGCTCGTGTTCGACGACGCCGATCTCGAGGCAGCGCTGCCGGTGCTGGTCCGCGCCGGCCTGCAGAACGCAGGCCAGACCTGCTCGGCGAGCTCGCGCCTGCTGATCCAGCGCGGCGTGTACGAGCGCCTCGTCGAAGCGCTCGCGGCGCGCTATCGCGCGCTGCGCGCCGGGCCCGCGACTCGCGACCTCGACCTCGGGCCGCTGATCTCAGCCGCGCAGAAAGCACGCGTCACGGGCTTCGTCGACGCCGGGCTCACGGCCGGGGTCGCCGCGCTCGCGCGCGGCGAGGTGAGTGCTGATGCGCCTTCGGGAGGCCATTACCTCGCACCTCTGCTGCTCGGGCCGGTCGCGCCGGACGATCGCCTCGCACAGCAGGAGATCTTCGGCCCGGTGCAGGTAGTGCTCGTGTTCGACACCGAGGAGGAAGCAATCGCGATCGCGAACGGCACCCCCTATGGCCTCGTTGCCGGTGCTTGGACGCGCGACGCGGGGCGACAGCTGCGGCTCGCGCGGGCGCTGCGCGCCGGCCAGGTGTTTCTCAACGACTACGGCGCAGCGGGCGGCGTCGAGCTGCCGTTCGGCGGCGTCGGCTGGTCCGGTCATGGTCGCGAGAAGGGCATGGAAGCACTCTACGGACTGACGACGGTCAAGACTGTCGCCGCACGGCATCGCTGAGCGCAGGCCGACGGAACTGACCAGGCACACGGGGAGCCAACGTGCGACTCACAGGCAAGACTGCGATCATCACCGGCGCGGGTTCGGGTCTCGGCGCGGGGATCGCGCGGCGTTTCGTCGCCGAGGGGGCGCGGGTCGTAATTGCCGACATCCGCATGGACGCCGCGCGGCAAGTGGCCGACGAGCTCGGCTCCAGCGCCGTCGCGCTCGCGGTCGACGTCGCCGATGCGGACAGCGTCGCCGCGCTCGCCCGCGAGACGGACCGGGCGTTCGGCGCCATCGACGTGCTCGTCAACAACGCCGGAATCGGCCACGTGCCGCAACCACTCGAGGACCTCGGCGAGGCGGACTTCGAGCGGATCTTCGCGGTGAACGCCCGCTCCGTCTACCTGACCGCGCGCGCGTTCGTGCCCGCAATGAAGAGCCGGCGACGCGGCGCGATCCTCAACATCGCCTCGACCGCCGGCGTGAGCCCGCGGCCGCGGCTGACCTGGTACAACGCCTCGAAAGGCTGGGTCATCACCGCCACGCGGTCGATGGCGGTCGAACTCGCGCCGTTCGGCATCCGCGTCAATGCGCTGAATCCGGTAGCCAGCGATACGCCGCTGCTCAAGACATTCATGGGAGCGGATACGCCCGAGACCCGCGCCCGGTTCCTGGCGACGATTCCGCTCGGGCGCTTCGCCACGCCCGAGGACATGGGCTACGCCGCGGCCTACCTGTGCTCCGACGAGGCGAGCATGGTCACGGGCGTCGCGCTCGAGGTCGACGGCGGACGCTGCATCTAGCACCTGAGGAGACGCCCGTGGGTCCGGGACCCTTGAACCTGATCACCGACGTTGCGGGACTCGCGGTCGGGCACGCGACCGATGAACCGGCCGCGACCGGCGTTACGACGCTGGTCGGAACCAAGCCGCTCGCCGCCGCCGTCGACGTCCGCGGCGGCGCACCCGGCACGCGCGAGACGGACGCCCTCGCCGCGGATGCGCTCGTCGGCCACGCTCACGCGATCGTGCTGGCCGGCGGCTCGGTGTTTGGGCTCGCCGCGGCCGACGGCGTGGCGACGGAGCTGTCCCGAGCGGGCATCGGCTTTCGGCTCACCGAGCACACACACTCAACCCCGATCGTCCCGACGGCCGTGCTGCACGACCTCGGTCACGGCGGCGACAAGAACTGGGCGGAGCCGCCCTACCGGGAGCTCGGCCGCGAGTCGCTGACGCGCGCGGGCGCCGGCTTCGCGCTGGGCGCGGTCGGTGCCGGCCGCGGCGCGCGCGCCGGGCAGGTCGCCGGGGGCATCGGCTCGGCATCGCTCGAACTCGGTGACGGCCTCGTCGTCGGCGCGCTGGTCGCGGTCAATTCGATCGGCAGCGCGTTGATGCCCGACGGCCGGACATTCTGGGCCTGGCCGTTCGAGATCGGCGCGGAGTTCGGCGGCGAGCGGCCACGCCCGAGCGTGTCGGCCGTGGATCCGGCACCCGCGGGATCGCGCCTTGCGCTGATCGGACAGCTCCGCGCCGGCACCAGCACCGTGATCGGCATCGTCGCCACCTCGGCGCCGCTGACCGGCGCCGAGTGCCACCGCCTCGCCGTCATGGCTCACGATGGCATTGCGCGCGGCGTGCGCCCGTCGCATACGCCGTTCGACGGCGACGTCATTTTTGCGGTCTCGACCGGGATCACGCCGCTGGCCGAGGACCGGCTGCGAGCGGCCCACCTCGCGCGTCTCGGCTCCGCGGCGGCCGACTGCATGGCGCGGGCGATCGCCCGTGGCGTCTACGAGGCGAACCTTACGGCGCGCGCGGCGGCCGACCACTGACCGATCGTCGCCCACTGGCAGCGACTTTCTGTTGTGCGTCGCAGCACAACACCCGCCGCGCTCGAAATGCACGCTGTTCATCGGGCGAAAGCCACCGCCACTTCCACCGGTCCCGCGCGGCCCTCCCATCCCCCCGTGCCCGGACTGTCTCCGGTTGACGACGCTGTTTGACCCCGCCCGCCGGCGCCAGTACCGTCTGGTCGTCTTACGGCCGCTCAAGGGGTACTTGCCATGGCATTTTTCAAGGACACAGCTATCGGACCCAAGGACAGCGGTGCACCCGCCCGCGACCTGCCGCATCGTGAGCCGGAACGTGCTCCGGCCGCGGTCCCGGTACTCGACACGCCGCGTCGCGCGGCCGAACGCGCCGAGCCGCGCGCCGACGGGAAGGAATCGTTCATCGCTGCGGAGCTTACGATCGACGGCAAGATCGAGGGCCTCGGCAGCGTGCGGATCGCAGGCCGCTTCAAGGGCGACGTGCAGGTGCAAGGCAACCTGACGCTCGACTCCGGCGCGCACCTGACCGGGCAGGTCAAGGCACGGCACGTGACCGTCAGCGGCGAGCTGCACGGGAACATCGACGGCGCCCAGCGCGTTGAGCTGCTCGACGGCGGTGTACTCGTGGGCGATGTGAAGGCGGGGTCGCTCACGGTCGCGGCTGGCTCGCGCATGCGCGGTCAAGTGGAGTTCGGCTGGGACGACAAGGGCGCCGCACGTCCGGAGCTCATCAAAGGCAACGGATCCGGCGCATGAGCTCACCGCGCCCGTCGGTCGCGGGCAAGACGCGCGCCTGTCCCCACTGCAAGGCGACGATCCTCGAGAGCTCCAGCGTCTGCCCGGCCTGCCGGCATTACCTGCGCTTCGATGCGGCCTCGCAGCCGGCCGGGGCGCCGAGCGTACAGGCGTTTCGCGTCGAGGGCGTCATCAGAAACCACGAGCCGGCCCGCCACTGGGAGTACGCGGTCGTCGTGACGATCCGCAATGAGCGCGGCGAGGAGGTCCGCCGGCAGGTCGTGAACGTCGGCGCGCTCGAACCGCAGGAGCGACGAACGTTCACCGTGGCGGTCGAGATGTCGGGAGGGTCCGGCCCCGCCACCCCGACCGGCTGACCCACGGCCGGCCGCACGGCGGCGACCGGCCGACGCGATAGAATTCCAGGCCCGCCGGCGCACCACTTACGAGAATATTCCACCGACCAGCGGCTCGGATTCGTATCCAGCCGCCCGGGGAGGTCGGGGCGCGTCGCTTCGAAGGTCACGGTCAGCATGCGCGACGGCGAGATCCAGCGGCGGCTTCGGGTGTTTGGCGGCGCATTCGCGCGCCTTGCGGCGACGGCGGCCATCGCGACATCGGCAGCGCGGGCGGCCGAGCCGTCGCAGACGGTGCCCACCTTGCCCGAGGTCGTGATAGGCACGACGCCCCTGCCGGGAACCACCGTGGATGTCGACAAGATTCCGGCGCACATCGAGACGCTGAAGCTCGGCGAGGCCGATGCTCCGGCCGCGGTGACGGTCGCTGATGCGCTGGCCGCCCGGTTCGGCAGCGTCGCCATCGACGATACCCTCGACGATGCATTCCAGCCCACGCTCAGCTACCGCGGCTTCACCGCCTCGCCGGTGCTCGGCATGGCGCAGGGGCTCGCCGTTTACCAGAACGGCGCGCGCATCAATGAGGCATTTGGCGATGCGGTCAACTGGGACCTGATCCCCGCGCTCGCGATCGACCGCCTCGACGTCGTCGGCGCCAACCCCGTCTACGGGTTGAACGCGCTCGGCGCGGCGCTCGTGCTCAGCATGAAAAACGGCTTTTCGTATTCCGGGACCGATGCAGCGCTGGCAGGCGGATCCTTCGGACAGCGCTCCGCGGCGCTCGAGTATGGCGCGCACCGCGGCCAGTTCGGTGTGTATGTCGCGACCGAGCTGCTCGACTCCGACGGCTGGCGGCGGTTCGGCAGCGACGGTGTGCGTCAGCTGTATGCCGATTTCAGCCTCAAGGGGGCCAATACCACCGCTGACCTCAGCGTGAGCGCCGCCCGCAACGACCTGCGGGGGCAGGGAGCGGCGCCGCTGCAGGAACTCGCGATCGACCGCTCGCTCAGCTTCACGGGACCGCAGCGCAACCAGAACCAGCTTGGATTCGTCACGCTGACGGCCGCCTGGAGCGAGACCCCGGCGCTCTCGCTCGAGGCGTCCCTCTACTACCGAGACTTTCGCCAGCAGGTCGTCAACGGCAATACCACCAGTTACCTGCCGTGCGTGGGCCTTGCGAACGCGGGGCTGATGTGCGAGCCAGACGGCGCGACCGCGCTGGTCGACACGCGCGGCCTCCCGGTGCCCGATCCCGCGAGCGCCAGCAGCGCGCCGATCGGCGAGAACGATGTCGAGTCGCTGCGCGCCCACGGCGAGGGCGCGGCCCTGCAGGTGAGCTCGAGGGGAGTCGTGCTCGGCGAGCCCAATCAGGTCGCGCTCGGTGCGGCGTTCGACGAGGCGCGGGTCGAGTTCGGAACTGGCGCCGAGATCGGCGCGATCGATCCTGCGCTGCTCGTCCACTCCTCGGGTTTCGCCATCGATACGCCGGAAGGCACGCCGTTCAGCGCCACACCGGTCGACCTCGTTGCCCACAACCGCTACTTCGGCGCGTACGCAACCGATACCGTCGATCTAGGCTCGCGAGCATCCGCGACCTTCAGCGCGCGGTTCAACGCGGCCGAGATCGCCCTCGATGACCAGCGCGGCACGGACTTGAGCGGCCGCAGCCGGTTCGACCGCCTCAATCCGGCGCTCGGCGGCACCTATCGCCTGCGCGGCGGCATCACCGCCTACGCCGGCTACGCAGAGACCAATCGCACGCCGACTGCCAGCGAGATCGAGTGCTCCGATCCCGCGCGGCCGTGCCTGTTGCCGTCGAGCGTGGCCGGCGATCCCCCGACGCTGCGGCAGGTCGTGGCCGGAACTGTGGAGCTGGGTCTGCGCCGGTCAGCGCTGCCTGGGCGGGAGCCCACCGACCGGATCGACTGGCATGCCGGCGTGTTCCGGACGGATCTTCGCGACGATATCGAGGAGATCGCGAGCTCGCTGTCGAGCGGCTACTACCGCAACATCGGCGCGACGCGCCGGGAGGGCGCCGAGGCGGGGATCGACTTCCGCTCCGGGAAGTATTTCTGCTTCGCGAGCGTCGCGGCGATCGCGGCGACATACCAGGCGGTCCTGAGCGTTCCGTCTCCGTCGAACCCGTACCGCGACGCCAATGGCAACATCACGGTGAAGCCCGGCGATACCCTGCCCGGCATCCCGCGCTACCGGTTGAAAGCGGGGATCGACTATCGCCCGTCCGGGTACTGGACGGTGGGGGCCGCACTCACGGCAGTCAGCAACTCCGTCTACCAGGGCGACGAGGCCAACCTCGGCCCGCGGCTGCCCGGCTATCAGGTCCTGAGCCTGCACGGGGAGTACCGGGTCCGGGCGCAGGTCGAGCTGTTCGCCCGCATCGACAACGCGACCAACAGCAAGTACGCCACCTTCGGCCTGTACGCCGACCCGACCGGTGTCGGTGCACCGGGAATACCGCCCGGAGCCACCAGCAGCGATCCGCGCGTCGACCACCGCTTCGCGAGCCCCGCGGCGCCGTTGTCGGTCACCGCGGGATTGCGCGTCCGGCTATAGCAATCGCGGCGCCGTGCGCGGGCCGCGACCGGCCGTGCCGCCATACGGGCCCCGGCGACTGGGCGGTGAGCGTCGCGACCGCTTCACCGCGATTGCCCGGGCTCAGTGGTACTGGTAGCGGTAGGTGTAGGGATTGTAGGCAGGCGGCAGAACCTTGTACTGCGGCTGCAAGAACGCGACGAGGTCAACCAGCTGCCGGACGGTCATCACGTCGTTCAATCCGGCGACCGCCATCACTGACTCACCTCCCGGAGCCACGCCTTTGGCCGGAAAGCCTGGCGCGACCCGGTGCGTTGGATTGATGATCGCGGTGACCAGCTCCCCGTAGGTCTTGACCCGGGTGACGCTGCCGCCGAGAGCGACCGAGGCGGCTCCCGTGCCCTCGTAAGCGACGTCGACCCCTTTGACCTGATGGCACACGAAGCACCGCAGGTCGACGAAGGCCTGGCGTCCCGCCGCCGCGTCTCCGCTCGGAAGCCGAAAGCCGGCCGGCGAGTTCGCCGCGTCCGGCGTACACGCCTGCAAGACGGTCATCGAGGCGAGCAACGCGATGCAGAGTCGCATGACAACCTCCGGTCCCGGCCGGCGGGCGATCGGGGCGTGCGCCGCGGGCGAGATGCAACTGCCACGATCAATTCTAGCGGCTGGCGGCACCTCTGGAGCAGCTGTCACGGTTTGTTGCACACCTGTTTCGGAAAGCCGCGCTCCCGCACGCACCGGCGGTCACGATGACTCGCATCGCGACCGGGAGCCCGCCCAGATCCGGGACCAGCGGATCACGGATGCGACGCTTGACGACGGGACGCGCGCAGACATCCCTGTTGGTGATCGTCGACGATTCCGACCGCCTGCATGAAGGCATAGCAGATCGTGGAGCCGACGAACTTGAAACCACGCCGCTTGAGGTCGCGGCTCATGGCGTCGCTTTCGACCGTCATCGCCGGGATCTCGCTCAGATACCGGGGGCGATGCCGGCGAGCTCTGGGCGCGTAGCGCCACAGGTACCCGGCGAAACTCCCATCACGCTCCAGCAGATCGAGGTAGGCGCGCGCATTCAGCACGAACGCTTGCACCTTGAGCCGGTTGCGGACGATGCCCGGGTCAGCGAGCAGCCGCTCGATCCGGCGCGGCGTGTAGCGCGCCATCTTGCGCGCGTCGAAGTCATCGAATGCGCGCCGGTAGTTGGCGCGCTTTTTCAGCACGGTGATCCAGCTGAGGCCGGCCTGCGCGCCCTCGAGGCACAACATCTCGAACAGGTGGGCGTCGTCGCGCCGGGGCACGCCCCATTCCGTGTCGTGGTACTGCACGTACAGCGGATCATCTCCGCACCACGCGCAGCGCCATTGTCCATCCGCGTGTCGCACCACCGCCCGCCGCACAGCCGCATGCGCCTTCTCCATCGGGCCTCGCTCACCAACCGAGCCGGTCGCGCATCCGGTATCCCAGAATTGCCGCCGGCATGAACCACGGGCGGCCGAAGTACAGCGGTCGCGCTGGAAACGGCAGCCCGTCAAGCGCCGTATCGCCGCCGGCAGCGCCGGCCATCTGCAGCCCGATCTTGCGGCCATAGTACGTTGCGAGGGGAATGCCGGCGCCGCAGTAGCCCATGCAGTAGAACAGGCCGTCGCGGCTGCCGAGGTGCGGCAGCGAATCGAAGGTGAAGGCGACGAAGCCCATCCAGGCGCGGCTGATCCGTGCCTGCCCGAGCTCCGGGAACACCTCCGTCATCATCGCGGCGAGCCGCGGGACGCAGCGCGAGACGTCCTGCTCCTTGGCCGCCGCGCGGCCGCCGAACAGGATCCGCCGGCCGTCGGGCGAGGGCCGCACGTACACGACGACGTGCCGCGTGTCGACGAGGTTCCGTCCGTGGGGAATCAGGCGGGCGACGAGCGCTGGATCGAGCGGCTCGGTGGCGATGATGTAGCTGCCGATCGGCACCACGCGGCGGCGATGCCACGGCGACAGCGCACCCGTATAGCCATTGGTCGCAATCAGCACCTGGCGCCCGCGTACTGTGCCGCGCGGCGTGTGCACGGTGAAGCCCTCGCGCGTCCGCTCGAGCGCGAGTACCGGGCAGTCGGCGTGGGCGACGGCACCGGCGCTGCAGGCGCGGGCATACAGCGCATTCAGCAACCGCAGCGGATGGATCGCCGCATCGTCGGGGTAGACGAGACCGCCGTGGTAGAAGCTGCTGCCGATCTCCGCCGCCTGTTCCTCGGGCGGCACGACTAAGATCCGTTGCTCGAGTCCGGCGGGCTGCGATTCGACCGACCGGCGCAGCAGCTCGAAGTGGTGGCGCGTGTGCGCACCGTAGAAGCAGCCGACGCCGCGCCAGTCGCAGTCGAAGCCGGGCGTCCGGGCCAGCGCCCGCAGATCCGCGACCGCCGCGAGCCCCTCGCGGTAAATCGCGGTCGCAATGCCCTGCCCGTGGCGCCGTGCCAGCGCCTCGAATTCCGGCCTGATGCTGAACCCGACCTGGCCGCCGTTGCGCGAGGAACAGCCACCGCCGATCGGACCGGCATCGAACACGATTGTCGACTTCCCGGCCAGCCCGGTCTCGCGGGCCGCCGCAAGCCCGGTATAGCCGGCACCGACGATGACGACATCGGCGCTCGCAGGGAGAGGGGCCTCAGAGGAGCGCGGAAACCCGGAATCCTCGTTCCAGAACGCAGTCGCGGCGTAGTCGGGCGCGAAACTCACGGGCGACGGTCGCGGTGGACTCGGCGGCGCCGGGCCCGCAGTGCGGAATTGATCGACGCACGCGCGCCGACGCCGGGCGCGCCCGTTCGCCGACCGCTGATCAGGACAGGTTTCACGGATGCCTCGCCGCGCCTGCGTGTCGCAGCGGAATCATGCCGCAGGTCGCGTGGGTCGCGGTAGCGCTCGCGACGCGGCGCAAAGCGCGGCTCGAACGATCCCCCGGCGCGGTGGCTGTCGCCGTCGCGTCCCGGCGGCCGGCGATCGCCGCTCTCGCCCTCGGTGGCGATCGGCGTCGCAACGCGCGAGCCCGGGCCCGGAGTCGCAGCCCCGGGCGTGACTCCGCATGCGACATAACGGGTGAGACGCGCGTCTAGTTTGCGGGAAATACCGGCCTTCGCGAGCCTGTCGGCATCGGGCGACAGGGTGCCTCCGGTATAAGGCTGAAGGTGCACTGATCGAACGCCACCCGCCGCTCGCGCAGTGTTCTCCGGGTAGCTGCGTAGTGACGTTCGCATGGCCGTCCTCGTCGCATGAAACAGGGATACGACAGTGAACTTTAGAAGGACGATGGGGATCCCGGCTGCCGCAGCACTGCTGGGCGCGTTCGCCGCGCTCAGCGCTCAAGCCCAGGAACCGCGGTCAGCGCAGGGACCGGCGGCAGCCACGCAAAGACCGGTCGTCCACAAGGAGGTGTGTCCCGGTCCCGCAGCGCCGGGCACCGCGCGCTGTCATGCGCACGTGGTCGTCGATGCGTCCGGCAAGCCCCGGACCACCGGCAGTGCGACGACCCCCGCCGGTTACTCGCCGCAGAGCCTGCAAAGCGCTTACAACGTGGCGAGCGTCCCCGGATTTCAGGCGACACCGGTGATTGCGATCGTGGATGCGTACGATTACCCGAACGCCGCGTCCGATCTCGCCGTCTATCGCGCCCAGTACGGTCTGCCGGCGCTGCCCCCCTGCCCGGGCACGGGGCCGGGCGCGAGCCCGTGTTTCGAGAAGGTGAACCAGATGGGGTCCACCCCGTATCCGGCGGCCGATACCAGCGGCTGGTCCCAGGAAGCCGCGCTCGATCTCGACATGGCGAGTGCGATGTGCCCCGGTTGCACGCTGATTCTGGTCGAGGCGAATTCCGCTGACGATAGCGATCTCGGAACCGCCGCCAACACGGCTGCGGTGACGCTGCGGGTCAACGTCATCAACAATAGCTACGGCGGTGGCGAGAGCGGGACAGCGGCCTACGCAGGGTACTACCAGCATGCGGGCGTCGCGGTCACGGCCAGCGCCGGCGACGGCGGCTACGGAGTCCAGTTTCCGGCGTCATCGCCGTTCGTCACGGCGGTTGGAGGCACGACGCTGACCGCTGCGAGCAACGCGCGGGGATGGACAGAAACCGTGTGGAACGACTCGTACGGGGCAACCGGCGGCGGCTGTAGCGCGGTCTACGCCCAGCAATCGTGGCAAACCGCCGTCCTCACGAGCAAAGAAAGATCGGGCTGTCGGAGGCGCGTCGTGTCGGACGTCGCGGCCGTCGCCGACCCGGCCACCGGCGTCGCCGTCTACGGACCGACCGCGCCGAACTCCAAGGGCAAGCCCAACCCGTCCGGCTGGATGGTTTTCGGCGGCACGAGTACCGCCGCGCCGATTGTCGCCGGCATCTACGCGATCAACTTTGGAGTCACCGGCCACGTGCCGACGTATGGCAGTAACCCATACGCCGATGCGGGCAATGCCGGTGCGCTGAACGACGTGACCTCGGGCACCGATGCCAGGCGCAGGTCGGCCTGCGGATCGCCGACATCGAGCACTTACTATCTGTGCGATGCGGGCAAGGGCTACGACGGGCCCACCGGACTCGGCACGCCGAACGGCTACGCGGCGTTCTGAGCATCCACTAGAGCTCTTCGCGACGGGTCAGCTGCGCGGGCTCGCAACCGCCCGCGGCACTGCGCTATTGCGCGTGAGAACGACGTCGGCGCGGTACGACCGTGCGTTTCCGGGAAAAGCGCGACATCATTGCGGCCAGGGCCTGGTCCGGCGTGCTGGCGCCCGGAGGAGCCGCGGGTGAGTCACGATTACCTCGGAAATCCCGTCACCGGCGGTCGCGATGCGACGCTGGCCGGCATCGACGACTTCGTCGGCGGCTTCCTCTCCTACGAGGAGCGCATGCTGAATGTGCTCGCGGTCGCGGACGCCGATCCCGGCTGCTGCCTCGCCAATGCCTATGCCGGCTGGATCTGGATGTTCCTCGAGGCGCCAGAGGCGGCGGCGCGCGCCGCAACCTACCTCGAGCGCGCCGAGCGCGCCGCCCCGCTCGCCAGCCGGCGCGAGCGTCTTGCGACCGAGCTGCTCCGCGCCTGGTGCGCGGATGACGTCGTCACGGCCGCGGGCATCGCCGATGAGATTCTCGCCGCAGCGCCGCGCGATCTCGCGGCGCTGAAGCTGCACCATTACTTTGACTTCAATCGCGGCCTGTGCCCGGAGATGCTGCGCGTCGCGCTCGCGAGCCTGCCCCACGCCGGCGACGTCCCGCAGCTGCACGGCATGCTGGCATTCGCCTACGAGCAGTGCCACCTGCTCGGCGACGCCGAAGCGGCAGCCCGGGCGGCCCTGAGGATGCAGCCGCGCGAGCCATGGGCCCAGCACGCGCTTGCGCACGTGATGCTCACGCAGGGTCGGGTCCGCGAGGGCATCGGATTTCTGGAGAGCGTCAGCGGAACGTGGACGGGACTGACCTCATTCATGTACACGCACAACTGGTGGCACCTGGCGCTGTTCTACATCAGCGAGGGACGTATCGAAGATGCACTCGCGATCTACGACCAGCACTGCTGGGCGCGGGATAAGACGTACTCCCAGGACCAGATCGGAGCGGTCTCGCTGCTCGCGCGCCTCGAGCTCGCCGGCGCCAGCGTTGGCGGACGCTGGCAGGCGCTCGCCGAGTACCTGACCGTCCGGCGCGGCGACACGGTCCAGCCGTTCCTGACGATGCAGTACCTGTACGGGCTCGCCCGCGCGGAACGGCCGGAGGCAGAGGCGCTGCTCGAGGCCGTGCGACGGCACGCGCAGGTGGCGCCACAGGCGCTGCAGGAGGCGTGGGCGGACGTCGCGCTGCCGGCCTGCGAGGGCCTCGCGGCCCACGCCCGCGGTGACTACCGCAGCGCCCGGCGCCGGCTTGGCCCGACCCTCGGGCGGATGCTCGAGGTCGGCGGCAGCCACGCGCAGCGCGATCTGTTCGCACAGATCTACCTCGACAGCCTGCTGCGGGACGGCCGGCGGGTCGCCGCCCAGCAGCTGCTCGAGGAGCGACGCGTCTTCGAGCCGGATGGTGTACCGCTCAACCGGGTTCTCGCGCGGGTGTATGCGGATCTCGGGCTGCCGGCCGAGGCGGCGCGCGCGGCCGAGCGCGCCCGCCGCCCGTAAAGCTGGTTTCCGGCCTCGTCAGGGCGCCGCGGGATGCGCCGCGAGGAACGCGGCGACGTCGCGCGCCGAACGCTCGGGGATCTCGACCTGCGGCAGATGGCCGACATGCGCGTAAGTGATCAGCGTCGCGCCGGGAATGGCCGCCGCGAACTTCCGCCCGCTCTCCACGCCGATCAGCGTGTCGCTCTCGCCGTGCAGCACGAGCGTCGGCACGCGAATCGCAGCCAGCGCATCGCTCGAAGCCACGCCCATCGCGCCGGGCGCGATCGACATCAGGATCGCGCGATGGCCCGGTGCTCGCTGGAACTCGGCCCAGCGGTCGACGAACGCCGGGGTGATGACGGCCGGATCGTAGACATCGTCCTTCAGGCCATCCGCGATCAGCGGGCGGTTGTCGATGTGGCTCAGGAACCAGCGGCCGACCCGGTACCGGAGGATCCGGAATGCCAGCGGCAGGTGCGCCGCCGGCTGCTGCGGCCAGCCGGCCGCATCGACCAGGATCAGCGCCGACAGTCGCTCGGGGTGCTTGAGCGCGTAGTTCCAGGCAGCCCCGCCGCCGAGCGAGTTGCCGGCGAGCGCAAAGGAGGTGAGCCCGCGCGCGGCGGCGAATGCTTCCAGCGAGTCGACGACGCCGGCGGCCGTCAGCCGGTAGCCCTGCGGCGCACGCGTGAGTCCGTGCCCCGGCAAATCGAGCGTAATCACCCGGTACTCGGTCGAGAGCACCGGAACCCAGCCCTCCCACGAGGTGAACGAGTCGCCGAAGCCGTGCAGCAGCACGACCGGCCGCGCGGCTGCGTTGCCGGTTTCCTGGTAGTGGATGCGCACACCCCCAGGCAGGTCGACGAAACCGGAGCCTGCGCCCGCGTACTTTGCCTCGAGCTCGGCGTACGGAATGTCCGGGCCGCGCAGCTTGAGCCACGCGGCCACGGCCAGCACCGCAAGCACCGCGACGACGACGCCCAGAACCTTCAGCACCGTCGTCACGCCGTCACGCCGCGGCGTCGGTCGCTCAGAACGACCAGTCGAGCCGGACGCCGACCGTCGTCGGCTCGCCGGCCGCGCCAATGTTGGTTGCGGGCAGGAAGAAGTTCTTGGTGATGTAGTACTTCTGGTCCGTGATGTTGTGCGCCCAGAACGAGAAGCTCCACGACCTGCCGACCGCTGGTGACAACGCGATGCTCGCATTGGCAAGCCAGTAGGCATCGATCTGGAACTGCGGCGGGCCGATGACCTGCGCGTTCGCATTCACGTTTTCCAGCAGGAACAGCTGGTCGTACTTGTCGTGATAGCTGTAGTTGGTCTCGGCGCGCAGCTTGAAGTTGCCCACCGGCCAGGCGTAGGCGACCTGGCCGCCGTAGCTGAGCTTCGGGAAGTCGATGTCTTTGCCGTCGAAGTTGACCAGCGAGCTGTTGAAGACCGGTGCCGTGAACTTGCCTTCCTTGTAGCCGAAGTACTGCGTCAGCTCGAAGCCGTTGCCTGGCGTCCACTCGAGCTCGACCTCGCCGCCGTCGATGCGCGACTTGGGTGCATTGATGAAGGAACCGATGTAGGACTGGGATACGGGATCGAAGTACTTCGACAGCACCTGCTCGTCCGTGTAGTCGTAGTAGAAGAGCGCCGCGTTCACGCGAAACACCGAGGCGATGTCGGCCTTGAGGCCGAGCTCGTACGCCAGCAGCGTCTCAGGCTGGAACGGCACGGCGACGCTGCCGTTGTGCGCCGTGAATCCACCCGACTTCACGCCCCGGCTGATGCTGCCGTAGAGCAGCGCACCCTTCTGCATCTCGAAGTCGAGCTCCGCCTTGCCGGACAGACTGTTGTTCGTCAGCGAGGAGCTCGACGGTCCGCTGAACAAGCCGCTGAAGGTCGAGGTCGTGAAGGCTGATTCGAGGCCTTCCATGTTGCGGGTTTCGCGGTCGGGTCGCAGCCCGAGGATGCCCTTCAGCCGGTCGGTGAACTGGTAGCTCGCCTGGCCGAAGATGCCTTCCGACGAGCCCGTCTGGGTGTAGTTCGTCAGCGCGTACCCGCCGAGCCGCTGCGTGAAGTCGCCGTAGAAGTACTCGGTCAGCTTGTCGTTCTCGTAGTAGACGCCGCTGACCCAGCTGAACGGCCCGGTGCCGGTGGAGGCGAGACGGACCTCCTCGGAAAACACCTTGACGTCGTCGTGGAAGAAAATGACGGATTCGGTGTATTGCGTCGCGTCCCAGCTGTCGAGCTCGTGGCGGATGAAGCGGTCGGCAGATGTGATGCTGGTCAGCTTGACGGCGCCGAGATCGAAGGTCGCGTTGAGATCGAGCCCATTGTTGGTGTTGTCGACGCCGGGCTTCGAGTTCTGCGCGAGTCCGATCTCCTTCGCGAACGGCGCCGTCAGCACGCTCCAGCCGGCGACGTACGGGTCCGTGTCAGGCGGGATAATCGGCCCGCACTTGCAGGAAGGCGTGAACGGGGCGAGCAGCTGCATGCCGTAGTCGTCCGACTTGTCGAGCGATGAGTGCAGCGTCAGGCGCAGGCTGGTACCTGCGGACGGGTTCCACTCCAGCTGGGCGCGCCCGGAGACCTTGTCCTTGTTGCCGAGGGTGTCGCCGGTGGCGCGGTTCCACTGCCACGACCCGCCCTGCTCCGTGCCGAGCGACAGTCGGCCGAGCAGGTTCTCGGCGAGCGTGCCGGAGACGAACCCCTCGGCGTTGAGCGCGTTGAACGAGCCGTAGTCGACGCTGAAGCCGGCGTGCGTCTCGGCCGTCGGCTGGTTGATGATGAAATTGACCGCACCACCGGTGGTGTTGCGGCCATAGAGGGTCCCCTGCGGTCCGCGCAGCACCTCGACGCGACTCAGGTCGAACAGCTCTCCCTGGGTCTGGATCGGAAACGGCAGCGCGACGTCGTCGACGGTGATACCGACCGGCGAGGTGTTGTTCGAGGTGTAGTCGATGAACCCGACGCCCCGCAGCCGGAACTGGGGCTGGCCGCTGCCGAAGGCCGGTTCGACCTCGAGGCTCGGAGTCACGTTCTGCAGGCCGTTGACCTTCTCGACGGCGCCGTCCTTCAATGCCTGCTCCGACAGGACCGAGAGCGAGATTCCGATGTCCTGAGCGGACTCTGCACGGCGCTGGGCGGTGACGATGACTTCCTCGAGCCGGCCCGCCTCGGCACTCGGCTGCGCGGAGGTGTCGGCGGCGCGGGCATCGCCGAGAACAGCGGCGATGGCGGTCGCGAGGGCGAGTCCAACGAGAAGGCGGCGTTTCATAGGTAGTCGCTCCGTGGTGATCCGTTGGCGCTGACGGCCGTCTGGGGGCCGTTCGGCGTGTGCCGGAATGTAATCCAGCGTATCCGCAAATGCACGTTGCAGATGCGCAACTGAACTGCGTCGAGCCCCAATTCCCACGCGCGTGCACGAGGCCCGTTTGTTGCCCGGATACTACCAGCAGCCGCGGTCAGCGGCCCATCACTTCCGGTCAGAGTGCCATTACCGCATCGTCGGCAGCGAGAAGTCCGCGCGCACCGCCTCCGGCTCCGGCCAGCGCTGCGTGACGGTCTTCAGGCGCGTGTAGAAGCGCACGCCTTCGGGACCGTGGATGTGATGGTCGCCGAACAGCGAATGCCGCCAGCCGCCGAAGCTGTGGAACGCCATTGGCACCGGGATCGGCACGTTGACGCCGACCATGCCGATCTCCACGTCCCGCGAAAAGGCGTGGGCCAGCGCTCCGCTCTGCGTGAATACCGCCGCACCGTTGGCGAACTCGTGGCTGTTGACGAGTTTCAAGGCCGCCGCGTAGTCTGCGACGCGCACCAGGCACAGCACCGGTCCGAAGATCTCCTCCCGGTAGATGCGCATGTCGGGCCGCACCCGGTCAAAGAGCGTCGGGCCGACGAAGAACCCGTCCTCGCATCCCGGGACGCGCACGCCGCGTCCGTCGATCACGAGCTTCGCACCATCCCGGGCCCCGCCGTCGATGTAGCCGCGGACGCGCTCACGGGCCGCATCATTGACCAGCGGTCCCATGTCGACCCCCGGGGCATCGGGTGCGCCGACCTTGAGGGTCGCGACGCGGCGCATCAGGCGCTCGACGAGCGCATCGGCCGTGGCCTCGCCCACGGCCACCGCCACCGAGATTGCCATGCACCGCTCGCCGGCGGAACCGTAGGCGGCGCCGACCAGCGCTTCCGTGGCCGCATCGAGATCGGCGTCCGGCAGGATCACGGCGTGGTTCTTGGCCCCGCCGAGCGCCTGGACCCGCTTGCCGTGGGCGATCGCGTGCGACTGGATGTAGCGCGCGATCGGCGTGGATCCGACGAAGCTGACCGCGGCGACGCCCGGATGCTCGAGCAGTGCATCGACTGCCGCCTTGTCCCCCTGCACGACGTTGAAAACGCCATCCGGGAGCCCCGCCTGCTTCAGCAGGTCCGCGAGCAGCAGCGACACCGACGGATCGCGCTCCGAGGGCTTCAGCACGAAGGCGTTACCGCAGGCCAGCGCCACCGGGAACATCCACATCGGCACCATTGCCGGAAAGTTGAATGGCGTGATGCCGGCCACCACGCCGAGCGGCTGGCGCACGCCGTAGCAGTCGACGCCGGTTCCGACGCTCTCGCTGAACTCGCCCTTCAGCAGCTGCGGCGCGCCACACGCGAACTCGACGACCTCCATGCCGCGGGTCACCTCGCCCTCGGCATCCGCGACCGTCTTGCCGTGCTCTTCCGACAGCGTGCGGGCGATCGCTCTGGCGTGCTGGCCGATCAGCTCCTTGAAGCGGAACAGTACTCGCGCGCGCTGCAATGCCGGCATTCGCCCCCAGGCCGGCTGGGCGGATGCGGCGCTTGCGACCGCCGCGTTGACGTCTGCGGCGTCCGCGAGCACGACCTCGCGCACCGGCCGGCCGCGTGCCGGGTTGTACACCGGCGCCCGCCGGGTGGCGCTGCCCGGACTGATGCGGCCGTCGAGGTAGTGCCCGACGATGGCGCCTGGGGCTGCGATTCCGCTCTGCTTGGCAACGGCGCTCACGGCTGGGACCTCCTCAGGCCGGCACGGCGCGAAGCGCCCTGCGAATGCCCTCGATCATCGCTTCGATGTCGCCCACGGAGCTCACGAACGGTGGCGCGACCGCCAGGATGTCGCCGCTGAACCGCACCAGCAGCCCCTCGTCGAGCGCCTTTTCGAACACCCGGATCGCGCGCATTCCAGGCTGGCCGGCGACCGGGGCCAGTTCGATCGCTGCCGCAAGACCGATATTGCGGATATCGGTGACATGCGGCTCGCCCCGCAGCGAGTGAACCGCCTGCTCGAGTACCGGCGCGAGCTCGGCGGCGCGCGCGATCAGCTTGTCGCCGACCATCACATCGAGCGTGGCGTGCGCCGCCGCGATCGCCAGCGGATGCGCCGAGTACGTATAGCCATGGAAGAACTCGATCATGTGCGCGGGGCCGGTCATGAACGCCTGGTAGATGTCGTCGCGGACGATGACCCCGCCGAGCGGCACGGTCGCGTTGTTGACCGCCTTCGCGAACGTCGTCAGGTCCGGCTTGACCGCGAAGAAGTCGGCGGCGAACGGCGTGCCCAGTCGGCCAAAGCCGGTGATCACCTCGTCGAATATCAGCAGGATCCCGTGCTTGGTGCAGATCTCGCGCAGCCGCTCCAGGTAGCCGCGCGGCGGCACGATCACCCCGGTCGAGCCCTGCACCGGCTCGACGATCACGGCGGCGATGGTCGAGGCGTCGTGCAGTGCGACCAGCCGCTCGAGTTCGTCCGCCAGGTGCGCGCCCCAGGTCGGCTGGCCGCGGCTGAACGCCATCTGCGCCGGGTTCCAGGTGTGCGGCAGGTGGTCGACGCCGGGGATCATCAGCGAGGCGAACATTTTGCGGTTCGCGGCGATGCCGCCGACCGACATGCCGCCCATTCCAACGCCGTGATAGCCGCGCTCGCGGCCGATGATCCGGGTGCGCGCCGCATCGCCGCGCGCCCGGTGGTAGCCGACCGCGATCTTGAGGGCGGTGTCGACGGCCTCGGAGCCGGAGTTCACGAAGAACAGCCGGTCCTCGGCGCGGCTCGCGAACGCGGCGATCCGGGTCGCGAGCCGAAATGCGGGCTCGTGGCCCATTTGGAAGCCCGGTGCGTAATCCAGCGTGTCGAGCTGGCTCTTGACCGCCTCGACGACGCGCGGGTGCGAGTGGCCAAGCGGCGAGCACCACATCCCCGACAGGCAGTCGAACAGTTTCCGGCCATCGTTGAGCGTGTAGTGGCAGCCCTTGGCCGAGGCGATCAGCCGCGGTGCCGCCTTGAAGTAACGGTTGTGGGTAAAGGGCATCCACCAGGCACGCAGCGCGGCCTCGCGGGTATCGGGGTGCAGGGGACTGACTGCGTTCACGCGGTTCTCCCACCCGGCGCGGGCCGGGGTGCTAGAGGTCAAGGGCCAGCGGCGCAGAGCGCCGCTGGTCGCAGGTTCTAGCGACGAGCCTGCGCTCCTCGGCCCGACGAGGCCAGACACGGTGATCGGAAGTATTCGCTATACTGTACTGCCTCATATGACAGTACAGGACCCGCGCTCAAGGCCAGCAGGCGCCGTCCGGGCGCGCCACTCCCGTGGCGCGCTGCGCGCCCGGCTGGTCGCGGAGTTCCGCGAGCTGATCGCCGGCGGCCTGGTGCCGGCCGGGAGCGCGTTGCCGTCCGTCCGGGCGCTGGCGCGCGAGCGCGCCATCAGCGCCTTCACGGCGGCCGAGGTCTATAACGTGCTGGTGGCGACCGGCCTGATCGAGGCGCGGCGCGGCCGCGGGTACTTCGTCGCAGGACTCCCGGCCCCCGCTCCGGCTCTGCCGCGCTCGGCCGCGACTGCCGATGCGCTCTGGGAGCGGCGCCTCGAGGTGCGCTCGCAGCCAATTCTGGTCGACGCGGGCGGCGGCTGGCTGCCGGCCGGCTGGCAGTATGGCGAGGGGATCCGCGCGGCCCTCAGGGCCCAGGCCCGCCTGCCGCTGCCGGCACACGGCTACGGCTCGCCCTTCGGCCTCGCGGCGCTGCGCAGTCACTTCGCGAGCCAGCTGCGCAGTCGCGGGCTCGGCGTCGACGACGACGGCGTGGTGCTGACGCAAGGCGCCAGCCAGGCGCTCGACCTGATTGTGCGGACTCTGCTCGAGCCTGGCGACCGGGTCGCCGTCGAGGATCCGGGTTACCCGCCGACGCTCGAGCTGCTGCGGGCACGCGGCGTGCGGCTGGTCGGCATCGCACGCCTCGCCGCGGGCCCCGACGTTGCGGATCTCGACAGGATCGCCCGGCGCAAACGGCTGCGCGCGTTCTTCACCAACACGACGCTGCACAACCCAACCGGAACCACGACCGAGGTCCCGGTCGCCCGCCGCGTGCTGGAGCTCGCCGAACAGCATGGGTTCCGGGTCATCGAGGACGACATTTTCGCCGAGCTCGCGCCGACTCCCGTCGTGACGCTCGCCGCACTCGACCAGTGCCGGCGCGTCGTGTACGTCTCGAGCGTGTCGAAGACGATCGCACCGACCTTAAGGGTCGGGTTCGCGGCCTCCTCGCCCGAGGTCGCGCGCCGGCTCGCGCGCGCCAAGGCACTGAGCGCGCTGGCCTCGAGCGAGCTCGCCGAACAGTTGACCCTCGGCGTGCTGACGTTGCCGCATTACCGCCGCCATCTCGAGTCGCTGCGCCGGCGCCTCGCGACCAGCCAGGCCCGGGTGCAGCAGGCGCTGATGACCCGCGGCGTCGAGCTCGCGTTCCGTCCCGCGGCGGGCATGTTCCTGTGGGGCCGGCTGCGCTCCCGCGATACAGTCAGCCGGCTGTGGCGGGCGGCCGTGGCTGCCGGCGTGCTGCTCGCCCCCGGCGAGTTGTTCCGTCCCGACGGCCGGGCGACGCCGTACTGGCGCTTCAACGTCGCGCAGTGCGACGGCGGCGAGCTGGTGGGCTTTCTCGACGGACTGTCGGCGCGGGAATCGCGCCGCGGCTGAACCTACGGGACGAGGCGCGCCCGGCGGCGAAACCATCCGGTGAGGCTGAGGCGCGCGCGGCGCGCGGGCCGCACCGCGTGTTCGAAGCGTCCGCTCAGGAACAGCACCAGCAATCCGCCGCGCGGCGCGACCGTGACCGGGCCGGTCGGTGCATACAGGCACAGTTCCCCGCCGTCATCCGGCGCCCAGTCCGGGTTCAGGTACAAGACAGCCGAAACGACCCGCTCCGCGCCGGCCGCCGAGCGGTCGAGATGCCGGGCGTAGGCGGCCCCCGGGGCGTACACCGCGTAGTGGCACTCGAAGTCGAACAGCCCGAGCTGCAGCTCGCGATTGAGCGTCGAGCGCAGCATCTCGAACCGCGCCAGCAGCCGCGCCTCGGCCTGAGTCTGCGGCGTGCCGAGCCAGCACAGCGTATCGCCGCGGATCTGCGGGCGGACGGCACGGTGCGGGCCGGCGCCGATGGCCGCCGGCCGAAAGCCGTGAGCGCGCTCGAGCGCGTGGATTCGCCCGCGCAGCCCGCCGACGAGCCGTTCCGGCACGAAATCCGCCGCGACACCCCAGCCGGGACCCGCGAGCGCCTCGACGAGCCCGCCGATCGAAGCCGCAGCGTCGCGGGCCGCCACCTCAGCGGCGGCCCGGGCGCGCGCGGGCCGGGGAATCGGCGCGCTCAACCGCCCGCGGCGGCTTGCGCGACCGTCCCGGATCGTCCGGCGGCAGCAGCATCGTGCCGCGGCAGGCGGCGGCGCCGCAGTGGCAGGCGAAGATCTCCTCGATGTCCGGCGGATCGCCCGGCTCGTGCCGGATCATGTAGTCGTACAGCAGCTCATCGCCCGGCTCGATGTCCCGGATCGCCTCGATGTATACGCGCCGATTCTCCATCACCGTTTCGCAATTGGGATCGCAGCAGTGGTTGATGAAGCGCGCGTCGTTGCCGCCGACGGCCGCGTCGATGGTCACCCGCGAATCAATCGTGAACAGGAACGTGTGGTTGTCGTGGACGCCCTTGTTCAGGTAGCGGCGATTCGCTTCGGCGTGCGACACGCGTTCGCCGGTGTACTCGACGATCCGCGTGCCTTTGGGGATGCGCCGCGTGGCGAACACCCCGGTGCCATGGATTGCAGAGCGTTGCACGCGAAACGACGGCAGGCCGCGGGAGTTTCCAATGCCGGTCTTCACGCGCCGGAATCCGCGGGTTGCAGCCCCCCGCTCAGACGGCAACCGGCGCCCGGATCGCCGCGTGATGCCGGTAGCCGGCAATCTCGAAGTCCTCGAAGGCATAGTCGAACAGCGTGGCTGGCCGGCGGTGAATCACGAGCCGCGGCCGCGGCAGCGGGTCGCGCGACAGCTGCAGGTCCACCTGCTCGAGGTGATTGAGGTACAGGTGGCAGTCCCCGCCGGTCCAGACCAGATCACCGAGCTCAAGGTCGCACTGCGCGGCGATCATGTGGGTCAGGAGCGCGTAGCTTGCGATGTTGAACGGAACGCCGAGGAACAGGTCGCAGCTGCGCTGGTAGAGCTGGCACGACAGCCGCCGCGCGACCACGTAGAACTGCATGAACATGTGGCACGGCTGCAGCGCCATCCGATCGAGCTCGCCGACGTTCCATGCGCTGACGATGATCCGCCGCGAATCGGGATTGGTCTTGAGCAGGCGGAGCGCCTCCGCCATCTGGTCGATGTGCCGGCCGTCGGGCGCGACCCAGTCGCGCCATTGCTTGCCGTACACCGGCCCCAGCTCGCCGCTTGCATCCGCCCATTCGTCCCAGATCGAGACTCCATGGTCACGCAGGTAGCGGACGTTGGTCTCACCGCGCAGGAACCAGATGAGCTCGTGGATCACGCTCTTGACGTGAACTTTCTTGGTGGTGACCAGCGGGAATCCCGCGGCAAGGTCGAAGCGCAGCTGCCAGCCGAACACCGACAGGGTTCCCGTCCCGGTGCGGTCGGCCTTGCTGTGCCCGTGCTCACGGACGTGCTGCAGCAGATCCAGATACTCTTTCACGGCGAGGCCGCGGCCGGCCGAGCCGCCGGCACTGGCTGCTTGTAGTTGCCGGACGGCTGCCGCGTACGATAGGCATGGGCGAGCAGGCCGAGTCCGCCGAGCACCATCGGCACCGACAGCACCATGCCCATGGTCAGCCAGTTGCCGGCGAGATAGCCGAGCTGGGAGTCAGGCACGCGCACGAACTCGATCAGGATCCGAAAGCTTCCGTAGCCGACGAGGAACAGGCCGGATGCCGCCCAGCGCGGCCGCGGCCGCGAAGTGAACCACCAAATGACTGCAAACAGCGCCAGGCCCTCGAGGCAGGCCTCATAGAGCTGCGAGGCATGCAGTACCTGCGTCGTGCCGTCCGCCGCGCGCACCGCGAAGCCCCACGGCACGGTCGTCGGCTTGCCCCACAGCTCGCCGTTGATAAAGTTCCCGATGCGGCCGGCGGCGAAGCCGATCATGGGTAAGGGCATGGTGAAGTCGCACACATCGGCGAACGCGCGCTTGTGCCGCCAGGCGAGCACCGCGAGCGCCACCGCGACGCCGATCAGCCCGCCATGAAAACTCATGCCGCCGAGCCAGATCTTGTACCAGTAGCTCGGATCCTCGGTCAGCGCCTGCTGGCCGTAGAACACCAGCCAGCCGATTCGCCCGCCGAGAATCACCCCGAATACCGCATAGAAGACCAGGTCGTCGACCTCGATGGCCGTCCACGTCGAGGTCGGCTCGCTGGCCCGGCGCCGCGCCAGCCACCACGCGGCGAGGAAGCCGATCACGTACATCAGGCCATACCAGCGGACCTTCACCGGCCCGAGGGCGAGGGCAACCGGATCGAAACCGGGATAGTTCAGCATCGGCGGGCAGTGTAGCGAAAACCTGAGCCGCCACCCATCTCAGCGCCCGCCGTCGAGGCGCGCGACGAGTTCGCCGGCGAGTTCGTACAGCGCCTCGTGGCTGTGTTCGAGCCCGTCGGCACTGGGCAGCCACGCGAGCAGTCCGTGGCCGATCTCGCCCGTGCCGGCGACCGGCGCCGGCACGATGTCGAGCCCGGTGGCGGCGAACTCGCCAACCGCCCGCCGCATGTGGATCGCCGAGGTGACGAGCAGCACGTGCTTCAGCCCTAGCGGCGCGAGCAGCGCGGCTGTCTGCCGCGCATTCTCGCGCGTCGTGCGCGAGCCGGTCTCGAGCCAGCGGGCGTCGAGTGCGAAGTCAGCCCGCAGCGTCTGCTGCATGATCCGTGCTTCAGATTCGCCCGGCTCGACGGACCCGCCGGACAGCAGCAGCGGCAGGCCGGTCCGCCGGGCGAGCCGCGCCGCGTAGGCGAGCCGCTCCAGCGTCTCCCCCTGCACCACTGCGCTCTGCTCGCCGGTGGCGTTGCGGCGAACGCCCCCCGCGAGCACGACGATCACGTCCGCCGACGGCGGGCGCCCGAGGTCGAGCGGCGGGTAGCGTTGGGCGAGGCGAATCAAGCTGTCACCGACGAGGGGTAGCGACAACAGCAGCAGCGAGCCGAGGCCCAGCGCGATCAGCACCCGCCCCGCACGCGGCGCCCGGCCGAGCAGCGCGAGCCCCGCGCAGCCGAGCAGCAGCGGGCCGCCCGGCGGCAGCACGAGCGCGCGACACACCGCGCGCACCGCGAGATCAGCATCCATCGGTGCCAGTCAATCGTTCGTGACGCGGCACAGGAATGCCTTCAGGTAGCGGGTCTCGCGAATCGCCGGGTGCACCGGGTGGTCGGGCGACTGGCCACCGCTCGCCAGCACCTGCACGAAGCGACCGAGGTGGCGCCCGGCCTTCTGGATCGCCTCGAGCAGTGCGTCGGGCTCCAGGTGATAGGAGCACGAGCAGGACACCAGCAGTCCGTCACGCGGCAGCAGCTGCATCGCGAGCTGATTGAGCCGCTTGTACGCCGCCTCGCCCTTGCCGGCGTCCTTGCGGCGTTTGATGAACGCCGGCGGATCGACGATCACTACGTCAAATGTCTCGCGCGCCGCGTGCAGGCCTTCGAGCGCCTCGAACGCGTCGGCCTTCTGGAGCTTGAGCGTGACACCGTTCCCGGCCGCATTGCGAGCCGCGGCCTCGAGCGCCGGCGCGGAGGAATCAACGCAGGTGACCTCCGCACCGGCGCGCGCAGCGTGCACGCCCCATGCGCCGACGTAGCTGAACAGGTCGAGCACGCGGCCCGCCCCCTTGGCGAGCGCCAGGAACTGGCGGCGATTCGTGGCCTGGTCGTAGAACCAGCCGGTCTTCTGGCCGGTGGCCAGCGGCGCCGTGAAGCGGCAGCCGTCTTCGAGGATCTCGACCTCGTCGGGAACGGCGCCGCGCGCCGCCTCGACGTACCGCGGGAGCCCCTCCAGCTCGCGCGCGCCGGAGTCATTCTTCAGGACGATGACGCCGGGCTTTACGACCTTGTCGAGCGCCGCGACGATCGCGTCCTTCTGCACCTCCATTCCGGCGGTTCCGATCTGGATCACGAGCGTCGCCCCGTAGCGATCGACGACGAGGCCCGGGAGGCCGTCGGACTCGCCGTGGACCAGCCGGTAGTGGGGGCTGGCGTACAGCCGTTCGCGCAACGCAAGCGCCACCCGGAGCCGGTGGACGAGCAGGCCCGGGCCCGGCGGATAGGCCGCATGCCGGGACAGGATGCGCGCCGCGATCAGCGAGTGCGGGTTGACATACGCGTACCCCAGGAATCGGTCGCGGTCGGAGCGCACGGCTGCAACGGCGCCCGGCGCAAAACCCGTGAGCGGGGTGGCGACGGTATCGATCTCGTTGCTGAAGATCCATAGATGCCCGGCAGCGACGCGCCGGTCCTCATGACGCTTCAGCTTCAATACAGGGTAGGTGGCCTCGGCCGGGGCGGCGGATTCGGCGTCGGGAGCGTCGCTCATCGTCGTGTCTCGGGGCGGTCGGCCGCGGGCACGGGGCGCGCGGCGGTCGCGTATAGTGACCGGGCGACGGCATTCTAGCCGACGCGCGTGCCGTTCCCGGATTGTCACGATGCAGCCAGCGTCCGGTCCTCCGCGCAACCGCCTTGCGGGCGAGACGAGCCCTTACCTGCTGCAGCACGCGCGCAACCCCGTCGACTGGTATCCGTGGGGACCCGAGGCGCTCGAGCGTGCGCGGCGGGACGACAAGCCGATCCTGCTGTCGATCGGCTACTCGGCATGCCACTGGTGCCACGTGATGGCGCACGAGTCGTTCGAGCACGTGCCGACCGCGGCGCTGATGAACGAGCTCTTCGTCAACATCAAGGTCGACCGCGAAGAACGCCCGGATCTCGACCGCATCTACCAGATCGCCCAGCAGGTGCTGACGCAACATTCCGGCGGCTGGCCGCTGACGATGTTCCTGACGCCGCAGGACCAGGTGCCGTTCTTCGGCGGCACGTACTTCCCGCGCGAGCCGCGCCACGGCATGCCCGCGTTTGCGGAACTGTTGCGGCAGGTCGCAGCCTATTTCCACGACCAGCGCGCCCAGATACGCGGGCAGAACGGCCGGCTGCTGTCGGTATTCGCGAGCCTCGCGCCGGCGGCGGCGGCGCCGGACACGCGGCTTGACGCCGGGCCCCTGGAGCGCGCGCGGGCGATGCTGCAGGCGGACTTCGATGCCGAGTACGGCGGCTTCACCGGCGCCCCGAAGTTCCCGCACACGGGATTCAGCGAGCGTCTGCTCCGTCACTGGTCCGCAACGGCCGGCGCCGATCCGCCGGACCTGCAGGCGCTCTACATGGCGACACTGACGCTGACGCGGATGGCGGAAGGCGGTCTGTACGACCACGTCGGCGGCGGCTTCGCCCGCTACTCGGTCGACGCTTACTGGATGATTCCGCACTTCGAGAAGATGCTGTACGACAACGGACCGCTGCTTGCGCTCTATGCCGACGCCGCGACTGCGACCGGCGATGCGCTCTTTCGGGCGGCCGCCAACGGCACCGCCGACTGGGTGCTGCGCGAGATGCAGGCGCCGGCGGGCGGGTTCTACTCGAGCCTCGACGCCGATTCCGAGGGTGAGGAAGGAAAGTTCTACGTCTGGGATGCATCCGAGGTCGAGCGGCTGGTGACGCGAGAGGAGTACGCAGCGCTCGCACGGCGTTTCGGCCTCGACCGGGATCCAAACTTCGAGCACCGCCACTGGTATCTGCACGCGTTTGTCGCCGTCGACGCGATCGCTCGTGCCGCCGGCGTCGAGAGCAGCATCATCGATGCGCGCCTCGCAGGCGCACTCGGCAAGCTGTTCACGGCGCGCGAGGCGCGCATCAGGCCCGGGCGCGACGACAAGATCCTCAGCTCCTGGAACGGACTCATGATCCGCGGCCTCGCGATCGCCTCGCGCGCCCTCGGCCGCGACGATCTCGCGACGAGCGCGACCCGCGCGGTCGATTTCCTCAAGAGTGCGCTGTGGCGCGACGGCCGGCTGTTCGCAACCCACAAGGACGGGCGCTCGCAGCTGCCGGCGTATCTCGACGACTACCTGTTCGTGGCCGAGGCGCTGCTCGAGCTTCTCGCCACGCGCTGGCGCAGTGCCGATCTCGAGTTCGCGATCGCGCTCGTCGAGGTCGCGCTCGAGCATTTCGAGGACCGCGCGCTCGGCGGATTCTGGTTCACGGCCGACGATGCCGAGCCCCTGATCCACCGCTCGAAGTCCTTCGCGGACGAAGCCTTGCCGTCCGGGAACGGGGTCGCCGCCCGGCTGCTCGGCCGCCTCGGCCATCTGCTGGGCGAGCCGCGCTACCTGCACGCCGCCGAGCGCACCCTGCGCGCTGCGTGGAGCGCGATCGAGCGCTACCCGCCGGCGCACGGCTCACTGCTCGATGCGCTCGAGGAGTGGCTGACGCCGGTCGAGAGCGTGATCCTGCGGGGGCCCGCCGTCGCGATCGACGAGTGGCGGACTGAGCTTGCGCGCCGGTACGCGCCGCGGCGTATGGTATTTGCCATCCCGGATTCGGCGGAGCGCTTGCCGCCCGCGCTCGCGGCCAAGATCCCCGGTAGCGGCCCGCTCGCGTACCTGTGCCGCGGCTCGACGTGCGAGGCGCCGATCGACTCGCTGCCGGCGCTGCTGCGCCGGCTGGACGAGGGAAACAGCGGCGAATCGGCGCCGGCTCGTACACCCAATACCGGGTGAAAACCTGACGTGCCCATCGTCGACGCAAAGGCGTCGGGCCTGGCTTCAGTGACGGGCCGCGGTGCGCCTCAGGCTCGCGCCGCGAACGCGCGGCGCAGGCGCTCGATCAGCGGCGCGTGGCGATCGGGATCGAACCGCGGTGCGCGGGTCCAGTCGTAGGCCCACGGCTGGGCGGTCGCCAGTGGCGCGGGCTCATCCGGGTGGCGCGGAAAGACGTGTGCGTGCAGGGCCGGTTCGAGGTTCCCGAAGATCGCGTAATTGACGCGGCTCGCCGCCATGGCCGCGAGCAGCACGTCGCCCACCCGCGTCATGTCGGCAAGAAACGCCGTGCGGCCGGCCGCAGCGAGCGAGTTGAGCTGCGGGACCACGGGATCGGGCAGCAGCAGACAGTAGCCCGGGATCACCTGCGGATCGCCGAGCACGACCCAGCCGGATACCAGGCGTGCGACCTGCGCCGGATCGTGGCCGGCGCGCAGCGCCGCGACCCGGCGGTGGATCGCCGTGTCAGGCGCGGCATTCATCCGTGGCTCCTGAACATGAAGTACACCGCGCCCATGATGCAGCACGCGGCCCACAGGTAATCGAGCTTCAGTCCCTGCTTGAGGTACAAAAGCACGAACGGGACGAAGACCGCGAGCGTAATGACCTCCTGGAGGATCTTGAGCTGCGGCACGGTCATCACCGCGTAGCCAATCCGGTTGCCGGGCACCTGCAGCAGGTACTCGAACAGCGCGATCCCCCAAGAGACCAGGGCCGCAATCCACCACGGCCGATGGCTCAGCTCCTTGAGGTGCGCATACCACGCGAACGTCATGAACACGTTCGACAACGACAGCAGGATGATGGTCTGGCCGATCTGAGGCATGCACAGCTCCCCGGGGACCGTCCGGTCCCGTCAGGCCGAGATCCGCTCCAGCACTCGCAGGCCCTCGGCATCCGGCGGCGCAAGTCTGAGTACGAAGTCGAAGCAGTCGATCGCAAGGCACAGCTCGAAGTCGCGTTCCGGCGCCCAGGTGGCCGCCGGATCGAAGAACTTCGCCGCCGCAGCCGTGTGCCGCAGCCGCTCTGCGATTCCGTCGGTATCATAGTCGGCGCCGGACAGGCGCGCGGCGATCAGCTCGGCGCAGATGTCGTCCTCGGCTGAGCGCGCCCGGCCCTGATCGCCCATGCGCACGAGCGACACCGTCGGCGGCGCGCCGGCGGCTAGGTAGCGCGCAACGGCGCCGGCATTCACGAGGCTCCCGGTCAGGACCTCCGCCGCCCGCCGGGCACGCGTCAGGCCCTGCGTGCCAGCGTGCGTCGTGTGGACGAGCGTACGTCCTGCGAGGGCGGCCGCCTGGATACGCGTGGGCGAGTTGCCGAAGTCAAAGCCCGGCAGGTCGCGGCCTGACCGTTCGCCGGCCAGCAACCAGTCGGGGTGGCGGGCCTTAAGCGCGAGGGCAGCGTCAATCTCCGCAACCGGAATTACGCGCGCGCCGCCGGCGACGGCATAGCAGGCGGTCGTGAACGCGCGGAACACGTCGATCACGACGGCGCTGCCGGTCGCGCGCTCGGCGCCTGCCACGAAGTCGAGGACCTCGACCTGCAATCGTCGCTCAGCCGCTCTGGTGCGCGGCGCGCGCCGCGGCCACCATCGCCGGCGTCACCGGCGAGGCGTGGTTGCCAAAGCTCGAACGCACGTGCGTTAGGAGTGCCGCCAGATCCGCATCGCTCAGGTAGCTGAATTGCGGCATGATCCCGCCATACACGCCCTTGGGCAGCGCCGCGGGGCGTTGGCCGAACATCACCCAGCCGAGGAGATCCGCCGGCTCGCCGATCGTGACCGGCGTGCCGGCGAGCGGCGGCTGCAGGCCCTTGACGCCCTCGCCCTTCGGCAGGTGACAGGCGATGCAGTTCGCAACGTACAGGTGCGCGCCGTGTGTCGCAGGCGTCGGCGGGGCGCCGTCGCCGCAGCCGGCGACAAGGCATCCGCCGAGCAACGTCATTGCCGTCGCGAGCCGGAACCGCATCGGGTCTTGCGCGTCAGCGGATGTCGAAGGGCCCGCGGGTCTCGGTCAGCCGACCCAGCGACGGACCCGCCCCGTGTCGAGGTGAACGAACTGCGAGGCCTGGTAGTAGCCAACGCCGCCGCGGCCGAGCGCAAGCCCGGCATCCCGGACCGCGCCGAGCCCGCAGCCGACGAGCCGAATGTCGATCGCCCGGCCCTCCACGTGGAGGCTGTGCGCGGCGACGCCAGTCGAGCGGGCGTGCATGGCGGCATTGGTCTCGGGAGAGCGGTAGCCGGAGATCACCTCGAACTCGGGATCCTTCTGGCAGCGGATCGCCAGATCCGACAGCAGATCGAGGAGCCCCGGGTCGATTGCGTGCACCTCACCGCTGCGGTGGTCGCGGAGCACCTGGTTGACCGCCGCGAGCGCGGGATCGCAGTAGGCGCCGTCGCGGCAATACTCGACCGACAGGGACTCGAGAGTATGGGTGTTGTGGAACGTGACCCGCCGCGGCCCGGAGGGGCTCGCAAACGCCGAGCCCGCAGACCCCAGCCACAGTGCAACCCCGGCGCCGCCGCAAGCGAGCGCCCCGAACGCCGCGCGGCGCGTCAGCTGCGGCGATGAACCCGGAGCGGTGCCCCTGGAGTACGACATGCCCGGCAGTCTTCCTGAAGGGTCAGGAAAATACAAGAATCCCAGGTACCGGTCACCGGGGCGTGAGTGTGACGACCGTCGCGTTCGCCGATTCTGAGTTGACCGGAAGCACCCGCGCGCGCCGGACGAAGTTGAAATCGGTCGCAGAGGCCGAACAGTACGCGCCCATGCTGTGTCCGACGATCAGGTCGCCGATCTCGAGCGTCGGCAGCATCAGGTCTTCGGCCACGACGTCGATGCCATCGCAGGTCGGGCCTGCCAGAACGCTCGGCTGCCGCTCGCCCTCCTGCCGCAGGCTCTCGATCCGATAGCTGCTGTGATCAAACAGCTGTCCGCTGAACGACCCGTAGATGCCATCGTCGAGGTAGTACCACGGTCGGCCATCGCGGCGCGCCCGCCCGACGACCGTCGCGACGCACGTGCCGGCCGGGGCGGCGATGAACCGGCCCGGCTCCGCGATGACCCGCAGGCCCGGCGGCAGCGCGGCGAGCGCCTGCCGAATCGGCGCGCAGAAAGTCTCGATCGGCATCACCGGCTCGCGGTATTCGACCGGGAAGCCGCCGCCGATGTCGACGATCTCGAGGGGCCCGAGCCCCGCGGCCCGCGCCTCCCGCACCAGCGCCCCGCAAGCTTCGATCGCCCGGACGTGCATCGCGGGGCTCGCCACCTGCGAGCCCACGTGGAACGACAAGCCCGCCACACGCACCCCGAGCCGTGCGGCGACCTGCAGCAACTCCGGCACCGCTTCCGGATCGCAGCCGAACTTGCGCGACAGATCGCAGACAGCGTCCGGTGCCCGGAACGCGACCCGCAGCAGCACCTCGGCGCGCTTGCGGTGGCGGATGAACTTGCCGAGCTCGTCGGCATTGTCGGCGACGAACGTGCGCACACCGAAACGCAGTGCATCGCGGATGTCGCCGTCGCGCTTGATCGGGTGTGTGTGGATGCAGCGGCCGGGAGCGACGCCTGCGGCCCGCACCAGATCCACCTCGCCGCTGCTCGCCAGATCGAAGAACGCGCCCTCAGCCTTGAGCGCCGCGACCACCGCCGCCTCCGGCAGCGGCTTCAGCGCGTAATGCACGTCGACGCCCGGCAGCGCCGCCGCGAGGCGCCGAAACTGCTCGCGGATCCGGTCGCAGTCGACGATCAGGAGCGGCGAGCCGTAGCGCGCGACCAGCGCCTCGAGGTCGGCACCGCTGTAGGGCGCATGCATCCGCCCGGTCTCGTGGCTCTCCACGGGCAGCGTCGCGATCTGGGCCTTGGGCATGTCTGCGTTCCTCGGGTGACGCGCGCGGATTCTAGGCGATTTCTTCGGCGCCGCAAGCGGCGGCGGCGCGCGCCAGCCGGTCGCGCACCGCTTCCCAGGCCGGACCTCCCGGCGGAGCCTCGACCACGATCGCATCGGCGCCGCTGCGATCGAGGCGCCGCAGGTTCGCATACAGATCGTGTCCATACTGCTGTGCATCGCGACCGGCGTCGATCCACAGGCGCCCGCCGAACCCGGCGCGGGCAGGCCCGTGGGCGAGTACGGCGATCTGCGGCGCGAGCGTGGCTGCGGCGAAGGCGGCCCCGGTGGCGAGCGTGAGCGGCGTCTGCGGCGCGTAATGCGCGGCGGCGCGTCCGGGCGCGGGCGGGCCCTCCCCGCGCTCCGCGCGGCGTACCGGGCCGACGACGGCCTCGAGCTCCGGGACTGTGATGCCACCGGGGCGCAGCAGCAGCGGCTCCTCGAGGCAGCTGACGATCGTCGACTCGAGGCCGACGCTCGAGGCGCCGCCGTCGAGTACGATCGGGACCAGCGGGCCGAACTCCTCGCGCACGTGCGCCGCGGTCGTCGGGCTCACTCGCCCGTAGCGGTTGGCGGAGGGCGCAGCGATGGCGCCGCCGAAGGCCGCGAGCAGCCGCTGCGCGAGCGGATGCGACGGTACCCTGAGGGCAATCGTCGCTTGGCCGCCGGTCAGCTCGTCGAGGACGCCGGCGGCGCGCGGTACGATCAGCGTCAAGGGCCCGGGCCAGAAGTGCGCGGCGAGCCGGCGGGCCGGCTCCGGGACGTGCTGCGCCCACTCGCCGACCTGCGCGCCGGTTGCGAGGTGCACGATCAGCGGGTGCCCCGGTGGGCGGCCCTTCAGCGTGAAGATGCGGCGCACTGCATCGGCGTTGCGCGCATCGGCGCCGAGCCCGTAGACCGTCTCCGTCGGGAACGCGACCAGCTCGCCGGCGCGAAGGGCGCTGACGGCACGGGCGATCTCGGCGTCGGGGTCGGTCACGCCGACGGCGGCTGCGCCCGCCGCTCGAGTTCGCGGACGAGCCCGAACAGCGTCACCGGCGCGCAACCCTCGGCCTTGTTGTTGGCGATCACCAGTGCCTCGTTGCCCCGCGCGAGGATCTTGTCGAGCAGCGCGGCGACCGCGGCCCGGTTACCCGGGTCCGGGTCGACGATCCGGTCGAAGGGAAAGTAACGCTCGCGCGCGGCCTCGTAGTCCTGGCCGGGGTGCAAGAGCCAGCGGATCACGACGGCGCCGGACAGCCATGCGTTCTCGCCAAGCACCTCTGCCTGCTCGAGCACCGAGGGCATCCGTGGATGCACGTTGAAGCAGTGCGTGGCGCCGCTGCGCGCGAGCGCGTCGCTGTACTCCGGTCCCAGCAGCTCCTTGTTGCGGATCTCCACGGCGTACTGCGGGCCACGCGGCAGGGCCTCCAGAAACGCGCCCAGTGCCGAGACGAACAGCTGCGGCTCACGGGCGTACGGAAGTCCGAGCGGTGGGAACTGGAACAGCAGCGCGCCGAGGCGATCGCCGAGGCCCTCCGCCGCCGGCGTCACGATCCGCTCGATCGCGTAGCGGACATCGAGAAAACGGTCGACGTCCGGGGTTACCGCGACATTCCGGGCCTGGCGGTCGACGGGCGTCGTCAGCGCCGCGTGAGCCTTGACGACGAATCGAAAGTCGGACGGCACGATCCACGCATAGCGTCGGAACTCCTCGGCCGACAGCGGCGCATAGAACGTGCGGTCGAGACCGACCGCGCCGAGCAATGCGTGGCGAGCGTAGGCCCCGAGCCCGGCGCGGGCGAGCAGTTGCTCACCGGCGCGGTGCGCATAGACCACGCCCGCCCAGCCAGGAAATGCCCAGCTCGACGTGCCGAGCTTCAGTCCCGGCGGCAGATGCGCGGGTGCGTCGGCAAGATCGGCCGGCAGCGGCGCCGTGCCGATCAGGTCGACATCCGACCCGCCGGCGGCGAACAGCTCGATTTGCGTCGACGGGTCGAGTATCACGGCGCTCGCCGGCAGCTCAAAGCGCCGAACTTAAGCAAAGCGGCCGCACTCGGCAAGCAAGCGCGTCACGGTGCTGCACGAACGGCAGGGTCAGGCGGTGACGGCGGGCCTTGGGAGCGAGCCCGCCCGGGCCTGGTCCCGGCCGCCGCGGCTGGCTGGTGATTGCCGCGCCGTGTTGCCGGCGCGGCCCAGCGTCGATGACCCGTCATTCGAGCGACTGTCGTTCCCAGCCCGAGGGCCCACGCTTGAGCTCGTAGGCCGGCCAGTAGTGCTTGTCGAGCTTGAGCGTGATCACCTCGACCGAGTTGTTCCACGTCGCGGTCTTGAGCCGCAGCGAGGCGCGATCAGCCTTGCCGCCGACCGCCGCGAGGAACGCGTCCAGGTCCGGTGTCGGCCGGCCATCGACCTCGATGATCCGTCGGCCCGCCCACAGACCGTAGCGCGTGGCGGGCGAGCCATAGAGGAAGAAGGCCACGAACACGCCAGTCGGTGCGACCCCACGTTGCGCCGCGAGTGCCCGGTGCGGGGCCTGCAGCGTCGCGCCCGCCCACAGCACGATCCGGTCGATGTCGTGGCCTGAGAGCGCGGCCGTCGCGACGTCGAGGGTCAGCTCCGCGCCGTTGCGCCAGACCGTCAGCCGGACCGAAGGCTTCTGTACGGCGCGCTCGACCTCGCGGAAGCGGTTGACCAGCGTGCCGTCGATCGCGAGCAGCAGGTCGCCGGTCTGCAGCTGCGCTGCCGCCGGCGTGCCCGCGACGAGGCGACCGATCCCGAGGGCCTGCCGGCGCGCCGGGCTGTGCACTTCCATCCGCTTGATCCAGGCGTCGTCGAGGCCGAACTTGCGCGCCAGGGACAGCGGCACGACCTGCAGCTCCGCCTC
>Ga0209415_10002209_pt1 | contig 36691 bp, 31 predicted proteins | sample PeaSoiSIISIP2007_FD_187696 | JGI IMG/M metagenome (GOLD analysis project Ga0209415, IMG submission 187696) | Peat soil microbial communities from Weissenstadt, Germany - SII-SIP-2007 (SPAdes) (version 2) | ecosystem: Environmental > Terrestrial > Soil > Wetlands > Peat | place: Germany... | reverse complement strand
AGTGTGAGTATACTGATCTGCTATAGACAGAAAATTGACATGGTGCTAATCTTGATTTGTGATAATCAAAATATCCGATAAGAAAGGGAGTGTGAGAGCAATTCCATTTTACAGTCCGAAGAAAAGGCTGGACAATAGTGGGTGAATTCCGCTCAGTTGGATAATGCAAAGGTTTGACTATGAAAAAAACTTGTGTGCACGGTAAGTAACGTCAATTCCATCGTGCAGAAGTATTTAATAACTAAATATTTTAGAATTAAGCCTTTAAAAATCTGTCAGCGTTAAAGGTTGATCACTTATTGTTACGATTCGGAGGAAAGGTGGGATTCTTTTGAACATGACACAATTGAACTATATACCATTAATTGAAACTATCAAAACCTACAAAAGAGAATATTTCAGTAAAGATTTAGTTGCCGCCTTGACGGTGGCAGTAGTGGCAATTCCTCAATCTATGGCTTATGCCTTGATTGCCGGCGTTAACCCAGTTTATGGTCTATATACGGCAATCGTCTCGACCATTATTGCGTCGATATTTGGAAGTTCAAAACATCTTGTAGCTGGACCGACTAATGCTATAGCTCTACTCGTAGCAGGTAGCATGAGAAACTATATGGGCCTCGATAATGCTTATCAATTACTCTTTTTGATGACCTTCCTCGTTGGTGCTTTACAAATTCTCTTTGGGGCCATGAAACTTGGTAAAGCGATCAATTATGTATCGCACACTGTAATTGTAGGTTTTAGTGCTGGAGCAGGTGTATTAATCGCCCTAGGACAACTAAATACGTTACTAAGCATATCCATCAAAAATTCAGCGCAAATGCCAACCACGCTGAAATTTTATTATGTTATAACCCATCTAAACCAAACTAATTTGTATGCACTTGGACTTGGACTGATGACAATTGTGATTATCATAATTTGTAAAAAGATCAATAAAAGTCTTCCTGGTGCCTTGATAGGAATTATTCTACCGGTTTTCTTCATAATTATTTTCACTTTGGAACAGAAAGGTGTAAAACTCACAGGTAATATTCCTTCCTCTTTACCTCCCTTTAAAATGGTACAATTCAATATTAATTCCATAAAAGATGTTTTCAGCGGGGCGATTGCAATTTCGATTATAGGATTAGTAGAAGCTATATCGATTTCAAAAACCATAGCAAGTACCTCACGACAAAAAATAGATGCTAATCAGGAATTTATCGCCCAAGGTTTAGCAAATGCAATATCATCCTTCTTTCAGTGTTTTCCTGGATCTGGATCTTTTACCCGTTCTGCAATAAATTATCATAATGGAGCGGTGAGCAGATTAGCCGGAATTATGTCTGGTGTGGTGGTCGCCTTAGTTCTTGTCTTTTTTGCTCCGTGTGCCAAGTATATTCCAAACCCATGCTTAGCCGGGGTGTTAATCCTTACGGGATATAGTTTGATGGACAAAAAAGAAATCAAAAAGGTATTTAAAGTCGGCAAGTTAAAATCTGATTCTATTGCTATGTGTGTAACGTTTTTGGCAACCATTTTATCGCCGGATCTTGATTATGCAATTTATTTGGGAATCGTACTATCCATCGTCTTATACCTAAAAGATACTAACCAAGTACCTGTCAAACTTCTTGTCCCATCAGAGGGAAAAGGGTCCCAAATTATTGAACAGGAAATTGAATCTGTCAAGGGAAAGGTCGATGTGTTGATTATTCAGTTGGAAGGAAATCTTTACTTCGGCTCCGCATACGACCTTGAAGAAAAACTTGATAACCTAGTAAATAAAGCCAAAGTATTCATCCTAAGAATGAAATATGTTAGCACAATCGACTTAACATCCCTTAATGCTTTGAAAATTTTCATTAGGACGGTAAGAGAAGCTGGAGGAATTCTTATCGTCAGTGGTGTTACACCGGAGCTTAGTTTAATGTTTAAAAACTCCAATTTAGTTGAGGACCTTGACATCGACAATATCTTTATGGCTGAGAATGAGATTTTTGCCTCTTCCACGAATGTTTTAGAAAGAGCAAGATCTGTTCTAAATTGTGAAAAAGATAGCAACAAGAAATCTATGGCATGTACTCTACTAGAGTCTGTTTCAAATTTTACTGGAAGTACCAATGGTGCGAAAATGAAAACTGGTTCGCTCTAGAAATTATGCCTAAGTATCACCCAATGAGAATTGTGGTATTGAGTATGAGCAATAACCATCAATACTGAAAGGTGGGATTTGTATGTTGAGTTCAACGCTTAATAAATATATACCTTCAGAAAAGACGATCAAGAGAGAGACGGGAGAACGAATTTATCCAATTTGGCTAGTAGTCAATCCAAAGCATCCTGCTGTTCGACACAACATTTGGACCCCTGTTTTAGCGGAGATACAGGACAAAGTGTATAGGGAAATTCATACCAGAATAGACACTACAAATTTATATATTAGGAATGCTGTTTACGATAGCGCAGTTGTTCCTAATACCTTGAATTGGTGGGGAGCAGAAGTGGCTAAGGAAATCGAGACGTTCAGGGAAATTGTTCTTGAGAATCAACCCAAGATCATTATTTCCTTTGGGGCCTTTCCATTCGAATTTTTAAGACGTGTCTACGAGATTAAACCCGACAAAGGGCCTAAGTTTTGGGGTACTTCTAACTTGGGAGATGAATTTGGAAGATCAATTGAGAACTTTGATATAAACAAGACAAATCGGATTCCCTTACTTCGCCGAGTAATTTCCAGTGGTAAATTCATAGAAAATCACAATTATTTTGGCGAAAATTATTTTCAATATGTCGGAACAAAAATTGCTGAAAAGATTATTGAGAATAAGGATAATCTTAAGATCTGGATTGAATAAGAAATAACGGCATGCATAATGGAATGATGAGACTTATCTCAAGTTTAAGGTGGTGGAGAAAATTGACCCTAGAGAAAAAATTTCTTTAGGGTTTTTAGTATGTATTTAAATTACAGTTGAATTACAATAGAATAAATTGATTGAGAACATAGTTGGCTACTATATACAAAAGATTTACTCAATGTTACCATTTAGTTGTTGAGTATTGTCAGTTTTCGATAACGGATTACCGTTTGGGTAAAAGAACTAATTTTACCAGTATCAGAATGACTCTATTTATTGCAGCATTAATCATGGTATAATCAAGTATAATTAGTATAATTAGTATAATTAGTATATTTAGTAAAGGCGGGTGTTTGACATGACTGAATCCAATATGATAAAGGTACTTCTTTACTCTGATGGAACACAGCATTCCTTTTCTGCAGCCGTTTATGCAGCTAACCTATTTTATAGTGTACCCAATATGAATTTGACAGTTTTGCATATACATGAGGGCGTTAATGGTTCGATGGATGAAGATGAAAATTTGATGGATCCCTGGATGAGCAATCCAAATTCGGATTGGGTGAAACACTTGATGGGTGAAGCTGATTCGGACAAAAGAAAGCAGTATTCTGAGATAATGGCCAAAACTAATGAAATATTTACCGAGAGAGGACACAAAGTCAAACAACAGGTCATTTATTCCAACCCGAATATTCCCGATACGGTTAAGGCTATGCTTAGCTATGCAACAAAAAACGCATTTGGTTTAATCATTATGGGTACGCGAGGCCTCACTAGTTTAAAAGGTTTGATTCACGGTAGCTTAGCGCATAGCGTGCTTAGCAAATCTACAATACCCGTTTTGTTGATTAAGAAACTTCCTCAAGAGTTTATTGATCGTTACTGCTCAAGTGTTGATGCAGAAGGCCATTGTTACTTGCCTAAAGTTACCAAGTGATCACTTTTGCCAAGTATCAATTGTATACATCAAGTATCAGTGGAAGAATGTTAGCCTAGGAGAGATAATCCATCCTCTCCTAGGCTTAAATGGGTCTAAATTGAGAAGACCGAACCTCAGAGCGGCGAGTAATAACAAAACAGTTAATAGTTTGAAGATTGACCATACTGTAACATTACTTTAAATTTTTCCAGGACTTTTTGAGTGTATATCAAGGTTCCAAACTTTTATGTTATAATCACGTTAATATTGAAGGAGGTATTAACATGACTGATTTTAAGTTCAAGGTACTTCTCTATTCCGATGGATCACATCAGGCTTTTTCAGCCGCCGTTTATACTGCTACCCTATTGCAGAATATGCCCACTATGCATTTGACCATCGTGCAGGTACATGAACTTGATAACGATGAAGTTGCTATGAGGAGAAAATATAGTTGGATTGACACGTGGCCAGTTAGCCCTACCTCGGAATGGATGAAACACGTACTCGATGAATCTGATACGGAAACCACAAGTGAGTATCATAAAATACTTACCAAAACCAACGGGATATACTTAAAGAATGGACGCAGAGTCAATCATCAAAAATTGTATTCTGAAACCAGTCTTACCGAAATATCTGACACAGTCGATATGATTCTCGATTATGCAAATAAGAATGCATTTAACTTGATAGTAATGGGTACAAGGGGTTTATCAAGTTTAAAAGGGTTGATTTTTGGTAGTTTAGCGCATACTGTGCTTAACAGGTCTATAATTCCAGTATTATTAATTAAGAAACTCCCTCAAAATTTTATTGATGATTACTTGTCTGACCCCGATTCTAAAGCGAATATCCAGAAAAATAGATAAACTCATGAAAAGTATAGTTATAAATGGGTGCCTCGTGGATCTCCATGAGGCATTCTTGATATTTTATGAACGTGAAATTGAAAAGATGTGGAAGGTCCCAGTAGTAGTTTTTAAAAGGAGAAAACGGGCAGATGAATATACAAATTTTCGGAATTAAGAAATGTTTTGGTACTAAAAAGGCTGAACGTTATTTTAAAGAAAGAAAAATCAAATATCAGTTTGTAGATTTAAATATGTTTGGCCTGAGCAAAGGCGAGCTACAAAGCGTAAAGGTCGCTGTAGGATTAAAAAATTTGGTTAATAGTAAATCTAAAGATTATAAAAGGTTAAATATGGACCATATTATTTCCACTGAAGGCAGAGAAGAAATGCTTTTGAATAATCCCAGTCTTTATAAGACACCGATCGTACGCAACGGCAAACAAGCAACTGTTGGCTATGAACCGGATGAATGGGAGTCTTGGGAATGAAACATACAGACAATATTTTTAACGATATACTATTTCCCTTGAACGAAAGGGAGGCTAGTTCCGCTGGTTACTTCTATCGTATGATTGGGTGCGATGATGAACAACAGTACCTAGCGGAGATTGTCCAATTAGATGAAAAACTTAGAGCATTAGGCAACTATATTTGTTTTGAAAAAATAATTCCTATTCCAACGGACATATCATTAATTGAAAAAGTTAGGAATTTGTTTGAGCAAGTTCAGCTCAAGGATTTTAGTAATGGAGCACTCTTGAACGTCTTGGAAACACAAGGCTACTTTTCGCCAACTTCAGAAATCCAAGTCGACCGGACAATCAAGAATACTTTCGGAAAAACACTTAATCTGTATATAACCAATGAGCGACCGGTTAATTTAAGTATTGTTGTCAACTTCGTAACTAAAATTTTGTTGTGGTTCGAAGAGTATGGTAGTCTAATCGGGAAGAAATCTAGATATAATTCCAAAATAATTTATTGGGGAAGTCCTAAAATACATGAGATTTATTTTCTGATCCTTATGACCCTGATGGGGTGCGATGCTCTTGTTCTTAATACATCGTTTGATGACAAGTTCGATCAGGTAGACAAACAAAATGAATTTTCCGTGTTAATTAAAAAAGGAAAAGAACGACCTATCGGCGCTTTTCCTACGCAAGATTCCGAAGAAAAACCGCAGACCAGAACAAAACACTCACAGATTAGAATTGAGTACCCACTGAGTAATTTAGAACAGCTCTCAATTTCAAAGCAACAAATCGGAAATCACCTGTCGTTAAACCAAAATGCTATCTTGCTCAACGATCATATTATTGTGGTGAAACTTAAGAGAACTGAAACTATATTAGAAGAAATTCTCATTCTCTTAAACCAACGAGGCGGTTTCGTTGGTAAGCCCTATCCTATAATATCTACCTTCTTTGTGCGTTATATTGGAGTTCCCAGTTCCTCGGATAACTGGGAGGCGGAATATTACAACAGTCTTTATAATCTTGACAAAGCGTTGCAAACATCGGGTTTTTATCTTAAGTTTAGTGAGGGCATCCCGGCTCCTAGTGCAGTGGAGAGTGCTTTGATTCCTCAGAGGCTTATTGTTTATCCGTACAAAGATCGATTGGAAATTATAGAACAAATTCTTCAGGCCAATACACTTCTCCAAACGAAAGATGAGCTTTTGGACAATACTGTGAGAAAATCGTTTATCGAAATCGTTAATCTCTTCGTAGAGAAAAGTAGTAATATAAATACATCCATAGTCCTGAATTTTTCGCTAAAGCTTGTTATCTGGTTAAATAGATATCTGCCCAAGCTATTTGCAATAAGTAATGGTACGAAGATGTCTCTTGGGGAAGGGTTCAATTATGAGCGTAATCCCAAAATTCTTTTCTATGGCACGATCAAACCTCATGAAATCTATTTACTTAACGCTTTCCATAAGCTAGGCTGTGATGTGCTTTATGTTAATCCAGATGAAGAGGGAGACAAAGCATTCCAACACTTTGACAAGGACAACTTATTAACCCACCTTATTCGAAATAAGCATAACTTACCCATAGCTTCCTTTCCAGAGGCAGAACAGGTGATTCGCAAAAGCACAATAGCCTATAATGCGTCTAAGGAAATTGAAGAAGTGATCTATAGCGAAGAGGTAGGTCTTTATAAACCTTGGCAGTTTGAAAGCTATATTACTCAACCTATTACTCTTAAAACCACCTATGATGAGCTTAAAATACTTTGGCGGGAACAAGCGAAACTTCGTCCAGAGTTTAAAGTTCAAAACAAAAAGGTTTATGTCCCCAACTTATTTGCCAAGATTAACGGAGTTAGCGAAGACCTTAATGCTTATTGGCAAACTCTCAAAGCGTTTTCATTTGCCCCTAATACTAAGCTGATTGAAGATGTTCCTTTTACTAAAATAAGTTATACTAAGCAGGAACTTTATCAGACTGACTATCTCCTGAACAAACAGGGTCTCCTCGATGAACTCAAAGTAATGAAAAGTCTGCACTACAAATTCGGCTATCTTAAAGAGCACTTACAGCATTTCCTTATCGTTAAGATTAATGAACTCCTTTCCTCTGGAATGTTCATGGCGACGGTCGATGAGAAATTCAAGCTTAAAATAATAATGACCATTCTAACTATGGACGACTCCCTGATTAAGCTGATTGAAGTATTTGATTATCCGCAAGAAATTCCCAAAGTGATAATCTACGACAATAAAAAAGAAACGTTTACAGAAAACGATGCTATTTCACTTGCCTATTTTAATCTTATTGGTCTCGACGTTGTTATATTTACGCCAACGAATTACAAAACCATTGAGCAGCAGATCAAGCCCAGTCTTTTAGACATTCATCAACTTCCGTTCGTAAAGTACGATCTGGCGCTTCCGTCTTTAAATTGTATTTCGGGAATTCTACCCCATAAATCGGGACTTTTATCTCGATTCTTTAATCTTTGATAAGAGAGAAAGCTCTTGAGACACATCCTTGGCAAAGATGTTGGAACGTGGAACGCGGACCCACTGGGCTGGAAAAAGCAAAAAGGTTCAGTATGCTAGTATGCAAAGAAGAACCGTCCCCACATGCATCCACTTGCATCATAATTAGAAAAGAGGAATATGAATGGAGATTCAAGGATTTACCACGAAATTGACAGAGGATAAAAGCTTAGTTCCGACACCTATTCCAGAGTTCAATCTCGAACAGAAGAAAAGCGAAGTTATGGCCAAGGTGCAGGAGAGCCCTGAGGTGCGCAGTATTGTTCGTCAGATCAATGTCGAAGACGTGAGTTCTATAATGACGTTTGGTAAGAACACTGCAGAGGCTGTTTCTCAGTTTTCAGACGCTATCCTTCATTCGATGCAAGCGACAAAGGTTGAAGATTCAGGAGAACTTCTGATTCAGCTCAATAAAATCATGGACAAGTTTGATATTAAGGATTTTGAGGACAAGCCTCCTAGTTTTATAGGAAAGATTTTCGCTAAAGCAAAGAATACAGTGGAGACACTTTTCCAAAAATATAATTCAATGGGCGATGAAGTTGATAAAGTATTTGTTACGTTGAAGAAGTATGAAGCAGAAATTAACCTCGCTAATAAACACTTGGAGGACATGTTTGTCAAGAATTCGGAATATTATGAGCAGTTAGGGCAATATATCTACGCAGGACAAGTTGTATTAGCGGAGCTTAAAAATAACATTATTCCGACCGCTCAAGCTAAAGCGGATCAGACGGGCAATAGGTTAGACCAAATGAATGTTAATAATCTCGTACAGGTACAAGATATTATGGAGCAACGAATCTATGATTTACAACTTGCTGAAAATGTCGCTGTTCAAAGTATGCCAACCATCAAGTCCATTGAATACGGTAATTACAATTTAGTGCGTAAGATTAATTCAGCATTTGTTATTACAATGCCGATCTTTAAACAATGCTTGGTTCAAGCAATTATGTTGAAGCGTCAAGCCGTACAAGCCAAAGCGATGAGTGCATTAGATGAAAAAACAAATGAACTATTACTTCGCAATGCTGAAAACACGGCCCTGCAATCAAAAATGGTTGCTAGACTTGCATCGGGTAGTTCCGTTAGCATTGAGACCTTGGAAAAATCATGGCAGACGATTGTCAAGGGCATCGAGGAAACAAAAGCTATTCAAGAAGAAATGAGACAAAAACGTCTCGACGGAACGAAGAGATTAGAGATTCTCAAACAAGATTTTGTTAATCGTGGAATTGTACGATAGTGCACAGCACAGCGAACCTCGGTTAAAGAGGGAGATAAGATTTGGGACATATAATAAATGCTAAAGAAGCGGTTTACCAGGCCTTGGCGGAACGCCTAAGTAAGACCCCAGAAGGTGCCCCAATCAACGAAGACCTCATGGCCATTCTTGAGCGTCTCTATACGGAAAGCGAAGCGATTGTGGGAAGTAAATTCCCTATGCTCCCCATGACCTTGGAGAAGATTGCCATCATCACGGGTATTAAAGAAAAAGAATTAAAAATCATCCTAGACGAGATGTCTGAAAAGGGTTTAGTTCTGGACATTCCTCGTAAAGATTCCTTCTATTATATGTTGGCTCCGATGTTAGTAGGTTTCTTTGAGTACACCTTTATGCGAACAGGGGATCATGCAACATTAAAGGAGTTAGCAGAATTATTTGAAACTTACTTTCATAGCGAGGGGGTTATGAATGAGGTTGCTGGGATCGATACGAAAGTAATGCGCACCCTGATATATGAAAGTCTTATCCCTGTGGCTGTAGAAACAGAAGTTTTAGACTACGAGCAAGCGTCAATAATCATCAGGCAAGCCGGAGGCGGGGCAATCTCTATGTGCGCTTGTCGACACGAAGCGGCTCACCTTGGTAAAGCCTGCGATGCTCCGGTAGACGTATGTATGTCCCTAGGTGGCGCTGCTGAATGGATAGTACGTAAGGGTTTAGGCAAATCAGTAACAGTGGACGAATTGCTGAGAGTGTTAGAGCAGACTCAGCAACTCGGATTAGTTCATCTGTGTGATAACGTGCTCGATAAACCAACCTATATCTGCAACTGCTGTGGATGTTGCTGTAAAGTTCTCCGCGGTATCAATGAGCAGCATGTCTTTGCCACCCATCCCAGTAACTTCATTCCATCGATAGAATTGAAAAATTGCTTTAGCTGTGGCGTTTGTGCTGATAAGTGCCAAATTCATGCAGTCATTATGACTGATCAAGGCAACGGTATACTCGTACCAGTTGTGAATAATGAGGTCTGTATTGGTTGTGGAGCGTGTTCAGCTGCCTGTCCAAGCGGTTCGTTGACCATGTCTCGCCGACCAGTTCTATATGTTCCTCCACGGAATGGTCGGGAGAAATTAAGACGAGTAGCCAGGGAAAAGGGGCGGTAGGGAAATTAGAGAACCGTCGCGTTGCTTTGAAATTAAGTGAGAATAGGAGATAAAGTAGCAAATGGATAATTATCAGGTAGTCGTTCATATTGATGAACGTGACAAGGGGTTATTAGGATTAAACAATATTGAGAATTTATTGGAGGATTTAGGTAAAGACAATGTGAAGGTCGAATTGGTTGCAAATTATGAAGGGATTGCTATACTACTTAAGAGCCCCGATACTTACGGAGAGCAAATTGCAAGGCTAGAAAAAATGGGCGTTAAGTTTGCTGCCTGCTCCAATAGTATGCGCCAAAGAGGTATTACCAAGGCGGAGTTAGTGGAATTCGTCCAGATTGTTCCCTCAGGTATCGGAGAATTAGTGAAAAAGCAGTCACAAGGATGGGCTTATATTCGCCCGTAACCTAAGGGGCAAGCCCTTAGGCGCGGCGGTAGCCTTAGTTGCACTATACTTTCTGAATAGCGCCGAAAAGAGGTGGTAACTCTTGAACCACCTCTTTTCGGTGGGTAGCTACTGAAGAAATGATAATCACGATAAGGAAGTGAACTGGTCTTGTCAGAAACGCAATATAATGCAGAATCTATCCAGGTCTTAGAAGGATTGGAGGCGGTCCGCAAACGTCCTGGCATGTATATCGGTTCCACTGGGAGCAGAGGGCTTCACCACCTTGCTTATGAAATTATCGATAACGCCATTGATGAGACCGGGGCAGGATTTTGTGATCAAATCGCAGTTACACTAAATATAGATGGATCGATTACGATCGAGGACAATGGGCGTGGGATTCCAGTTGACATACATTCTGTCAAGAAGATTCCTGCTGTGCGCTTAGCCTTTGAGACGTTACATGCAGGAGGTAAATTTGGAGGGGATACCTATAAAACGTCTGGAGGCCTGCATGGCGTTGGAGCAAGCGTAGTCAACGCCTTGTCGGTTTATTTAACAGCTGATATAAAACGAGGTGGAAAACTTTATCGGGTTGAGTATGTTAACGGGGGTCAACTCAAGTCGGATCTGCACATTATCAAGAAAAAAATAACCGGCACAGGAACAACTGTGGTTTTTAAACCCGATCCACTTATTTTCAAAGAGACAACTGTTTTCAAATATGATTCCTTAAGAAGTCGTTTAATGGAGCTGTCCTTTCTCAACAATGGTCTAACTATTCTCCTAACTGACCTGCGCGGAGAAGCAAAGTCGGAAATATTTTCTCCGAAAAATGGGATCATTGGGTTTGTTGAACACTTAATCAAAGAATCCAGCGTTTTGCCTGTTCATAAGAAACCAATCTATTTTAAAGGGGAAAAGGAGGACGTGATTGTAGAGTGTGCTATTCAGTATAACGATGGAGACGATGAATCGTTGCACTCTTATGTCAACAATATTCCCACGGATGAGGGTGGGACTCATGAGTCTGGTTTCCGAACGGCTTTAACAAAAGTCTTTAATAATTATGGCCGGAAAAACAATCTCTTCAAAAAAGAGGAAAATCTGATTGGAGATGACCTCAAAGACGGCTTAATGTGTGTACTTTCACTCAAGGTGAAAGATCCCCAATTTGAAGGACAGACTAAGACGAAACTCTCCAATATGGAAGTGGAGGGGATTGTGCAGTCGCTAACCAATGAGGGGATCAGTCAATTCTTTGAGCAAAACTCATCTGTAGCCAAAGATGTCATCAATCGAACGTTGACAACCTCCTTGATCAGAATCGCAGCTAAGAAAGCCAAGGAGCTTAAAAAGAAAGCTAGAGATGCCGAAGTCAAGGCACTTAGCGGTAAACTCGCGGCCTGTAGTGGAAAGGACAAAACACGCAATGAACTTTTCCTAGTTGAAGGGGACAGTGCAGGCGGTTCGGCTAAAATGGGTCGAGACCGACGATTTCAGGCCATTCTTCCTTTAAGAGGGAAGGTGATTAACACTTTCCGGGCTAAGATTGATAAGGTCTTGGAAAATGAGGAAATCAGGAGTATTATCACGGCTGTAGGCTCGGGGATCGGTAAGGAGTTTGATCTGGAGAAGGGCAATTATGCACGTGTATGTATTATGACGGATGCAGACATTGACGGAGCGCACATTCGCTGTTTACTGTTGACGTTTTTCTATAGATATATGAAACCATTGATTTTGAGTGGGCGGGTCTACATTGCACAGTCTCCTTTATATAAGGTGGAGAAAGAACGAGGTAAGATTATTCACTATGCTTTCGACGAACACGAATTAAAGAAGGAACTCAAGGATTTGGGGAAAACTGCCAAGATATCACGTTATAAAGGACTTGGCGAAATGAATCCAGAGCAGCTTTGGGAGACAACTCTGAATCCTGCCAATCGACGCATGATTCAGGTGACGATCGATGATACTTTGGAGGCCGAGCGTAAGCTTAGAATTCTAATGAGTGAGCATGTAGAACCACGACGTGATTTTTTGATGGAAAATATTGTCTTTACGGATGATGATATGTAGAGTTTGGGGGGAGATAGGCCCTATGAGTATAATAGAAGACAATATCAGCCAGCGTCCACTTGAAGACGTTCTACCAGAAGCGTTTTTAGGTTATTCAAAACATGTAATCTTACAGCGGGCAGTTCCTGACGTTAGGGATGGACTAAAGCCGGTGCATCGCAGAATTCTTTATTCTATGGACGAAATCGGTATGCACACGGATAAGCCCTACAGTAAATCAGCTCGACTAGTTGGAGACTGCATGGGAAAATACCATCCCCACGGGGACTCGTCGATCTATGACTCTGCGGTTCGTATGGCCCAACCTTGGGCAACGAGATATCCTATGGTGGATGGTCAGGGGAATTTTGGTTCAATCGATGGAGATAATGCTGCAGCGATGCGTTACACGGAAATGAGAATGACGCCTTTATCCCAACTGATGACTCAGGATATCGAGAAAAAAACTGTTCTATTTAAAGCAAACTATGATCAGCGCTTGAAAGAACCCGTTGTTCTCCCAAGTCCTTTTCCTAACCTCTTGGTCAACGGAGGGTCTGGAATTGCTGTTGGGATGATGTCCAATATGCCTCCCCATAATTTACGGGAAGTCGTCACCAGTGTGATCCTGCAAATAGATAATCCTCGGATTACGGTCGATGAGCTTATGGAAAAGGTAAGTGGGCCGGACTTCCCCACAGGCGGACTGATTATCGGGACAGAGGGTATAGTTAATGCCTATAAAACCGGGCGCGGAAAAGTGACAATGCGTGGTAAGACGATGATCGAACAAAGTAAAAATGGCAAAAGCTTAATCGTAATTACTGAGATTCCCTATCAAATCAATAAATCAACCCTGGCTGCAAAGATTGAAACACTATCAGTTTTGGGTAAAATCGACGGAATTAGCGAAGTCAGGGATGAATCGGATCGGGAGGGGATTCGGCTTGTGGTTGAATGCCGAAAAGAGGCCGATCCGTTGGGCGTCTTACGCCTTCTATATAAACATACTCAACTGGAAGATACTTTTGGGATCATCAATTTAGTCATCACGGCTGAAGGTATCCCGAAGGTTCTGGGTCTAAAAGAAATTAACGCAGCTTTCATTAAACATCGCAGAATTGTTGTCACGAAGCGCACAGAGTTTGATTTAGAGAAGGCCCGCTTAAATGCTCACATACTTGAAGGATTAGTCATCGCTATTAATAATCTTGATGAAGTGATTGCTCTGATTCGATCCAGTAAGACCCCTTCTCTGGCTAAGGCTGCACTTATTATTCGTTTCGAACTGTCCGAGATTCAAGCGCAGGCGATCTTAGACATGAGACTGCAAAACTTAACAAACTTTGAACTTGACGCTGTTAAGAAAGAACATGACGAAGCCTTAAAACTTATCGCTGAGTTAGAGTGCATCTTAGCGGATGTGAACAGGGTTTATGATATTATCAAAAAAGAGCTCAAGGAGATTGCCGACAAGTATGGGGACGATCGACGTACTCGCATTCTGTCTGAGGAAATGAGAGATCAACTCGATCTAAGTTCCTTTGAGGAACCCGAAAATCCCATCGAGGTTATGCTCACAACAAATGGATTTATTAAAAGGATGCCTCTCCAAATTAAGAAAAATAAAGGGAATGCTCTAGTCTGCACTTTCAAGGATGGAGATACCTTAGCGGAGAGGATTACTTGTACTGACAAGGATACACTGTATTTCTTTACCCAGACTGGAAAGTTTTACAGCATTAAAGCTAAAACCGTCCCAGAAGCTGGCAGTAAAGATAAAGGAGGTCCTCTAACTAATTTATTCCCAATGCCAATGGGCGAAAAGGTCGTTTCTACTCTTTCTATTAAAGATGCATCCGAGGGGTTATGTCTCATATTTGTCACAAAGGATGGGCAGGTCATGCGGAGTGTAGCAGGCGATTTTGTAAATGCTCGTTCTTCGGAAGCCATGGGACTCAAAGAGGGAGACGCCGTGGTCAAAGTGTTTTTGGGCGATAATCAAGGAGAATTATTCCTTGTCACGTATCAAGGGCAAGCTATAAGATACCCGGAAATAGAAATTAACCCCATGGGACGTAAATCGCGCGGGGTCAAAGGGATGGCTTTAGGGAATCAAGATTGGATTGTCGATGCTCTGCTGCTGAGTAGCTCAGAGGAAAATCCAATGGGGGACTTAGTAACTGTGACTGAACGAGGATTCGTAAAACGTACATCGTTTGAGGAATATAAACCTCAAGGGCGGGCAGGAAAAGGGATTGCAATTGCTAAAGTAGACCCCGTAGGAACTGGTTTAATCATGGGTGTAACCCAAGCTAAAGATGAAGATGTATTATACATCATACAAAGCGGCGGAACCGTAACCCAACTTGAGATGAAGACCGTTAGAGCAGAGGCCAGAGCAAGATGCGGATCCCAAAGGATTCCGGTATTGCTAAACGATTACACGGTTAGGATTATATAGTTGGTTGAGTAAGTCTCTTAAACATACTCGACTGCGCTAGCAATTGAATAAAAGGAGCAAGCTAGGGACTTGGCGGAGTCACTGTATAGGAACTTAGTCATCGAAAGGATAGATGTGTTTTGCCGAAAGAGAGAGTTGCGGAATGGGATGTTATGAGGGGGATTGCCTTTTTGGCAATTGTTTTGCAGCATGCTATAGGGCAGTTTGCGTATAGGAAAGACACAAGTTTGTTTGATGCCTATATATTAGCCGCCATTTATCACCTTGTTAAGTTCGGGGTACCGGCTTTTGTTCTTTTAACAGGAACAGGTCTATTTTATAATTACTACGCCAAACTTAATTACCCAGCGTTTATTCGAAAACGAAGTACAGACATTTTGATACCTTATTTCCTGTGGACGGTAATATATTTTGTTTATATGTTTCCTGGAGAAAATATCGATTTTCTGTGGTTTAAAGATGTTGGACTTCAGATTCTCAACCCGACGTTGGGCTATCATTTTTGGTTTGTTCTGATGATCTTTCAATTTTATCTTTTATTTCCCCTGTTTCTTAAAGGGATAACTTGGGCGAAGGAAAGTAGAGATTCGTGCAAAACACGAACCTTGAATGCGCTCTTAGTCTTTACTGGTCTGGGGTATATGGTTTTAATGTGGGTATCTGACAAGTATTTACCATATCACGTTTCTAGCTATCCTAGTTTCCTTCAATACCTCATCATCAATAGAAACACTAATTTTCTCTTTTATTCTTTCTACTTTGTCTTTGGAGCTGTGATCGCGCTCGAACTGGAACGATGGCAGAAGATCATCGTTGGCTCGATGCGTTGGAACATTATCTTATTTATTGTTGCTTACGGCTGGGTAGGGTATGAACTTTTCATAGGAACTGGTTATAATTTACCTATAAATTTAAACTGGTCTACGACTCTCAAACCTTCAATGTTTATGTTGATCTTTTCTGAGCTTATCGCTCTCTATATGATCGCTTTAAAAATCATACATAAAAATAATTATATAAACACTTTGACCTCATGGATAGGGAAGTACTCTTACGGGGCTTACCTTGCTCATGCCCTAATTTTAGGCGAATTGATAAAAGTCTTTGATGGGTTTTATTTGAAGCATCCTGCCCTTAATCAGTACTACGTCTTGGTAACGTTGATAGTTTTCTTGCTTGTTTCGGTTGTATCCATTTTCACGTGTTTTATTCTCAGTAAGTTCCCACTCGGGAGATATTTAATTGGTCCGCAGGGCTCGACGAATAAAGAAGTTACTGAAACATCATAATAAACAAAGCGGGCTAAAGTGGGAGGTAATATAAATGGAGATTTTCGATATTACGGTTAACGGATCGGGTTTTGATCCGGAATATAACTTTAACAATTACGCATTAACTTTAGTCTTCAAAGACGATCAGACAGAAAAAACAGTTAGGGCAAATTTGCGTTACTATCCTGGCGAAAACCAATGGGATCTTAATCCAATCTTTTACGAATATACAAAGGATGAAAAACAAAATATGATTGAGCAAATAATAAATAATGACAATTTTAAATTAGCTTTTGAGACCATTGAGAATCGTTTGGAAGGATAGCTCGACTTTAGGTTGTAATTAATCAAACGAGCCTGCCTGATATTTAACCTCCTACAAAACTGTAGGGGGTTTTTCTTTCATATGCCTTAACTCTTGAAAGTTATTGATAAAAGGAGAAACAGGTGTATTAGTCGAATATACAATAGAATTAACATGAAATTAATATTGAGTTAATATAGAGTTTACATTGCAGAGGGATGGTGTATGATGGCTCGAATTAATGATGACTTAGCTTATGATAAGGCAAAATCAAATCCTGTCCAGACCGCGGTGCATCAATCGGAAGGGCTACCAAGCATTCGCAAAATCGGACAACTTTGGCTTAAAGATAATGCCTTGATATTTTTCTTTACAACTTTGGCCCTTCTAATTAAGTCCATTCTAGTCTTAGGACTTATTAATAACGACAACGCCACCAGCTTTAATATTCATAAAGCTTTTTGGAGTTTTTCCTCTCCTCCCCCCTTGGCTGTTTATGTTGCCATGATTATTATAGTGCTAAGTTTTGCTTTTTTGTTTCAGGGCCGAACTCATTTTTGGTTTCTTGTTATTTGTAACTTATTGTTTTCCTTACTTCTCGTTGCAGACTTGATGTATTACCGCGGTTTCAGCAGTTTTGTTTCCCCCTATTTACTAAGCCAAACGACTAATCTTGATAATCTTTCCAGTAGTATTGTGTCAATGCTACGGCCCATTGATCTCCTCTTCTTCATGGATTTATTAGCTTTAGTGGGGATCGGCCTTAAGTTTAAGAACTTTCATGTTAAAGCTAAAAGGAATGTCTACACCTTGTCAATTTTTTTTATGCTTTCCGTTGCATATGTTTATTATCAACACGTTCAGTTGGATCTTAAAGGGAGTGGCCAAGATATGTTATTTAGGGTCTCTTGGTCACCAAATCAGACGATGTCTGACCTCTCACCGCTGGGATACCATGCCTTTGACATTTATAACTATTACGAAAATATACAGACCGAAAAATTAACGTCCGAGGAAAACCAAGAAATTAAGAATTGGTATACGCAGAAGCAAGAGAATCGGTCTGCCAATCAATACCAGGGAATCTTTAAAGGACAAAACTTGATTATCATCCAAGTGGAGTCACTTGAAAATTTTGTTATCAACCAAAAGATCAACGGTCAGGAAATCACCCCTAACCTCAATAAACTTCTGGCAAACAGCCTTTACTTCTCGAATTTTTATGAACAAGTTTATAACGGCACTAGTGTCGATGCCGACCTGATGACTAATACTTCAGTCTATCCCATACGGACGGGTGCTACCTTTTTCCGTTTCCCCGATAATACCTATAATTCACTCCCTAAGCTTCTGCACGGCGTGGGGTATAGCACCTTAGCCATTCATCCAGATAAAGGTTCTTATTGGAATTGGGTGCCAGCGTTGACCTCAATAGGCTTTGAAAAGACTATGGACGAAACTCATTTTAATACGGACGAAAAAATCGGTTTGGGAATCAGCGATGGTAGTTATTTTAAGCAAGTAGAACCCATTATTGCGAGTGAAAAGCAGCCCTTCTATAATTTTATAGTTACTTTGACTAGCCACAGTCCCTTTGACCTACCTGATCAATACCGGAAGCTTGTTCTGAGCGAAGATTTAAACCAAACAAAATTGGGTGGATATTTTCAAAGTGTCAACTATACGGATGAACAAATCGGTAATTTTTTAAGGTCTCTCGACAAAAGTGGGGTTTTGGATCATTCGGTGGTTGTAATTTATGGGGACCATACTGGAGTACATAAGTATTATAATGATGAAGTAAAAGAAGTACAGCCTCAAGAAAAATGGTGGCTCGATGACACGAAACGGATACCGCTTATTATCTTTCATAAAGGAATGAAAAGTCGAGAGATCGGAATAACGGGCGGACAAATTGATACCATGCCCACTGTGGCCTACCTGCTGGGTATTAATGAAGAAAGTTATAAGAATACTGTGTTTGGAAGAAATTTACTGAATACCAACAAGAATTTTGCGGTCTTGGCCAACAGGCAATATGTGGGGGAAGCAACAAACAACCAAGAACAACAGGAGGAGATCAAAGGTATTGATCTGGCTGATATTATTATTCGTAAAAACTACTTTAAAGAACAAGGGTATAAGTGAGCAATAATATCGTATATCCTGAAACAAGACATATTCCTGAAACGTCAGACGTCGATTCAGGGGTATGTCTTGGTGTATTTAAATATCCGATTGGGATGTTCTGTTGCTATCAATATAAGAAACAAAAAAGGATTTTAATAATTTTCGACGAATTGGTCAATAATTGCCCTTGAATCAGGAATAGATGACATTGAAAACCAACGCATGATTCAAGAATACGTTCCAGGAAAACAGGTAACTGATTCACAGCGATAGATGTGACCAAAAGCTGATGGGTAAATGTCGATTATTGTATCTGTGATTGGAGGTGTTGAATGGATTGCGAAACCATTAAGGGATTATGCCTAGAGTACACGAATTTGGTCGAATCCGATATTGAACTATTGGAAGCCATGGCTTTACAAATTCCTTATACGGCAGAAATGACAGGAACCGATATTTTTATTGATGCGCAGCTGAAAGACGGGTTAGATGCCGTGGTGGTGGCGTGGGCTTGCCCAAAAAATCGCTCATTGTATGGTCATAGTGTCGTTGGAGAATTGGCCTATGCTACAAGTGAGCCTGCGGTTTATCGAACGTTCAAAACTGGAGGGACGAGTCGTAATGTGCGAGGTGTTAGCCAAGAGGGGGTTCCCATCGCTCAGACGGTTGTCGCAATTCGTAACGCCAATGACAACGTGATAGGTACACTGATTATGGAACGGGATATTTCCGAGGAATTACGCCAGGAAGAGCATATGGAGTTTTTGACGCAAACTGCAGAACGTTTGAGTTCCACCTTGATGTATTTGTCTACGACTGGTTCACAGTTCGAAAATTGGGTTGGGAATGGAATTTTTGTTTTAAATAATTACAATAAAATTACCTATGTCAATAAAAAAGCAGCCCAGATTTATCTTGATCTTTATGGGTCTGAGGCAGCGGGGCATGATTTCCCCTTTTCTATATTTAATTGTTCTTCGTTAGATGAACTTTTAAATTCTCTTCGCAACCCAGTTGAGTTTTGTATTCTTAATAAAAACTATTATTTTCAGGTTGATCCATTGGTGACTTGCGGAGAATTAAGCGGTTGTGTTGTATCCTTTCGAGATATTACAGATCTTCGCAAGAAAGAGCAGGAACTAAATGCGCAAAGTACCGTTATTCGAGAAATCCACCACCGTGTCAAGAATAATCTCCAAAATGTTGCAGCTTTGCTTCGTTTGCAAATGCGACGTTCGGATTTAGAAGCTGTAAAAGCAGAATTCATGGCTAGCATAAACCGTATTATTTCGATTGCGATGGTACATGATGTGTTTACTTATCAAACCCGTGACTCAATCGATTTGAGGGAGCTCTCTCAACGCATACTTAACGGTTTGATAGACAGCTCTGTACTACCGGAGCACAGCATTGAGACTCGTGTTGAAGGGCAACACCTTCTTTTACCAAGTTTGCAAGCTGTTCCTTTAGCTTTAGTCATTAACGAACTACTAACAAATAGTTTTAAGCATGGGATTCAATTCTTGGAGAATGGCTTGATTACTATTGAAATATTAGAAGCGAAGGGGCAAATACAGCTTTCAGTAAGTGACAATGGCCTAGAACCACTCGCTCCTTTTGATACAGAGCAACAGCGACGTTTGGGTTTACAAATCGTAGATTCATTAGTTGGAGAACAATTGGGCGGCAAGTTCCGGATGGAACGCATTGAAGGAATGACGTGTGTTACGGTTTGCTTTCCAAAACATAATTTGGAGGAACAGGTATGAGCTCACTTTCTATTTTAATTGTTGACGATGAGGCGTTAACACGTCTGGATATTAAAGAAATGTTACAAGGGGTCGGGCATATTGTTTGCGGTGAAGCAAATAGTGGAGCGAAGGCCGTTGAGTTAGCCAAATCTCTCGCTCCGGATTTAGCGATTCTTGATGTGATGATGCCGGGGTTAGATGGCCTCGAAACAGCAAAAATCTTACATTCCCTGAACATTCCTGTGTTAATGCTCACAGCCTATAGCCAGCCTAAATTTATTAACCGAGCTGAGAAAGTCAACGTGTATGGATATCTTGTTAAACCGATAACAGAACGAGATTTATTACCGGCTATCCAAATCGCTTATGCACGTTGGAGAGAAATGCAAGATGTTCGCTTGAAATTGGAAAATACTCAACATGAGTTACATAGCCAAAAACTTATCGCCCGAGCAAGAGCAATTCTAGCAGCACGCGAGGGAATAAATGACTATGAAGCGCATCAATTGCTTATTCATCAGGCCATGGACCTTCGAATTACGGTTGTAAAACTAGCAGGTCAGCTCGTCCATGAGGTTAGCAAAGAACTTTGAGGACATTGCAATCAAAACTAATAAAAGTTTTTAAGAAAATTTGTAGAAATTAAAGGAATATTCATATGAATGGCGAATAACTATTATGTGGATATATACAAACTAAGTTTGCATGTATAGTCCCTTTACAAAGGAATAGTGGGCAATAATGCCCTCCAAGACATCCAGGATTACTGGGATGTCTTGGAGGGCATTTTACTATTTGGTAGGGGGAAACTGGGCATTGGGGCCCAATATCTCATCTTAGGATAACTGAGATGAGATATTGGGCCTTTATTTTTTTTGAGTAGTAGTTGGGCAATGGGGCCCTATGTTTCATCTGGAATAACCGAGATGGAATGTAGGGCCTATTTTTTCTTTCCATTTAATAGCAGGATCCTCTTTTGCATTAATGAGGATGGAAAAATTCATTCAGAGACTAAATGGGTGATGTGGAGGTAGTGTTTTGAAAGTAATCTTTAGACTTAACAAGACGTCACTAGTATTTTCAGGGGTTATGGTTTCTCTAGGGTTCATCTTTAGAAATTCTAGTTTTGCTTTTCTATTGCTTCTAATTAGTATTGGCGGTTTTATGACTATTTTCTTATTGCATATCAGCAAAACGTTTGAGTTATTAGAATACTCTATTGAATATTTAAAAAGAGGATCACTAGGAGATTACATGGTCTTAGAAAAAGGGGTGAAATTGGTTGAACAACTAAACAACGAAATAATCTCAATTCTTCAAAGTAATAAGTTTGACCGCGAAATGGTTATTCAGATTCAAAAGAGATTATTAATAGAAAATAACGAATTTCTTGCTTTAAGTTCATTTTGGGAACCCAATGCTTTTGACGGACAGGACAGCAGTTTTTTAAATGTAGACTATTATGATAAAGGAACTTTTACGGCTTATGTTTATCGTGATGAGGATGAAGGCCTTAAGGTCATTAGTCTTAGCGATGTTTATAATCAACCATGGTATAGCATTCCGAAGAAAACCCGTAAAATCACAATCACCGAGCCTTATCTGGAAACTATTAAAGGTGAAAAGATCTTAATAGCTAGTATTGTTTTGCCAATAATTTTTAAGGGTAAGTTCCTAGGCGTAATCCCGACAGACTTTGTGTTAAACGAGATTAACGAAATACAAACTGATGTCGTATTGTATAAAAATAGCTCTAATAATCTATCAATTGAAAGAATTGTTGAACGCTTGATAAATAGAAAAGATGAGTTTGGCATTCTTGGTCAAGCAATCAAAGCTACAAATGTCAATCAAAAACAAATTTTAAATAGGTTATTGCAAACAACGAACCAGGTTACCAAAACTTCTCAAGAGCTAACAGTCATATCCCAGGAGTCAACCAAAGCTGTCGAAGAGATAGCCAAAACAATTGAGCAAATTGCTAATAGTGCCACCACCCAAGCCTTAGAAACGGAAAACGGTGTCAGTGAGATTAGGGAGTTAGGTAATATTATTGAACAAGATCAACATTATTTAATTGATTTAAACAATTCAGCTCGAACTGTTGAAAAAATGAAAGATGAAGGCACAATTTCCATTACAGAATTAATCGCTAGAACTAGCGAAAGAGAGCGCTATGCAAAACGGATACAGGAAGGAATTCTTAAAACGAATGTGAGTGCTGATAAAATTATCTATGCCAGCCAAATGATTCAAAATGTAGCGGATCAAACAAACTTGTTGGCTCTTAACGCAGCTATTGAGGCTGCTCGGGCTGGCGAAGCAGGAAGGGGCTTTGCGGTTGTAGCTGATGAAATCAGGAAATTGGCAGAACAATCGAGTAATTTAACACAAGAAATTGAGGCCGTAGTTCAAGAATTGCAATTGAATTCTCAAAATGCTGTAGAAATCATCGAAAAAAGTTCAGTCATTGCGAAGAAACAAGAAGACAGTGTCAATATTACGTATGAACGTTTTAAGAAGATAGCTGAAGCAATCGCAAAAAGCAAAGAAATCATTGAAGATATGAATATTTCAGGACTAAGTCTGGAAAAGAAAAAGGATCAACTCATTGACATATTAAAGAAATTAGACCACATTGCTGAAGAAAATGCTGCCAGTACTGAGCAAGTTTCAGCAGCTACCGAAGAGCAAACAGCTTCAATGATCGAAATTGCCAATGCTAGCCAAGGCCTTTCCACGTTGGCTTATGAATTACAGCAGACCATTGATAAATTTAATGTATAAGGCCTATTAGGTTAGAAACAAGCCATGTGACTAGGAGGTGATTTAATAGAGCTAATAGCAGTTTCAGAAACAGTTAAGACGAGAAAACAAACAAAAACTTGAGTACGCAGAATAAATTTAGTAAGGAGTGAGTTATCTTGACAAAAAAAATGTCTCTTAAAGAGATCATGGAGCGAGACACTAAACGTTTGCATGAACTAGGGTATAAACAAGAATTGGAACGTTCGATGAGTGGATTCACCAATTTTGCTATTTCATTTACAATCATTTCTGTACTTGCAGGTACACTGACACTTTTTGGCTTTGGGCTGAATGTGGCAGGTCCATCAGCCATGGCCTATGGTTGGCCAATTGTGAGTTTCTTTGCGATAATAGTCGCTGCTGCAATGGCGGAAATTTCCTCAGCCTATCCTACTGCGGGTGGCCTATATTATTGGGCCTGTAAATTAGGTGGATCGGGCTGGGGCTGGTTTACGGCTTGGTTTAACCTAATCGGTCAAATTGCAGTAACTGCAGGGATAGACTATGGCTTAGCGATGTTTGTAGATGCTTTATTAAATCAATATATTCCTGCGATTCCTGCTGATGGACAGGCGGGTTCCATTGCGACCTTAGTAATCTTTGCCTTGATTCTGATGCTCCAAGCTTATATCAATGCTAGAGGCATTCATCTAGTATCTTCTTTAAATAACATAAGTGCTTGGTGGCATATCGGAGGAGTTATACTTATTGTCGGGGCGTTGCTGTTTTTTGCTCCTCATCACGCCAATCCAATTGATTTCATGTATCATACTCAGTTTACTGCTTCCGGTTTTCCTTATTGGTATGGTTTCCTGCTAGGTTTATTGGTTGCTTCTTATACGTTTACCGGTTTTGATGCGTCGGCACACGTTTCGGAAGAGACTGCGGGAGCTGAAATAAGTGCACCGCGAGGGATTTTAATGTCAGTGGTGGTCTCTGCAATAGCCGGCTATTTACTTATTATTGGACTTTTAGTTGCAATGCCCGAGTTAAAAGATACTTTAGCTTCCACGAATCCTGTGCTTTTTATCTTGAATACGCGCTTAGGAGGTACAGTGGGGACATTAATGTTCTTAATTGCGATTGTCGCCCAATTTTTCTGCGGAACCGCTTCGGTTACCTCGAACTCACGTATGATTTTCGCTTTTGCCCGTGACGGCGGAATGCCCGGTTCCAAGCTGTGGTATAAGATAAACGAACGTCATGTCCCGCTCAACGCCTTATATTTATCAATTATCTCTGCCTTTATTCTTGCTCTGCCTGCTTTATTTAGCACAGTAGTTTACTCGGCCGTAACCTCGATTGCTGTAATCGGCCTCTATATTGCTTATGTCATTCCGGTTTTCTTGAGGAATATTCATAAAGATCGTTTTGAGGTCGGACCATGGAATCTCGGTTCTTGGAGTTCACTGATCGGATGGATAGCAATCATCTGGACAGTTTTTGCTAGTGTCCTGTTTATTCTTCCAGTGTCCTTTCCGATAACTGTGAGTAATTTCAATTTTACTGGAGTTGTGTTGCTAATCGTTTGGGCTCTTCTTATCCCCTGGTATTTGATTAGTGTACGGCATTGGTTTAAAGGTCCAAAATCAGCCTTTGATGATGCTGAAGATCTTGATGCCAAAGATCTTAAAATCAAGCAAAGTTTATCCAAGAAAAATATACATACCTAAAATAATTTATGATTGAAGGAATCCTTTAATTAGTCACGAATTATCTTAAAAAGTAAACAAAGCTACCAATTCTAATGGTTAAATAAGTCTGTTTTACAAAGGAATAAAGGGCAATAGGGCCCTTCATCTCACTCGGGTGACCGTGGCGTGATGGAGGGCCTATGCTTTTTGAAAGCAAGGATGAAATAGCCACTCAAGGTGTAAATAGGGAGAGGAGTCTAAGAATGACTTATAGAAATGATAGCATCACATTAGAAATGGTTGGAACCAAAGGAATGGTTGAGGTTGTCAATGCGATAGCAGATGTGGAAGTCATAAAATAATCATGACAAAAGAGATGATATTAGTCAGTGTGGGGATCGACGTTGGAACGACAACGACACAGTTAGTCATTTCGCAGCTTACCTTGGTCAATGTAATGCCCGGTAGTCAAGTCCCTAAAGTAGAGATTAGTAACAAAAGCATCATGTATATGGGAAACGTGCACTTTACTCCATTTGAAGATCGGCAACATGTTGACGGTAGGGCATTACGAGCGATCATCGCCAAAGAATACGAGAGGGCGGGAGTTAAGCCCGAGCAGATCGATACTGGCGCCATAATTATTACAGGGGAGGCTGCCAAAAAGGAAAACGCCTCGGAAATCATCCATTCTTTGGCGGATTATGCCGGAGATTTCGTCGTAGCAACTGCCGGACCAGATCTGGAAAGTGTGATCGCTGGAAAAGGATCAGGAGCTGAGGCACTCTCCAAGCGCTTACATGCTCGCATTGCCAACATCGATATCGGCGGAGGAACCACAAATATTGCCTATTATGAGAGGGGTAAGTGCATTGGCACGGCTTGTATCAATGTAGGCGGACGCTTGTTTGAAGTTGATCCTTTAACCCACAACTTAAATTATATCTCTTCTCCAGGTCAGACGATCATGAATCATTGTTACCCGAACGAATCGTTAGCGCAAAGCGGAGACGAAGTGCTCATGATTCGAAGGTGCCTTCGAGCTATGGTGGAATGTGTCGAACGGGTCATTTTTCATGAACCTCTACTCGCTCAGGACAGGCTCTTGGTGATGACCAATAAGTTACCGAATGTTTTGCTCGACGGAGTGGTTTTCTCAGGAGGAGCAGCTAAGTATATTTATTTACCGGGGATCATGGAATGGTGGATTCATGGGGACGTCGGACCTCTTTTGGCAGAAGCGTTCCGAGAAAGTCGTATTTATTCATCGTTTTCCGTTCATCAGGGAGCGGAGACAATCCATGCTACGGTACTTGGCGCTGGGGCACATACGGTGAATGTATCGGGCTCGACGATCACAATTAGCAAGAATACGCTTCCTTTACGGAATATTCCGGCAGTGTATCCGGAAGAGGGGCCGAAGGGAACATTTTCCTGGCTTAAATCCGCGGAGAATTACACCTCCTCCCTTCGGCGTACGGTCGCGTTAGTTGTCCCCCCCTTGCCCAATACAGATTTTATAACGATTTGTACCCTCGCCGAAACTTTGGCCTGTGAACTTCCCTTAATTAAAGGAGAGCCAAAAGTGATTATCGCGCAACAAGATATTGCCAAAGTTTTGGGACAAACGCTGCAAAGACTTCTACCCTCGGTTCCTTTAGTTTGTTTGGATGGCATTGAGCTTGCCTTGGGCGATTTTTTAGACATTGCTAAACCGTTAGCGCATGAAGATGCCGTGCCAGTGATTGTCAAAACCTTAGTATTCACCAATTAAGAAATTATCCACAGAAGGGATGTGAAATTTTGAATCTAAAGACACGCCTTTTCGGCCAAACCTTCGTTTTCAAAAATATAAAAGAGGTTCTGTCAAAAGCGAATGAGATCAAGTCTGGAGATATCCTCGCCGGAATTGCAGCCCAAGATGCTGCAGAACGGATCGCTGCCAAACGAGTTTTGTCGGAACTGACTTTAGAAGATTTACGTCTGAACCCAGTCGTACCGCTTGAAAATGACGAAGTATCGCGTATTATCGATGCTGATGTCAATGAACCGATCTATCATACGCTTAAAAACTGGTCAGTTGCGGAGTTCCGAGAGTATGTTCTGAAAACAGATACCACCGGATCTAACCTGCGGCGGATTAGCCGTGGACTGACTTCCGAAATGGTCGCTGGTGTTGCCAAGCTCATGAGTAATCTTGACTTGATTTTAGGAGCAGCTAAAATACAAAATCTGGCCTACTGTAATACAACCATCGGTCAAAAAGGTTGCCTAGCTTCTCGGCTTCAACCGAATCACCCGACTGACGGGGTCGATGGGATTTTGGCTAGTGTGCGCGAGGGATTGTCCTACGGGATTGGGGACGCGGTGATTGGACTCAATCCTGTCGACGATTCAATGTCCGCAACCATACGCAGCTTAGAAACCCTTTATCAGTTTGTTGAAGAGTGGAAGATACCGACCCAAATTTGCGTTTTAGCGCATGTTTCTACCCAAATTAAGGCCCTAAGAAAAGGGGCTCCTGTCCACCTCTTATTCCAATCGATTGCCGGATCACAAGCGGGTAATGAGACGTTTGGAGTTAGTAAGGATATTCTTGACGAGGCTTATGCTCTTGGGTTAAAAGAGGGTCGGGCAACAGGCCCAAATATCCTTTATTTTGAAACCGGTCAAGGTTCAGAACTTTCGTCTGAGGCGCACCATGGTGCTGATCAAGTGACCTTGGAAGCGCGTTGTTACGGTTTAGCCCGCCACTATAATCCTTTCTTAGTGAATTCTGTGGTCGGCTTTATCGGTCCAGAATATCTTTATGATACACGTCAAGTTACAAGGGCAGGCCTTGAGGATCATTTTATGGGGAAACTTACTGGGTTGCCGATGGGTGTCGATGCTTGTTATACCAACCACATGAAGGTTGATCAAAACGATATTGAAAACCTAGCGACGCTCTTAGCAGCGGCAGGCTGCACGTACTTTATGGGAATTCCCATGGGTGACGATATCATGCTGAACTACCAGTCGACGAGCTTCCATGACATCGCAACCTTAAGAGAGCTTTTTAACCTTCAGCCGCTACCAGAGTTTGAGGTCTGGGCGGAAGGGATGGGGATACTTGCTCAAGGTAAGCTTACAGCACAGGCTGGTGATGCTACTATTTTCACGAGGTAAGGGGGAAAGAAGAAAATGAGCTTAGAAGACAATGTTCGCCTGATCGTGGAACAGATGCTTAAAGAGATGGGGAAGGGAAAGAGTCAACTTTCTGTCAGCTCTTTGGCTCAGGCAGTCGCACCAATCTTGGCTGAATGTCAGATTGCAGATTTAGCGGAAATTGATTTGCAGAGCTATTTACAAGTGCCGAGTCCCACTAATCAGGCTCTGTATGAGGAAATGAAGCTCTCAACATCTGCCCGAATTGGCGTTTGGCGCTGCGGTCCCCGTCCCCTGACGGATACGTTACTTCGGTTTCGCGCCGATCATGCTGTGGCACAGGACTCTGTACTTGGTGAAGTTCCGGAAGATTTCCCGTCCCAATACGGTATGGTCTCTGTCCGAACTTTCTGTCAGTCGAAAGATGAATATCTTACGCGACCGGATTTAGGGAGAAAACTTGATGCCGAAAATTTAGAAATTCTTCGCAATGGGTGTCAAAAAGGTGCCACGGTTCAAATTATTGTTTCCGATGGACTTTCCAGCAAAGCGGTAGTAGCCAACATCCCCAATCTTCTTCCAGCTTTAATCCAGGGCCTCGAGGGTATGGGTGTGAAACTAGGAACGACCATTTTTGTTCGAGGTGGTCGGGTTGCCGTGATGGATACGATCGGAGAAGAACTGAAACCGGAAGTTGCTGTGATTCTCATTGGTGAGCGGCCGGGTCTGGGAACGGCCGAAAGCATGAGTGCCTATCTGGGGTATAATCCCAGGCGAGGAATGGTTGAAAGCGAGCGGAGCGTGATCAGTAATATTCATAAAGCAGGTACTCCGGCGGCAGAGGCAGGAGCACATTTGGCAAGTTTGATCAAAAAGATTCTTGATCTAAAAGCATCTGGTGTGAATCTAGAGTAAAAGCGTTAGAGAGTGAGTGAAAGGAGACTAACACAAAATGGCTATAAGAGATGATATGGTTGCGCTAGGAATGGTAGAAACTCGGGGAATTGTAGGAGCAATTGAGGCAGCAGATGCCATGGTCAAAGCCGCTAATGTAACCTTGATTGGTAAGGTGAAAGTTGGAGGTGCGTTAGTGACGGTTATGGTGCGGGGAGATGTAGGAGCAGTAAAGGCAGCAGTAGATGCCGGAGCCTCTGCGGCTGAACGGGTTGGGGACCTTGTCAGTTGTCATGTGATTCCTCGCCCACATCCTGAACTTGAGGAGATTTTACCTAAGTTGCCTTTCTTTGAAGAAAAACCCAAAACAAAAAATGGTGAGAACACGAAATAATCCGTCGGGTATAAGCAAAATATCCGGCGTTTAAAAGGGAGGGTTATTATGATTGAGCCTATTAAACCAAAGGTTTTAGCAGTCAGGTTAATTGCCAATGTCGCTCCGGATTTAGCCGAAAAGTTAGGACTGACAAGTTATCAGCGCTCCATTGGCATGATTACTGCAGACATTGATGATTCTACCTACGTAGCCTTGGATGAAGCAACTAAGAAAGCTGAGGTCGAAGTCGTGTATGCAAAAAGTTTCTATTGCGGTGCGGCCCGTGCCTCAGGACCGTTATCAGGAGAAATTATCGGAATTCTAGCGGGTCCGAACCCTGCAGAAGTGCGCGCAGGGGTTGACGCCTGTATTGAACACTTGGAAAATGATTGTTTTTTTTACACGTGTGATGGAGGTAAAACAGCGTGGTTTCCGCACACGATTTCCCGGACGGGAAGTTATCTTTCCAAAATTGCGGGAATTGAGGAAGGCCAACCGCTGGCTTATCTGATTGCTCCACCAATTGAGGCCATCTACGGAATGGATGCCGCCCTAAAAGCAGCAGAAGTCACCATGAAAGCTTTCTACGGACCGCCGACGGAAACCAACTTTGGTGGCGGCTTGTTAACCGGATCGCAAAGTGCCTGTAAATCAGCGTGTGAGGCCTTCCAGCGTGCGGTGATGGATGTTGTGGAAAATGGCCTTAAATTCTAGCTAAAGGGGAGACACAGCTTGGTAATGGAACTTGATCGTGATTTGTGTTCCTTGCAAGAAACCAGAAATTTAGTTCGAGCTGCCCGCAAAGCCCAAGATGTGCTCATGAACTTCACGCAGGAACAAGTCGATCAAATCATTGATATGATGCGTGAGGCTGGGGAAGCGAATGCGGCTAAGTTAGCCATGATGGCTGTTTCGGAAACAGGTATGGGAAATTACAACGACAAATGTTTTAAGAACTATTTTGCTTCCCGGACGGTCTATGAGTCGATAAAAGACATGAAGACAGTCGGGATTATTCGTGAGGACAAGCAACAAAAAATCTGGGAAATTGCTGAGCCGGTGGGTGTGATCGCGGGTATTATACCGACCACGAACCCCACTTCAACGGTGATCTTCAAAGCGATGATTGCCTTGAAATCTCGCAATGCGATCGTGTTTTCCCCCCATCCTTCAGCAGTGCGCTGTACGAATGAAGCGGCCAAAATCATGCATCAGGCCGCAGTCGCTGCAGGAGCACCAGAAGGGGTCATAGGCTGTATTCTGAATGTTTCGATGGGTGCAACAACAGAGCTAATGAAACATCCCAGTGTGGCCTTGATCTTAGCTACGGGTGGAAGCGCTTTGGTTAAAGCGGCTTATAGCAGTGGCAAGCCGGCTTTGGGAGTTGGACCGGGAAATGTCCCCGCGTTTGTTGAACGAAGCGCAGACCTGCCCACGGCGGCCGAATACATTGTGATGGGCAAGACCTTTGATAATGGAACGATTTGCGCTTCAGAACAAGCCGTCGTGGCGGAAGAATGCATTGCCGATGAACTTACAACTCATCTTCAGCGGTATGGAGCGTATTTTCTCGATTCTGAAGAGGTTCAAAAAGTTTCTAAAGTTGTGATGTTGCCCAATGGAGGAGTTAATCCCAAAGTCGTAGGTAAAGAACCAAAATTTATTGCCCAACTCGCGGGAATTAGCATTCCAGATCAAACGAAATGCTTGGTTGCTCCATTGGCAGGCGTCGGGCCGCAGTGGCCCTTGTCCTATGAGAAGCTCACGACCGTTCTAGGTTTTTATCGAGTCGCGGATTGGCATGTTGGTTGTGAGCGTTGCCTACAACTTTTAGAGGCTGGCGGAATTGGCCATAGTTTGGCAATCCATTGCAATAACGAAGCGATTATCCGAGAATTTGCACTTAAGAAACCCATTAATCGGTTGCTGGTGAACACTCCTGCAGCAATGGGCGGGGTTGGGGCGACAACCGGCTTGTCACCGTCCTTTACTTTAGGGTGTGGGACCTGGGCAGGGTCGAGTGTCTCAGAAAATGTAACCCCTCTTCACTTAATTAACATTAAAAGGGTTGCTTGGCATCAACGGATACCAGAACGTAAACCGGTGGAACCCATGAAAGTTGAGGGGATGACTCCAGCAGCGTCGAACCCAACCGCGCCGACTGCGCAAAGTGATGCCCAATTGGTCCAAGAGATCGTCGACCAAGTCATGAAGCATCTGAACAGCATCAAATGCTGAACGTCATAACGTGAGGTAAAGTTCGAACCACGAAGGTTGAACAACGAATAGAATTGGAGGGAACAAGAAATGGCACAAGAACGAAGTGTAATTGCTCTCGGAATGATAGAAACCAAGGGATTAATTCCAGCGATCGAAGCAGCGGATCAAATGTTAAAAGCTGCTAACGTAACGCTTTGCGGAAAAGAGCACGTCTCAGGTGGACTTGTCTCAGTGATGGTCCGTGGAGATGTCGGCGCAGTGAAAGCCGCTGTGGATGCCGGAGCGGCAGCTGCTCAGCGAGTGGGCGAGCTTCTTAGTGTGCATGTTATACCTCGTCCACATAAGGACGTCGAGTATATTTTGCCGGTGGGCGATAATAAAAGTTTCGGTGAATAATAGGCGAAATCCGATATTCGATGTTCGAGATCAGAAGCACAATTCTGTCCTATGACCGCTGGCATCTGATCTCAGACTTCTGTAGTGTGAGGTGAGGACTTGATTGTCACGGAATTTGAATTAAGAGCAAATTGGCATAAAACCAAGGACCAGGTTATTAAGTTACCGCATGGGAGCGTTATAACTCCTTCAGCGAGGGATTTTATTCGATCCAAGGGAATTGATGTTCAAATTGAAGGTAACGTGCGGCAAAAACCCTTTTCAGAAAAGCTCAATGCTTTGAAAAAAGATCAAGGTGTTCAAGAGGTCAAACTGGAACATATGACCCATCTGCGTAGCGGGGTTTTGGTCACAAAAACTCACCCGGTGATTGCCTATCGAGGACAACTCGATTTATTTCAGTGTGAATTGGTCGAGGTTCAAGGCTTCTTTGCACAAGAAGGCGAAGAAAAATTGATTCTGAAGTTAGAGGAAATCTTGGCATTCGCCCGGCAACTCATGGCCAGTGAGGTGAAAGAAGAACCGTTTCAATGGGCAACCCTTATCGGACTGAAACCGGAGGAACTAAGGGAACAGTCACATAATCCCCTAAAGTATTTTGGGGTGGAACACGCGCCATTGAGCTATACCCATGGGAAAGTTGTATCTAAGCTCCATCATCTGAGAGCAAAGTCGCGAGAAGTTGAACTGTACGCTAACAGGGCTTTCATCAATGAGGTGGGGGTATGTAGCCGCACAGATCTGATTCAGGCTTTAAACCGATTGTCCAGTGCCCTGTATATTCTAGCCTGTGAGGTTCAAGGTAAGGTTCAAATGGGAAAAAGAGTTCCGATTGGAACTTCAAATCGTCATCTACATCTCTCAAAAGACGATTTATTCGTTCTGTTCGGAGAAAACTATGCGTTAACTATCCAGAAAGAGCTATCTCAACCAGGTCAGTTTGCAGCCCAAGAAATGGTCACCATGGTTGGTCCCAAAGGATGCCTCGAGAGGGTACGTGTGTTGGGCCCGCTAAGGAAAAATACCCAAGTAGAGATCAGTGTAACGGATTGTCATAAGTTAGGGATAAAGCCCGTTATCCGGGATTCTGGGCAACCTGATGGAACCTCTAGTCTTCAGATTGTCGGGCCATCAGGAAACGTTGAACTGGAGTCGGGTGTGATGGTAGCCCGTCGTCATATTCACTTACACACCGATGAAGCAGATGAGTGGTCACTGAAAGATGGGGACCGGGTTCGGGTTCAAGTTCAAAGTGAACGCCCGATGGTCTTTGAAGATGTTTTAATCCGAGTTAGTGAACATTACCGGAAGGAAATGCATCTAGATTTGGATGAGGCCAATGCAGCTTTTATCGACGCGAAGAGCCAGGGTCTGCTCATGGAGGTATAAGCTATGAATGAAGAACTTATCAACCAAATCGTACGTCGTATCCTGTCTGAGCCCGATTTTCAAAGGCTAATGCCAGGAACTAACGAAAGTACTATGGCGGTTAAACCGGATGGTTTAGTTATACTGAATTTTGTTCCGGATCTTGAACAAACTTTAAAGGCCGTAAAACTTCGCTGGGGAGCGGAATATACGCTGCACATTTTACCTAGTACAAGTGTATCGGCAACTAAACCGGGTATACCCGAGGGTATGAATTGGATTACTCCTCAAGATGCTTTGTCCAAAGGAGATTGGCAAAAAATTATGATACCGGCGTGTTCTCCCAATACATTGGCTAAAGCAGCATTAGGTATACGGGATAATCCTCTGTGTGAGATCATCGGACGTGGGATAACTCGAGGTATACCCCTCGTGTTAGTTACGGAGCGTCTGGGGTTTACCTTGCAAACCCCTCCAACATACCGTGAACTCTATGAAGGATATCTTAAGGATTTGCAGTCCTACGGTGTCTTGATTTATCCAACTTTAGAAGATGAACGCGGCATGATTAAGGATCAAGACACGGACAGAGCGCCTTCGGTTGGGAAAAGACGGATGGCAGGTGAAGAGACAGGCGTTTCAATGGACGGTCCCGCACAAGAAGGGATTCGCTATGAAAAGAAATATTTAGCGGATAAAGATGCGTATGGGTTTCCGGAAGAATCGATTGTCATTGTAAAAAGATTAACGGTCATTTCTCCACTGGCCCGAGATACCTTAAAGATGCGTCGTATTGATTTGCGTCAGGAGATGGAGGGGAGACTATGATTTTAGCTCGCGTTATTGGCAATGTGTGGTCAACACGTAAAGATGAATCCTTACGTGGTCTGAAGTTTCTAGTCGTCCAACCCTTAACCCTCTCCTATGATGCGGACGGCTCAGTAAGGCTAACGGAATTTGGGAATTCTCTCATCGCAGCGGACCAGATCGGAGCTGGAGAAAGCGAGATCGTCATGGTGGCTAGCGGTTCCTCTGCCCGGCAAGGTTTGGCGAAGAATAATATTCCAATAGATGCCATTATCGTAGGCATTATCGATCGAGAAACCTTTGAAATGTGAGCTTAATGTAGGTGAAAGTTATGAAAGAAATTAGTATGAAGGTTCGGGAGGCTGGGGTTGTCGGGGCAGGTGGTGCTGGTTTTCCGACCCATGTCAAGCTCTCTGCGCAAGTCGAGATAGTCGTAGTCAACGGGGCTGAGTGTGAGCCATTACTGAAAACTGACCAACAACTGGCAGCACGACATTCCGAGCTTGTTATCAAAGGCTTAAAGTTAGCGATGGAGGCCACTGGTGCCCAAAAAGGTATTATTGCGTTGAAGGCTAAGTATAAGACCGCGTTAACTGCCTTAGAGCCCTATTTAACCGATAAAATACGGATTGCGATCCTTCCGGATATTTACCCTGCGGGCGATGAAGTCATTATGATTTGGTTAACTACTGGTCGGCGCGTTCCCCCGGGTGGAATCCCTTTAAATATTGGGGTTGTCGTGAATAATGTTCAAACTATAATCAATGTGGCAAGAGCAGTCGATGGCGAGCCGGTTACGGTACGCACCCTCACTGTCACAGGAGCGGTAAAAAATCCAACTACCGTCACTGTGCCGATCGGAACGTCTCTGCAGGAAGTAATGAAACTTGCAGGTGGAGGACGGGACGAGGATCTTTCGTATATCGTTGGAGGTCCTGTGATGGGGATGCTGCTTACCGATCTTTCCTTACCGGTAACCAAGGTCACTGGAGGACTGATAGCTTTACCGACTGATCACCTACTTATCCAAAGGAAACGAATGTCGTTGGAACAGGTTTTGCGTATTGCCAAAACAGTGTGTGAACAGTGTTGTTTCTGTACAGAGCTCTGTCCTCGGCACATGATAGGTCACGAATTATCTCCTCATTTACTCATCCGTGCGGTGAATTATAGAAATCTCGGAAATCTGTCGAAGTTGACAAGTGCCCTAACCTGTTCTGAGTGTGGCGTGTGTGAAGCTTATGCTTGTCCGGTGGGAATATCTCCGCTGCGAGTGAATCGTGCCTTGAAAGCCGAGCTTCGTGCTAAGGACATTAAATATCAAGGGGAACTTGGGAACCTTGACCCGATGGCCAAACATCGTTTAATTCCATCGGCCCGTTTAATGGATCGTTTAGGATTGGGTTCGTGGTATCAAGAAGCCCCCTTAGCCATAAGGATTTTTGAAGCAGAAGAAGTGAAGCTGAGACTTCAACAGCATGTTGGGGCAGCGGCTGTGCCAGTTGTCAAGATCGGAGAGGTTGTAAAGTTAGGTCAAGTTGTCGGAGAAATACCGGAAGGATCTTTAGGCGCCAGAGTCCACGCCAGTATTGACGGAACCGTGATTCAGATCACGCCTCAAATGATAATGGTACGAAAAGGTGGTACTGAAAAGTGATCCATGCTATTGGGTTGGTTGAGTTTACTAGCATCGCGCAAGGTATTGAATGTGCCGATATCATGGTTAAAACAGCGGAGGTCAATATTTTAGTAGCGAAAACAACTTGTCCTGGGAAATATATTGTTTTGGTGAGTGGGGATGTATCGAGTGTTCAGCAATCCGTAAATGCTGGTAGGGAATTAGGGGCTGATACGGTGGTGGATTATTTCGTGATTCCCAATGTCCATCCCTCGATTTTACCGGCAATCAGCGGCACGACGAGCATAAGAGAAATTAAAGCTCTCGGTATTATCGAAACGTATAGCGTAGCCTCCTTGATTGAGGCAGCGGATTCTGCGGTGAAGGCGGGTGATGTAGAGCCATTACTCCTTCATCTTGCTTTTGGGATCGGTGGGAAGAGTTATACGATTCTCACAGGGGAAGTTGCGTCTGTAAAAGCAGCGGTCGAAGAGGGAAGTGGATTAGCGAGTGAAAAGGGTTTGCTCATCCGTCAAGTCGTTATACCGCGCCCAGCGAAGCAACTTATCGAAAGCCTAGTGTAATCGAGAAGGGGGTAACTATGGGACGTTTAATTTCGGCGGTAATTTTACGAGAAATGGCTAAAACGGATAAAAATATTCTTTTAGAAGAAGAAGGTATACTGACCCCCTCGGCTATAGATCTAGCCAAAGAATTAGGGATTACTATCACTAAAGGAAGACAAGAGATCGTCAGTCATAAGGTTGTCGGTCAATCGGCAGGAAATCTTGTTAAACAGCGAACTGATCTGTTAGACAGGAGAGTTACTCATGTGAAGGGGGAGAGCGTGGTTATCCAGCCCTTTCATGAAGCACCACAAGGGCAAAAGATTGGAATGGTCGATGTCATTAGCGCACGTGAAGCAAACCTTTGTTGCGGATTCATGACGTTTGATCACGCTAGATTGCCCTGGTATTTAAACTATGATGAAGCGGATTATGTTATCGAGGGAGATTTTGTGCTTG
>Ga0209415_10002207_pt1 | contig 36694 bp, 24 predicted proteins | sample PeaSoiSIISIP2007_FD_187696 | JGI IMG/M metagenome (GOLD analysis project Ga0209415, IMG submission 187696) | Peat soil microbial communities from Weissenstadt, Germany - SII-SIP-2007 (SPAdes) (version 2) | ecosystem: Environmental > Terrestrial > Soil > Wetlands > Peat | place: Germany... | reverse complement strand
GCAATCTTCCGGCGGGCCGTGCGCGAAACGCAAGAGGAATTACGCGCCAGTGCCGATCGCATGGAGGGTCGCCTGTCCGCCGAGACACGCGCGATATTCGACGTGTATATCCTGATCCTCGGACAGGACGATCTGGTCGAAGACGTTGTCGCAAGAATTCACAAGGGCAACTGGGCGCCCGGGGCGTTGCGGGACTCGATTGCCGAGCACGCCAAACTATTCGAGCAGGCAGAGGATCCCTACCTGCAGACACGCGCCGAGGACATCCGCGCGATCGGTCGTCGCATCCTGTTGCGCCTGTTCTCCGATGTCACCGAGGTCAGTAAGTATCCGAGCAAAGCCGTACTTCTCGGTGACGAGGTCGGTCTCGCCCGCATCGCGGAGGTGCCCCCAGGGCAGCTCAAAGGCATCGTATGCCTGCGCGGCGCCGTGGTCTCACATACGGCCGTTCTCGCCCGTGAACTCGGAATACCGGCAGTAATGGGGCTCGGACCGCGCGATGTCAGAGCCCTGGATGGTCATCCGATCATTGTCGACGGTTATCGCGGCCGCGTTTTCATCGACCCTTTGCCCGCCGTGATCCAGGAATATCAGCGCTTCGTACAGCACGAAGGACAACTTTCCGCAAAAGTCGCCGCGTTGCGCGATCTCGAGGCGATCACGACCGATCGTGTTCAAGTCCGACTTGGATTAAACGTTGGACTGCTGACCGACATCGATGTCGCTGCAAACCTCAGCGTCGACGAGGTCGGGCTTTATCGATCCGAGTTTCCGTTCATGACGCGTGAGACCTTCCCGACGGAAGAGGAGCAGCACGAGATTTATCGCAAGATTCTCCAGGCGTTCGCGCCCAAGCCAGTGACCATGCGAACGCTCGACATCGGTGGCGACAAACCTCTGTCCTACTTCCCCACGAAGGAAGAGAACCCATTTCTGGGATGGCGCGGCATCCGTTTTACCCTGGATCGGCCAGACATCTTCCTGCCCCAACTTCGGGCGATGCTTCGCGCAAACGTTGGATTAAACAACCTGCGCGTCATGTTCCCCATGATCGGGCATCTAAACGAGATCAAAGCGGCCCGAAAGGCGGTCGACCGGGCACGCCGCGAACTTGCCGAGGAAGGATACGAGTCCCCTGCACCGTTGATCGGCGCCATGGTGGAGGTGCCTTCGGCGTTGTTTTCCATTCCGGCTCTTTCCCGCTATGTGGATTTTTTCTCGATCGGCACAAACGACCTCACTCAATACCTGCTTGCGGTGGACAGGAACAATCCCAACGTTGCGCGCTTGTACAACCATTTGGATCCGGCAGTCTTAAGAGCTCTCGACGGCGTGATCCATGATGCACGTCGCTGTGGCAAGCCGGCGAGCGTCTGCGGCGAGATGGCGGCCGATCCCGGCTCGGCGATCCTCCTACTGGGAATGGGCTTGGAAACGTTCAGCATGAGCGCCTTCGCGGTTCTGCGAATCAAATGGGTAATTAGAAGCTTCTCGAGCCAGCACGCCAAAAACATCCTCCACCAAGCCATGCGAATGGAATGTGCCGAATCGGTCCGGATCATGCTCGATGACGAGCTGCGCCGTGCTGGATTGGGCGACCTTGTCCTGGCGTGAATGCGCAGCATTGTTCGGTTCGGCTACATTGGAGCCAGCGAATCGATGCCCCTGTCACGGCAATGCCAGGTATTGAACCGGTGAACCGGCCCAAGGGCCGCGACCGGTGATGCACGACGGCACGAAAGACCGAACGTCGCACCAAGCTGTCCTTGGCGCCGTGGAGTCTGCTACCGATCAACTGGGAGGCGGCTTCGACGCGAGACGTGCGCAGGAGGCGCTCGAGGTTTTCCAGGAACTGCTGGCGGATCAACAGTAGGACCTGAACGGGCGCTTGCGGCAGGCTCCGGGGAGCGAAGCGTTACCTTCGATAATTTGATCTCTGCGATTCGAGGTGGCGGTCGTGCGAGTGGCGCTTGCCCGGTTGCATGCGCGCGGGAGCTTGAACGAAGCGACTACGGAGGATTTGCTCGATTTCGCCGTCACGGAGCTCACTGCGGGACGGCCAAGCGGCAGCACCACAGATCCCGAAATTTCCTGCCAAAAGTCGAAAGGGGTTTGCCCCACCTTGACCAGCTCTCCGGTGTTGCTGAGAAACCACCAAATGAGCATCAAAGATGGGTTAAGTTACAGTCGTGACGATCCAGATCCTGTTCGTGATGGCCGTGGTACGGACTGATTGCACAAACGATCCAAATGTTTAACCTTGCGCGGTTCCGACTTGGCCGCATCCTTCTTCACCTGCTTGCAATGGTGAGCGATCGATGCGTTCGTTTCCACGTTGGGGGTATCGTAAGGGAGCTGCGGGGGTAACCTAAATTGAGGGTACGACGCGGTCTCCATCCTCTCCTTCAGATCCGGAGCAAGACGCTAAACGGCGATCTCGAGTCGGCATTTCAGCGCTGAGGCCCGGCATTTGGCGGCAACGCGGAGGTCAAGGGCGCCGCGTAGTACTCCCAGCTTCTGGTTGTCCTTCTATTCAAACAGTTGCCCTTTGCATGCCTGTTGGTCGGCGGGGATGCAGCGTAATCGAAATTGCGTTTGGAATTTGCCTGCAAGATCGCAGTCGCGTTCGATAACATTCAAGCGATTGGCTCTTCCGCGTCGTTGGAGTAGGCTGACCTGCGACTTTCTCCTGTGTACGCATGGCCTCGGAGGTAAGGCGGTCTACCTCCGCATCGGCTTGTTGGCTCAACGACCGCCAACGAAAAGTCAACCAGCGATGGGGGTGAACGATGGCAACGTATATCAGCTTGGTGAACTTTACCGATCAGGGAATCCGCAACATCAAGGAGTCGCCGGATCGGTTCGCGGCCTTCAAGACTATGGCTGAAAAGATGGGTGTAAGTGTCAAGGGATTCTATTACACGGTCGGACAATACGATATGGTGGCCGTTGTCGAGGGGACGGATGAAGCGGCCACCGCAACACTACTAAAGTTGGGGTCGCTCGGTAACGTGCGCTCTCAGACATTGCGCGGTTTTTCTTTGGATGAAATGAAGAAGATAATCGGCAGCATGCCACGGTGAAACCATTCGGTTGCAAAGCAAATCGCTAGTAATTACCGCTTACCAGCGGCCTAAGTGCTGGCGACAGCTTCTAACACATAGAGGGCCGCGTCCAACGCGGCCCTTTTCGTTGTGGGCCCAGCAGCCGACAGTACGCTGTTGCCAGACTACGTTCCATGGCGCAAGCCGGTAACAGTCTGCGGTGGGCGGGGAAGACCATTGTGACGCCGATCTTCAGTGTTCATGGTGCACCGAATCGGGAGTCGGGGATGATCCACGGAGCAGCAGTCGTGGCGCTGCGGCGCTGGGCCATTCCGGATGGGTCGGCGGGCATGGTGCGTACGTACAACCCAGTAGTGGAGGTGGGGTATGAACAAGCGAGTCTGCGTGACCACTGGCTCGTCGGCCGGCATCGGTGCCGCGACGGCGAGGACCTATGCCCGACAGGGCTGGAACGTCGTGATCAATTTTTCGCGCGACGCGAGCGCCGCGGCGGAGGTCGCGCAGCAGTGCCGCGACCTCGGCGTCGAGGCTCTGGTCGTGCGTGCCGATGTCGCCTCGGACGAAGACTGCCGGCGCTTGGCCGATGAAGTGCAGCAGCGTTTCGGGCGCGCCGACGTCCTGGTAAACAATGCGGGAACGACCAAGGTTGTCGGTATCAAGGATCTCGACGGGCTTTCCGCCGATGACTTCCAGCGCATCTACGGAGTCAACGTCGTCGGCGCATACCAGACTACCCGCGCGTTCGTACCGATGCTGAAGAAGAAGCCGGGATCTGCCGTCGTGAACATCTCGTCGATCGCCTCGTTCATGGGCGTCGGAACCTCGCTTGCGTACATGGCATCCAAAGGGGCCCTGAATGCCCTGACCGTGGGACTCGCTCGCGCGCTCGCTCCAGAAATACGGGTCAACGCGATCGCGCCCGGACTGGTGGAAACGCGCTGGTTGCAGGACGGGCTCGGAGCCGAGCGTTACGCCGCTGCGGTGCAGGGCTACCGGGCGCGCGCCGCGCTGGAAACTATCGTCGATCCACTTGACGTCGCCGATGCAGCGTGGTGGCTCGGTGCCGGTGCTGCGAAGACCACGGGCGAGGTCTTGCTGATTGACGCCGGATTCCGTATCACGAAAGCGTGACCCTCGCATTGATCTTGTCGTTGCACGCACCGCCGTTGCGGCCGCTTCGTACCATCGCCGAAGAGCGGCAAGAAACGGGCTAGCTTGGAATCAGACCATGGGAAGAAATGCAAAGCACGGGGCCGCCACGGGCGTGAATCCCGATTCGTTCCACGATCTCGCTCGATGATGCCGATCTACAGCGCACAATTTCATGCCGTCGGCCGCATCGGGTCTGTTTTCAAAGATCGGAAGTGCCCCTTGTGTGGACCTTGCGGACAGCCGCGGGGCGATTGCCGGCCTCCCGCGTTTTGAACGCCTAGGTCGGCCATACCGCCGGCAGCCGGTGAAATGTAACGATCGGCGCCGGCTTCGGCGCTACATCCGGTTAATGCGAATCTGAAAATGTTTGTCCCAGCTGCTCTTCGCAGAACATGAATCACTTCGGTTCCGCAGTGAGCGAAGCCTCGGCGACGTCGGTTTACCGGTAAGTTGAAAGACAGGGTACCGCGCTACGCTCTCTTCTGCATCATGAGCCTGCGATAGATCGTGTTGCGGGAGATACCCAGGGCGCGCGCGGCCGCGGAGACATTGCCTTTGTGATGATCGAGCGTCTCGCGGATGGCTCGCCATTCCAGATCCTCGAGGTTGCGAGTCTCACCGCAGGTGCCAAGGGCCGCTGATGGGTCGGACAGCGATTTGGTTTGAAACTCCGCGAGACCCTCGAGAAAGTCGTCCGGCAGATGTTCGTGTCGGATGATCCGATCCTGGTCGACCATCCGCTCAGCCGTGCGCAGCAGATTGGCTAGCTGGCGCACATTACCGGGCCAGGAGTAGCGCTTGAAAAGAGCAAGGACCTCCGGATCGATAGTGACGTCGGCCAGATTGTTGCGCAGCAAAATCCTCTGGATAATTGCCTCGAGGTCTGAGCGTTCGCGTAGGGGTGGGAGCCGTACTACGAGCCCATTGATCCGGTAATAGAGATCTTCCCGGAACGTCTTGGACTCGAGCAGGCTTCGCAGGTTACAGTGTGTTGCGCACACCAGCGCAATATCGACCGGTATGCTCTTGTCGGTACCCAACGGAGTGACGCGCCGCTCCTCCAATACGCGCAGCAACCGAGGCTGCAGGGAAAGCGGCATGTCGCCAATTTCATCCAGAAATAGGGTGCCAGCGTTCGCGCTAAGGATCTTGCCAGCGTGGCCGCGCTTGCGGCCACCCGTAAACGCACCTTCCATATACCCGAACAATTCCGATTCGATCAGGCCCTCCGGAATCGAAGCACAGTTGATGGCAACGAACGGATTCTGCTGGCGCGGAGAATCGTTGTGGATGGCACGCGCCAGCAATTCCTTGCCGGTGCCGGTTTCGCCAAGGATCAGGATCGAGATGTCCTTGCCGAGCACCTTGTTCAACTGTGTGACCACTCGTGAAACCTGCGCATCGCCCGTGTCCAGATAGCGCAGGCTCGACGCTCCAGCGGGTCGCACAGGCGCGCTCGCGGCTGGCTGCGAAGTGCTGACGGGCTGCGGAGGCAAAAATAACGGCGGTGCACTGTACTCGACTCGCAGATAGACCTTTACCCCGTTGTGTATGCAACAGGAAATGACACCCATCGACGCGCTGCGGTGCTGGTCGATCAGGCTCGACATCGACATGCCAAACAGCGATGAGAAGGTGTGTTCCTGCGGAGCGCGAAGAGAAACGCCGAGCTGAAACTGGCCACTGCGATTAGCAGAAAGGAAATTACCTGCTGGCGTGAACGCGGCGATTCCCTCGACGAGCGTACCGATGAACTCTGGCCGCGAATGGAAGTGGATGCGGACCGCCCGCGGGAAGGTTTCCGCAAATAAATGATTCTCGATCATTTGCGCCGACATGCGCACGAGTGCCAGCGTGTGCTTGTGAAAGGAATGGTGCTCGCCCGAGATGTCCAGCGCGCCCATGATCGATCCCGACGGATCAAACACAGGTGCACACGAGCAGGTCAGGAAGTGATTTACATGCAAAAAATGCTCTCCCGCATGAACGGCCGACGGTTCGCCGACGACAAGCGCCGTACCAATCGCGTTTGTGCCCTTGCTTTGCTCCGACCAGTCGACACCACGCCGCAGCGCCACCTTATCGGCGCGTTGCAAGAAATCGTCGTCGCCACACGAATGCAGGATCAGACCTTTGGCATCGGTCAGGATCACCATGTTGTGTGTGTTAACGATCTGCTGGTAGAGCGTTTCCATCACCGGGACAGCGTGCGATAGCAAGGTCCGGTTTTGCTCGAGGGCGGAAGCAAGTACCGCTGGTACTGCACTTGTGAAGTCGGGCGTGTCGCCCTCGCGGAGGCCAAAGCCATGACTGCGCTCGTGCGAAGCACGAATGAGCGCGTCGAACCCATCCCGAGGCACGACAGCGCGCCCCGCCACGGATCGGGGGGCCAGGTCTTCCTGCCTCATTTAGCTCCTTCCGTCTCCCTTGCGCCCGCGGCTTGCCATTACCTCCGACGGGATCCCTGTTCCGAGCTTGCGACATCAGGCTACATCAAATTGCTGACCGTTGCATGGGTATGTGACACGTGTCCCAGACTGGAACACTTTTCAACATTGACATCCGGCATTTTCCAAAAATGGGTCTCAAATCAATCCAGTGTTATCGCCTCCCGATGTTGGTACGGTACTTGCGAGGATGAAAGCACCCGAACGGGAAATGCGCCATCCACAGACATATACGGAGGAATAACGATGCTTTACGCTGCCCCAGGCACCGCTGGTGCCAAGATCACCTACAAGTCCCGCTACGAGAACTTCATCGGTGGGAAATGGGTCGCCCCGGTCAAGGGTGAACACTTCGAAGTCATTTCGCCGATCAACGGCAAACCCTATACCCAGGTGGCCCGTTCCACTGCCGAGGACGTCGAGTTGGCCCTTAACGCTGCCCACGCGGCCGCAGACAAATGGGGTCGCACCGCGCCGGCCGACCGGGCCAACATCCTGCTCAAGATTGCTGACCGCATTGAGGCCAACCTCGAGATATTGGCCTACGCAGAGACGGTGGATAACGGCAAGGCGATCCGTGAAACCCTGAACGCCGATATTCCGCTCACCATCGACCATTTCCGCTACTTCGCCGGCTGCGTGCGCGCCCAGGAAGGCACACTGAGCGATATCGACGAAAACACCGTGGCCTATCACTTCCACGAACCTCTGGGAGTCGTCGGCCAGATCATTCCCTGGAACTTCCCAATCCTGATGGCAGCATGGAAACTTGCCCCTGCGCTGGGTGCCGGCAACTGTGTGGTTCTCAAGCCCGCCGAATCGACCCCGATCAGCATCCTGCTCGTGGCCGAACTGATCGCCGATCTTCTGCCCCCCGGCGTGCTCAACATCGTCAACGGCTACGGCCGCGAGGCCGGTCTGCCGCTAGCCACGAGTAAGCGCATTGCCAAGATTGCCTTCACCGGATCCACCACCACCGGCCGTGTCATCGCCCAGGCCGCCGCCAATAACCTGATCCCGGCTACGCTGGAGCTCGGAGGCAAATCGCCCAATATTTTCTTCGCCGATGTTGCGCAGGCCGACGACGACTTCCTCGACAAGGCACTAGAAGGCTTGGTGTTGTTCGCCTTCAACCAGGGCGAGGTGTGCACCTGCCCCTCGCGTGCGTTGATCCAGGAATCCATCTACGACAAGTTCATGGAACGAGCACTGAAGCGCGTCGCCGCCATCAAGCAGGGCAACCCGTTGGATACGGAAACTATGATGGGTGCCCAGGCGTCCAAGGAACAACTGACCAAGATCCTGACCTACCTGGACCTTGGCAAGCAGGAAGGCGCGAAGGTACTGTGCGGCGGCAGCCAGGCGCACCTGAGCGGCGGACTGGAGGGCGGCTACTACGTCCAGCCCACTCTGTTCAAGGGCCACAACAAGATGCGCATTTTCCAGGAGGAAATCTTCGGCCCGGTGCTTGCCGTCACCACCTTCAAGACCGAGGCCGAAGCCCTCGAAATCGCCAACGACACCCTCTATGGACTTGGCGCCGGCGTTTGGTCGCGAGATGGCAATACGGCGTTCCGCATGGGTCGCGCGATCAAGGCGGGCCGCGTGTGGACCAATTGCTACCATGCTTACCCGGCCCATGCCGCGTTCGGTGGTTACAAGGAATCGGGAATCGGCCGCGAGACCCACAAGGTTATGCTGGATCACTACCAACAAACCAAGAACCTACTGGTGAGCTACAGTCCGAAGAAACTTGGCTTCTTCTGATCGGGCCGTCGCATTTCAGCATGCAAATTTCGGGGACGGGCAACCGCCCCCTTTTGCGCTTGGAGACAGAGATGGTTAACAAAGTCATTGCCACCACGGCAGCACTCGAACTCATAGAATTCCTAAAGAAGAAGCACGGCAAACTAACGTTCCATCAATCCGGTGGCTGCTGCGACAACAGTGCCGCCAACTGCTACCTGCCTGGGGAGCTGACCATCGGCGCGGGCGATGTTTTCCTTGGCGATATCGGCGGCTGCCCTTTCTACATGAGCACATCCCAGTACGAGTACTGGAAACACACCCAGCTCATCATTGACGTTATCGAGGGCCATGGCGGGACCTTCTCCCTGGAAGGGCCCGAGGGCAAGGCGTTCCATACTCGCTCGCGGGTGTTCAGCGAGGCCGAGTGGGCGCAGATTTGCGGAGCGGGATAGCCAATCTGCTTTCGTCTTGTATGTTCAACCGGGACGGACTGCGTGTAGGCAGCGAGGCAAAATGGACTTTCAAGGACGCAGCTCACCATCCGCGACGGCGGGCCAATTCTTCACTTGCGCTTGAGCGACGAGTCGAGGTTTTGCCGAGGACTCATTTGTGGAGGCTTCGAGGAGCGGCTGGAACTCTGGCGCCAGCGCCCTGAGCAGCGAGACGGCAAGTGCGCTGGTGAAGTGATAGCGGGCGGCCTGCGGCCCGGACACGAAAGCGGTCACCGTGCCGTACAGCCGGTCACCCAGGAAGAAGACGAACGTCGCGGTCCGGTCGACTGTCCGGGCTCCAATCAGCTGGTGTCCGGGCCCGAACGACTCGAAGCGGTTGTCGCCGGTTCCGGTCTTGCCGCCGATCGGAAGCGGCGTCCCGTCCGATCGGACGTAGGTGCCGCGCACCATGGTGGCGGTTCCGGTGCCGACGACCCCGGTCAAGGCACGTCGCAGTGTCGCCGCGACCTGCTCCGACATGACTCGCTCCGGCGCCTCGGGCCGATAGGCCATTTCGGTGTCGTACGGTGTGCCGGCAGCAAAGTGCACGCGTTCGAGGTCCGTCGTCGGCTGCTTCACGCCATCATTGAGGATGATCCCCATCAGTGTGGCAAGCGCGTTCGGGCGATCGCCGGAGCTGCCAATCGCGGTGGCCAGTGATGGAACCAGTCGGCCGAACGGATAGCCTTGCCGCTTCCAGTCCTGCAATAGATGGTCGAACGCCTCCTCTTCGATCAGCCCTCGAATGCGTACGTCCTGCTTGCGGGTGTTCGAGGTCTTGAAGAGCCAGGTGTAGGCTTGCTGCCGCTCATCGGCGCTCGCCGCAATGATCTGCGCCCTCGTGGCGCCGGGATGGTGCTGCAGGTAGGCCACCAGCCAAAGCTCAAGCGGATTGACGCCCGCAAGATATCCACGGTCGCTCAACGAAAATTGGTCGGGACCGTATCGGGCGTGCATCTTTTCGGCGGTCTGTCCTTGCGGCACGTCGCGCATGTGGCGTGCGAGGAAACCGCTCATCTGTGCCACTGAGTCCCCGGGCCGTACCGTGCGGAACATCACGACGAGCCGGCGCGCCGCGGGCCGCACACGGCCGGCCAGGCGGTCAAGCGCCTTGTCCGGCGACAGGCCCGCGTATTCGGAGTAGAAGCGATCGAGGTAGACGCTGCCTTCCTGGTCGGCAAAGCGCCGCAATAGATCCTTGCGTACCGGACCGTCGGCAGAACTCAGCACTCCGTCGTGCGCGCCGAAGTCGGCCTCGTAATGCCGAATCACGTCGCGTAGCAGCCGCACGAAGGCCAGATTGATCGAATGCTCGAAGGCGTGTTCGACCGTCGGCATCTGGTTGTCTTCCGAGTGCTCGAAGTTGTGAAAGATGTGGATGCCGCCACCGGTGAAGAACTCTTCGAACGGGCTGGCCGAATACGTACGCTGCATCGCGGCGTCCAGCATCGGCTGTAGCGCGCGGTGCTCCGGCGCGATGCCGGCCAGGTAGCCGGCCGCCCAGCGCCGTAGCGGATCATTGCTCGTCGCCGCCCGCTCCCGGAGCGCTGGGCCCGAGGACGTCGACAGTTCGCGGTACAGGCTCTCTACAATGCCCAGATAGGTAGCAAGAGTTCTTAGCTTGGCGGTGGAGCCGAGGATCAGCTTGGCTCCCGAGTTGATGTCGAACGGCTGGTCCAGGCTGTCGGCGTGAATACGGACCAGATTGCGGTCCTTCCCGCGTTCGTAGAGGACAACACTCCAGGCGACCTTGCCCGGATCCACGTCGCCTAACATCTTGTCGCCGACCAGGCCGCGCGCCCTGACCTCCCGCGGATCGTTCAGTCGCTCGAGGACCGCCGCCACCCGGCTCTGAGCCGCCCCATCGAAGCTGGCATCGGCCGACAGATCCATCCGGTCGAGCCGGTAGACTTCCGGCAGGCCGAGCGCATTCATGAGCTCGGTCCGAACGGCATCGACGGCTTTGCGCTCGACGAACGATCCGGCAGTCGGCGCTGGCGGCGCGGGCGTAAAGACGAGTTGGCGCTTGAGTGCCGCGTCGCGCAAAGCCGGTTCGATCACGCCCGCTGCGGCAAGCGCGCGCAGGTAGGCGTCGGCGAGGATCTCCAGATCCTTTCGTCCCGCATTTAAATAATAGGACGGCCGGCGCTGAGCGATCAGCAGGCTGAGCGCTTCCTTATAGACCTGCGCGCGGCGCCCGGCCTCGTCGGCGGAGGCAACCCGAAGCGAGAGGAGCCCGTTCACCTCGGCGAGATCGACACCGAACCACGCAAGCATCCCGTCGCCGAATCCTATGACTTCGCCGTAGCCAGGTCGGGAGCCCAAGGGCGTCGAGTCGAGGTAGGTGGTGACGATCTCCTGCCGGGCGGAGATCGTTTCGGGACCGTCCAAATACGCGCGCGCAGTGGCGGTGGCCATCTGCCGCATCTTCTCGCCAACGCTTTCGGTACGCCCGGCCGGCGAGTGACGATATTTCTCAATCTGCGTCGCCAGGGTGCTGGCTCCCCCATGCCTGAGGTCCGGGTCGAGGACCCCGCCCAGTCGTTCCGCAGCCGCCAAAACGAACCGACGCCATTCGACGGCCGGGTTGCGATAGGGGTGCTTCGGATCGAGAAGGTCGCGGTCTTCGATGAACCGCAGCGTGTCGACAAGAAGCGCAGGGATCTCGCCGAAACGCTGATAGGCCGCCGACGGAAAGGGTGCGGCTTCGAGCGGCTGGCCCAAGCGATCTTTGAGCACCAGGCCCGCCTGGGCTTTTTCGTGATAGACGGCATAGCCGCCGGCTTCGAGGAAGTTTCGCAATGCCGGCGACTGGCGCGCCTGCCTCGCGACCTCGAACTCGCGGGCCGTCAGCCGCCGTATCAGGGACGGCAGCTCGACGTAACCCAGGCGCTGGTCGTACGGCCCGGACTGCGGAAATTGCATCGCCGGGCTTGGCCCCGGCTTGACCGTGAACGTCAAGTCGGCGACAGCGCGCCAAACAAACAGTGATTCCAGAAGCGGCTGGTTCGCCAGCAGCGCAATTAGCCCGCAGCCCAACAGCAGGCTCCAGAATTCCGCGCGCCCGATCCTTGTGTTGCACGGAAGCTCGGACGATCCGCCGCTCTCGGCAGCGGACTGGGCGACCAAGGCCGGGTCCTGCGGATCCGCGGTCGCTGTGGTCGAGCCGGTTGCGGCGAGTTTCGTTCGCGTGGCGCGCTTGGGGCCGTAGAAGCCGAATCGAAGTGCGGCCCCGGCGCCCATGGCTGCATTCCTCGCCGCAGCGACCGTCGCAGCGATCGAAGAGCTCACCGTTGCTGCACAGACGGAAGAGCGCCGTTCGATGCCTATTCTTAACATGCGGACCTCATTATCGGGCCCTAAGCCCCCCACAAGCGAACGCTACGCCGCGAAATAGGCGGAGGCAATACGTAGCAACGTAGCAACGTAGCAACAGTTAAGGGAATCCCCACGTGCGTTCGGACCCGCCCAGTATGGCGTCTACCTGCTTTCGGCTCAAACCGTGACGCCTCGACTTGACCTTACCTGGGAATCTGGAATTGGCATTCGCTGTCGCCGGGGATTATGTGGTCGGCAGCGGCAGTTCGCGAGCGGCTCGGTTGGATCTGAAGCGGCCGTGAAAATTTGCGCTCATTTGCGAGCACTCGCCGAGGCGCGAGTCTGTTATTAGTAGGCATCGCTCGGGCGCCTATCATCGTAGCTTTGCTGGTCGGAACGAGAGCATTTCGAAGGCGTTATGCAAGGGTTTGGCCGCTGCGCGATCGTCGTCGGCTTGTCATAATCGACACGACAATCGGCGACTTCGGTTCAAAGCCGCTCGACCACCGCTCCCGACCGGTGAACATTTGATACCTGAACGACACCATGGCTGCATTCGGCGCAGGAAGTGACCGACCCGGTGATCTAATACGGCGCCTCTTGGGGGATGGTTCCGTTGTTGTTCTCACCGGTGCGGGGCTGAGCACGTCAAGCGGCATCCCGGATTATCGAGACCGTGATGGACAATGGAAGCGTGTCAAGCCCATTGATCATCGCGATTTCCTGCGTTCCGAAAGCATGCGTAGGCGCTATTGGGCGCGGAGTTTCGAGGGCTGGCCCACCATCGGTTTGGCGAGCCCAAGCCGCGGCCACCATGCTTTGGCCGAGTTCGAGCGTCTGGGCCGCATTATTCTGATCATTACCCAAAACGTAGACGGGTTGCATCAGAAAGCAGGGAGTCGATCGGTACTCGAGCTCCATGGCGGATTGGAGCGGGTGATTTGTTTGTCCTGCCGTCAAACTTTCCGGCGTGCTTCCGTTCAAACATGGATGCGCGAAGCCAATCCACACTGTACGAGCGACGCGGTCCTTGTTGCCCCAGATGGCGATTCCGAAGTTACGGAGAAGTTCTATACCGATTTTCGCATTCCGGCCTGCCCTCTGTGTGGCGGCATGCTCAAGCCGGATGTGGTGTTCTTTGGCGACAGCGTACCTAAGGACCGCGTTAAAGCTGGCATGGATGCCATCGATGCGGCCCGTGCCTTATTGGTAGTCGGATCTTCCCTGATGGTCTATTCGGGATTTCGATTCGCGGCGCATGCGCACCGACTCGGTAAGCCCGTAATGGCCATCAACCTCGGACACACTCGAGCTGACGATCTGCTCTATGCAAAGGCTCAAATAGACTGCGACGAGTTTTTGCACATGGTCCTGACGCAGGGGGTCTTTAGCTGCCAAGCGGCTGGGAATTCAATAAGGTAGGGGGCGAGCGCCGTCCAGCGGTTCAGACTGTACTGGGGTTCTTCACGTTGTTCGCATCGCTGCTTATCGGCACCGGGATCAGCGTGCGCTACGACGGCTCGCTATATCTGATGGCGTTGACCTCAGCGGGCGTCGGTGTCGTGATTTTCGGCACCGCGCGCGTCCTGTCACGGTACCGCGGATCGAAGGCCCGATCGGACGCCCTTTCTCGTCCGACACCAGAAAGAGCGTCCGATACGAAGGACGGCGGCAAACCGTCAAAACTGGCTTCCGGATTCCGGGGTCGCCTCTCAGGTCAGTAGGGACTCCAGGCCTTCTATCATCTTTGCCATCGGGGGCATGGGCGTCATCACCGTTGGGTCCACGCCGATCAGTGTGGACTTTTCCGGCTGCCAGGTGAACGGTCGATGCAAGGCTCGGCCGACGTTCTGCGGACAAGTGGCCAGAACCTGCTCGGCATCCCAGCGAAACAATTCCACGCGCGCGCGCCAGGCCGCTACGTGTACCCATGCCGCGATTGGCTGCAGCGGTTCGTCGCGCAGCGGGTCCGGCACCTGGCGCAATGGATCAACAATCGAAACGGGAAAATTCCAGCAACGAGCGAGCTCTGCACTAACATCACCGTGATGGTAGCCGAGCTTTGCCCGCTCGGCGTCTGCTCGCTCCAACGCCAACGGGTGGACCTCTGCGTCGAGCTGGCGCATGTCATCGCCTAAGGTCGAGTGCATTACCAAGTGTCCCAGTCCGTGGAACAGGCCGATGGTAAATGCAAGGTCGTGGTCTTGATCTGCCATTTGCGCCAGCCAGCGAGCCGTGCACGCGGTATTCAGGCTGTAGCGCCAAAAACTTGGCAGATCCATGTCGGATGCTGACTTGAATGCTCCGGAGATGCCGAAGCCCATGACCATGTTACGCACCATCCCGAAGCCGAGCATTTGCACTGCATCCTGGACGCTGGCAATGCTGCGCGACGCCCGAAAATACGCCGAATTGGCCAGGCGCAGGATTTTGGCGCTGAGTACCGGGTCGGCGTCGAGTTGTGCGGCAATCTCGCTGGTCGCCACATCGGTGCGCCCGAGACTTTGCATCAGCCCCTGCACGACCTTGGGTACGACGGGCAGTTTGCTAGGCTGGTCGAACAGGGACTTGAGTGACATAGCGGGTCCATGGACGTTTTGAAAACAGAAGGCAAGTGTGTCGGTAGCATCATTTTGACCGTGTAGCCAATTGGTTGGTCCAAGTCAAGCAATTCGATCGACGCCGCAAATTCAAGCTTCGTCTCTTTATTGCCGATATAAGAACATTAAAGGGCAAGAAACCGACGGAAGATGGACAACATTTCGATTCAACCCATCGGCGCCGATTCCCGCTCTGAATTGGCCGGCGTGCCCGTTTCTGCCTATGTCCTTGATGCGTTTGAGCGAAGCTTGCTGTTCCTCGACACGCTTCGACGCCGGGGCAACAGCTACGTCGAACATCGCGATGCCGGCGCACCGCCGTTGCTGACGTTCGATCATGAACTGGTAATGGACGGAAGCACGCTGCCCCGGCCTTGCAATTACGCCTTGCTCCGCATCCTGCCGCACCCGGATTGTCCGGTCGATCCGAGGGCGCGCCCCGTAGTGGTGGTGGACCCGCGCGCAGGCCATGGAGCCGGCATAGGCGGCTTCAAGCGCGAATCCGAAGTTGGTATGGCGATGCGCGCCGGCCATCCGGTGTACTTCGTAACTTTCCGACCTCAACCGGAAGACGGTCAGACCCTGGCGGACGTACTGCAGGCCGAGGCTGTCTTCCTGGAAGTGGTGGTGGCGCGTCACACCCAGTGCGCCACCAAACCGCTGGTGATCGGTAACTGTCAGGCCGGTTGGGCGATGGCCGAGTTGGCCGCCGAGCAGCCGGAGTTGTTCGGGGTGCTGTTCGTGATCGGTGCGCCACTGTCGTACTGGGCGGGCAGCTCGAAGTTGAACCCCATGCGCTACAGCGGCGCCATGCTTGGGGGGGCCTGGCTCGCGGCGCTTGCGTCCGATCTGGGTGCCGACCGCTTCGACGGCGCAAACCTGGTTCACAACTTCGAGAAGCTCAATCCGGCCGCGTCCATGTGGTCGAAGTACTTCCGGCTTTGGTCGCAGGTGGATACCGAGGCCGGGCGCTTCCTGGAATTTGAACGCTGGTGGGGCGGTTTTTTCCGGATGACCGGCGCGGAGATTGAGTCGATAGTCGAGAGCCGCTTTGTCGGCAACCGGCTGGCCCCTGGCTGCAAATCGGCTGGTGAGGAGCATGTCGATCTGCGCAATATCACCGCGCCGGTGGTGGTGTTCGCGTCCTGGGGTGACAACATCACGCCGCCGCCGCAAGCGCTCAATTGGATCATTGACACCTGGGGCGACGAGCGTGCCATCATTGCCGCCGGTCGCGTAATCGTGTACGTGCTTCACGACAGCGTTGGACATCTGGGCCTCTTCGTTGGTGCCGAAGTCGCGCGCAAGGAGCACGACCAGCTCGTCGCCTCCCTGGACGTGATTGAAAGCCTGCCGCCCGGCCTGTACGAGATGACGGTGCGGCTCAAGGACCACAGCGAGGCCATTCGCTGGGAGGATTTGGAGCCCGGCAGCTACACCGTACAGTTCGAACATCGCACCATGGACGCCCTGCGGGCCATCAACCCGGAGGGGCGCGATGAGGAGCAACTCTTTTCTACGGTCGCCAAGGTCTCCCAGATCAATACCGCTCTGTACAAGACCTGGGTGCGGCCGTGGCTGCGCCCTTTGTGCCTTCGGCCCATTGCCGACGCCGCGACCCACCTGCACCCCCTGCGGTGGCAGCGGCAAGCCTGCGCCGACGCAAATTCACCCTCATCGGTCATTGCTGCGTGGGCGGAACGGGTGCGCGCGCAACGCCATTCCCTGCCCGAAGACCATCCCGGCCGCCAATGGGAGCGTGCGGTCTCCATATGCATCGAATCCTCGCTGAATCTGTACCGCGACTTGCGCGATCAGTCGGTCGTCCAATGGACACGCCTGTTCTTCGGTCCGATGGGATTTGGCGCCTGGCTGCCTCCGGACCCGCCGCAAGAGGCGCTTGCAGTGGCGCGCGCCAAGGTCGAGCTCGATGAGGTGCGGTGCGCAGTGCTCAAGCAAATTGGCGAGGGCGGCATTGCCCAGGCGGTATGCCGAGTGGTCCTGGCGGGTATGGTCTCCACCGGTTCTTTTGAGCGCCGCAGCCTGCGCGTGGCCCAGTTGCTGGCTGCTCTGCCGCCGGACGAAAGCGCATTGCCTGTCAGCGCAGTCGACTGGCGGCAGCTAATGCGCGAGCAAGCTCGGATCATCGCCGTGGCGCCGATCGAAGCCCTCAACGAGGTCGCGCGCATGTTGCCCGACACCGGGTCGCGCGAACGCGCGCTGGCCGTGGCAGCGGCGGTGATGATGATCGAGCCCACGCTGCACAACCCTCGGTCGGAGATCATCGAACTGCTTATCGGCATGTTGAATGTCGACCCGGATCGGGTGATGAACCTCGCCCGCGAGCTGACAGTGCTGATCGTGCATCCTGCACCGCCCACCGCAACGCCGCTGGGAGTTGCAAGCAGCAAGCCCGCACCGGGCGTCGACCTCGCTGTTCCAGCTTCATAAAGAAACTTCATCTCCGGGTGCCTCCAAGCACGGCCCGAGATGCGGGTCGACTAAGCATCCGAAATGCACACTTGTGTTGTACAAACCCCGCGATCCCAACCCCCTCAGTTGACAGAAAAAAACGCCGTATGCGCCTCTCGCAAATGACGCTTGAGCAGTTTCCCGCTCGGGGTTTTGGGCAGAGCATCGACAAAGATAACGCCCTTGGGTACTTTGAATGACGCCAATGTCGCCTTGCAATGCACCAGCAGCTGCGGCTCGGTAAGCGAATGGCCAGACTTGACCACGACCACGGCAACCACCGCCTCGACCCAATAAGGGTGCGGAACGCCAATTACCGCCACCTCGGACACCTGCGGCAAGCGATATAGGGCCTCCTCGACCTCGCGACTGGCAACGTTCTCGCCACCAGTCTTAATCATGTCTTTCTTTCGATCGACCACTGTGATATAGCCCTCGTCATCAACCGTTGCGAGATCCCCGGAGTGAAACCAGCCGCCTTCGAACGCGGCCGCAGTGCGCTCGTCATCGTGGAAGTAGCCGAGCATCAAGTGCGGGGATCGATGAACGATCTCGCCCACCTCGCCGGGCGCCACGTCCCGCATCGCGTCATCGACGACCCGTGTCTCGACATTCAGCACTGCACGCCCGCACGACCCGGGTTTGCGCAGCTGATCCTCGGGGCCGAGCATCGTCGCCAGCGGTGCGATTTCTGTCTGACCGTAGAGGTTCCACAGACGCACGTTCGGTAGGCGCTGCGCCAGTTCGCGCAGCACTTCGACCGGCATGATCGAGGCCCCGTAGTAGCCTTTGCACAGGCGGGACAGGTCAGTTGCATCAAACAGCGGTGAGCGCAGCAAGGAGATCCAGACGGTCGGTGGCGCGAAGAACGAGCTGATGCCGTGCCGCGCGATCAGCGGCAACAGGTTGTCAGGCACCGGACGGGCCGTGATGACGTTTGTCGCACCGACATAGATCGAGGGTCCGAAGAAGACGTCTAGCTGCGCGCAGTGGTACAGCGGCAATGCGTGCAGCATGACGTCGTCTTGGGCGATGCCAGCGTCGACGATACAGCTCACGTACTGCCACAGGACGGCGTCGTGGGTCAACATCGCGCCCTTCGGGGACGATTCAGTTCCGCTCGTGTAGACAATCTGCGCTAGATCGTTGCCGCACGGCGCAACATCGGGCAGCGCCGCGCTGCAGGCGGCGAGAATGTTGAAGCCGATCATGTCGGCCTGGGGTTCGCTGGGGTCTTCCGCGGGCAGCCATACCAGGTCCCGCACAGTGGTCTCGAGTGCCGCCGCCGCGCGCGCCAGCGTCGCCAGTGCGCTGTCGGTGGCCAACATCGTCGCACCGGCATGCCGAAGGATGTATGCGACCTCTTCGGCCTTGAGCATAAAATTGATCGGCACGAGGACAGCACCCAGCCGCGCGAGCGCAAAGCGCATCGCGGCAAACGCATGCGAGTTGCGCGCAAGGATCGCCACGCATTTGCCCTTGGTAACGCCGCGTTGCGCTAGGCCGGCGGCCAGGCGTTCGCTGATGCGGTCGAGCTCGGCATAAGTCCATCGGGTCTCACCGCAGACGATGGCCAGCTTGTTGGGAGTTCTTGCGGCGCTCCGATGGAGCAGGTCGCCCAGGGTCTGGCGGTGAATGTTGGGATTCATGATCTCTCCAAATGCGGATCGATGTGCCGATCATTGTGTTGAAAGGCTAGCATCTCGAAATCATTCCGTACATGAAAAATCATGCGCACTAGATGTAATGAGGCTTCACCGTTCTTGACCGAAGCAGGTCGTTCTTTCGATCTAGTGATCTTTAACAGGCAAATCGCCGGGTGCCCGCTTCTGGCCGGTCTTCATCGGCCGTCACCGACTGCTTTGGGGACTTCCAAATCGTACGACGGCTTTCGTCCTTCGTAAATCCTGCCTCGACAGGCAAAAATCGCCCTGAACCAGACTGTCATGGCTCGGGACACCGGAGTTCAAGCGAAAGCGGTGGCGCCCCAGCGCGGCAACGATTCTGCTGCGAGTGAAACACCGGCCGACAGTGAATTTTCCTTATGTCCGCTCCGCCGACTTGCACACGACCGGTATGCGAAGGTTGGCGACCGCCGCCGGTATTGGTTACTGGCGTCGGCTTCATTTTGAAGTCAGACGTTCAGACCTAGGTCCGTTCGGCCACTTCCCGGCCATTGTCGACTTCGATCCCACGGTACGAGTCGGTGCTCTCGGTCTTGCTATGTCCAAGCAGCAGTGGAACTGCACGCAGGTTTTTACCGCTTTACGGGGGCTTGGTCACGCCAGCAAAGAGCAGACCGGGCATGGGCTTCGCAGCATGGCGAGTACACTTCTCAATGAGTTCCATCGGATGTGATCGAGCTGCAGCTGGCACACTCTGAACGAAACAACGTTCGGGCGGCGTACAACAACGCGCAAGGGACGCTCCAATCTTGCGTCCGGTCTGGCCCATTGGGCTCAGCCAGTTTCCGATTTCGTGGCACTACAATAAGCCTGTGTTTGGTATCTACCGTCGGAGAAATCGCGATGAGTCAATTTGACTTGCGGCCCCCAACTGAGGCGCAGCGTGCGCAGATCACGGCGCGTCTTGATCTGGACGAGCGACGCGTGCTACTCGAGCACGGCACGGAAGCTGCCTTCTGTGGCGTGTTTCTCGACAATCACAAAGACGGCATTTACACCTGCCGCTTTTGCGGCCTGCCGCTCTTTAGATCGAGCGCGAAATTCGATTCGGGAACGGGTTGGCCAAGTTTCTTTAAGCCCTATGACGAATCGCATATCCGGCGTGTTCGTGATACGAGCTATGGAATGATCCGTGTTGAGGAAGTCTGCGCGCGCTGCGGGAGCCATCTGGGTCACGTGTTTCCGGATGGGCCCCCGCCGACCGGCGAGCGCCATTGCCTGAACTCGGTGTCACTGTCCTTTACTGAGCAGGAACAGGCACTCCCGGACATATTGAAGCGGGGAGCGCCCGAGGGCCTTGTCGATTGAATCTGAGACCACGAGCTGCGTTTCTCAGAAGCCGCCTCCCAGGGGGGTGACGATCATAACTTCGCTCGGCCGAGAATCTGTTAGATGTTGCGCAACGGGTCTTCGATTAGCATAATTTTGCGCCGACGTTTATATGTACTTTATATGTCAGAGCTAATCATGGCAGGCACCCGCTATAGCAGCGATTGGACCTGCGCATGATCCAGCTCGCCGCTGGGCGAAATGGTTATCCGGCAATTTTGCCTTTTCCATCTCGATCATTTGCCGGCCGATTGGCTCATATCGGTCGCAAATGAGCAGCAATCGTGTGCAGGTCTTCAGGACTGGGCGGCGAGGCCGACAAGCTCTCGAACCTCTTCCATCCGGTCCTCCACCATCCAGCGGGTTAGATCGCCGCTCGATAAGACAGCGAGCAATTTTCCTTTTTCCACAATCGGGAGGTGCCGGAATCGACGCTTAGTGATCAACTCCATCGCGTCGCCAACAGTCGTCGCGGGAGGAATACAGTATGGGTCCTTCGTCATCACCTCGGAGACTTTCGTGCTACCTGGATCGAGTCCGGCCGCCAGCACTTTGTTCAGCGCATCTCGCTCCGTAAAGATGCCTTTCAGCGTCTCGCCATTCATTACGACCAAGGCACCGATTTTCTCGGTGACCATCAGGCGCACACATTCGGTCACTGGAGTATCGAGTCCAACAGAGTGGATCGCTTCACCCTCTTCAAATATTTTGTTCAATGGAACCCGGCGCTTGTCTCTTGATTTCATGAAGTACACGCTAGCGATGACGACGACGACGAAAAGAATTGATGCGTAAACCATCATCTTCGTAATGGTCGCCAGTAGCTCCTCCTGCGTTGCCGCGAACCCTGCGGGGGAAAGAAGTGCGAAACCGACCCCAGCGCCCAATTTGTAAATAAGTCTTCTCATTGCGGTTGCTCCTCGATTTCTACATCGCACCGCTCACGCAGGTCCGTCAAAGCTAACCTGCGCCGGCCCCGTCGCGTCGAACTGGGTCTAGCGTCGCAAGCCACGTCAGTTCGGGCGATGAACCACACCTAAATCAGCGTTGCAGCAGTGGGTGATCACCGAAAGTAGCTTGACCGCCGTTGCGAGCCTACCCAGAGCGACCCCTCGATAATCTAGATAGAGTGCCGCGTGACATGCAAACTTGGCACACGGCCTTCTATCAAATTCAGGTGGATTACGTTCAAGCCCTATTTACGCGGATAGCATCACCAACGATTTCACACTACTCGCGTTGGGGCGCGCTCGGGCGTTTTTGGCAATGATCGATATTGATCTGAATCAATTGCGAAACGAGATCAACAGCGCCGCAGTGCAACAATGCGTGCGACATTTGACTCATCGTGGCCAGGTCGAGTATCTCAGTCGGGTCGGCGCGTCAGGCAGGATCCAGAAACGCAAACAGCAACTTCAGTTCGTCGATGCGTCAGTCGCAGGACCGAACAAAGGCGCGTAACGCTGTCATAGGATATCGGGTGTGCCGTTTTCGGGCGTTATTGACGGCCTGTATGCCATTCGCTGCTCGAGGCGCGCGCGATGACGCGTTGGGCCAGCACCTGCACGCCCAATATATCGAGTTGGATGGCCGATCGGCCTTGGTGAACTCTACCGTACGGTTGGGGTGCTGCCACGCCTCCGGAGGGACTTTGGTAGCAAGCTCGGCTGCTTTCTGTTCGCCGCCGGCCGGCATTTGCTCGCACCCGCGTGGCGCTAGCGACGTGTAGGTGATACGCGCCTGCGGCCACAAGCCGACCGCCGACTGAGACGCGGAAATTTCGCCAAACGGTCCGGTGTGTATCCAGCCCAGCAAAGGCTTGTGCGATTGCGTTATTGATCGGAAACGCCTTAAGCACCGCCGCCGGAAATCCCTACAGGCAGTTGATCCAGGTGGGGAAGGTGCTGCAAATCGTAAGCTACGGGCTGCGCAGTAGGCCTTCGCATCGATCCGTTCTGATCAGAGCGACGACCGCCACCGCTGGAACCAATATCAACGCTGCTGCTAGAGGCGCGCGGCCGGGGCTGGTTCAATCCGGTCCGCACAAACGCTACTTGCCCACCTCGTCGTTTTTGCTGAACATGTAGATGATGGCGCGTCGCAACTCGCTGTCCGTTAGGTTGACCATCCCGCCTCGCGCGGGCATGCCGCCGTGACCGTTAATTGCAGATCGGGTCAGCGCGTCTAGTCCATGCGACAGGCGCGGCGCCCAGGCGTCGCGATCGCCGATCTTTGGCGCACCGCCGACACCGGTCTCGTGGCATTTGTGGCATTGCGCGTTGACAATTTGTTCGCCGGTGCGCTCGGCCGGCAATGTGGCCTTGCTGATGGGCTCGGTCCAATGCCCGCCGGACTGGTTAACCATATACGTGATCGCCCGCTGGATCTCGATGTCGGAGAGTGCGAAGTTGGACCCGTGCGGCGGCATCTTGCGGATGCCGAGCAAGGCGTGCTGTGTCAGACTTTCCAGCCCCTGTGCGGCGCGGTTCGCCCAAGCCTTTTCGTCGCCGATCTTCGGCGCACCGTTTAGGCCGGTTGCGTGACACTTCGAGCAAGTGGTGCTAACTACGTCCTTGCCGGACAGATCGGAGTCCTCGGCGCGCACGGTTTGGCATGCGAGGATGGTGACAGCAAACGCCACGGAGAGGTGCAGCCAGAGCAAGGGTCGTGTCTGAGCCCTCGCGCAGGTCGGCGACCGGATGGTGCTGATGGGCTTGCTCATAGGATCTCCAGGCCGACACAATTTGGTTTGAAAGGCGGCAGGTCGGTTGCCGACTGCGAAGAAGCGGGCGGTTTTGGATTCCTTAGGCTGGGGTGCGCCCGCGCAACACGGCAGCTCGTGTTTCTTCGGCCCAGGGTGAGACGATCCGGGTCGCGACGAACATTAAGATCAGAGGCAAGAACAGCACCGAGCCTGCAGCGATAAGGCCCTCGCGGCCAAATACCTCCGGCTCGTACGACACAAGTCCTTTGCCGGTCTTCGCGATCTCCTGGCCGCCGATTACGACGTTCCATCGCATCAACAGGACCGCGCATAAGACCAAAGCAGCGCTCACAAAGACCGCCGCGGTCAGCGCGCGCCCCTTGCTACCACGCACGATTACGTAGGTAAGCGTCAGCAGCGGCACTACGGACCCGAGGCCGATCTGCAGGATGAAGAAAGGCACAACCAGGGGCCCGGTAAGGAAGGTTACGATCACGTCGATGCCCTCGCGGCTGCGGTACAACATGCTGGCGATTTCGAGACCCTCGAGAATCAGCGCGAACATCAAGAAGCCCCACAATGTGTAGGCGAGACCCTTGACGCAGGGTTCTTCGATAGCAACCTTGCGCGCAAGGCTGGTCAGTACGTACAGTAGGATTACCAGCGCGGTTCCAGAGATTACTGCCGATAGCAGGAACACGGGCGGCATCAGGTCCGAACTCCACCATTCGCGCGACTTCAGCGAACCGAAGACGAAGCCGACGTAGCCGTGTAGGCCGAGCGCCGCAGGTATGCCGATCACCGCTAACGCGTAGATCCACTTGTGGTCGTAGTTCATGGCATATTCCGACAGGTCATTCGAACCCAGCGATGCGACGCGGCAGACCCATTTCAGCGGACCCTTTCCCTCGGTCGCGATCTGCACGATCTGCGGCCGATAGACAAACCAATTTTCCAGCATCAAAAGGATGGTGTAGAAGCTTGCGGCATACCCGAAAATCGCGAAAGCCGAGGTCAAATGCGGCGTGATCATCGCGTTGAACGCGCGTTCCGGGTGTCCGAGATGCAGCAGCAGAGGCATCGGCACACACACCATCAGGCACAGGGCAAGCAGCATCGAGAAACGTGCCACAGGCTTAAATTGCTGCATGCCGAAGACGTGATACAGGCTCGACACCGTAAACGAGCCGGCGACGAGCCCGGTCAGATAGGGGTACACAACGATAAGCACGGACCAGGGAATAATGGTCTCGTTCGGATAGACATAGCCGCTGAATGCAGAGGCATGATGAAGCGCGTCCATTAAGTCACCTCCTTGTCGAGGCCAATGTAGTAGACATTCGGCGCGTTGCCGGTCTCGGGCTTCAGCACCTGGACACGGTTGTCACGGATGAACCGGCTAACCACGCTGTCCCTGTCATTGAGGTCGCCGAACATCCGTGCTTCGACCGGACAGACCTCCACACAAGCCGGCAGCAGGCCTTTTGTGATGCGGTGATAGCACCAGGTGCACTTGTCGGTCACGCCCTTTGCGTGGTTAAAAAACCGGGCCCCGTACGGGCAGGCCTGCACGCAGTATTGGCAGCCTATGCAGTACTTGTGGTCGATCAGCACCACGCCGTCGCGGGTCTTGTAGGTCGCACCGGTCGGGCACACCTGTACACACGCCGGATGCGTGCAGTGGTTGCACAGTTTGGGGACAAAGAAGGCCTTGTCGACCTTGGCGTCCTTGTAGCGGTTGGCGAACCGGTATAGCTTCTCGGAGCCTGAGGCTTCGATGTTTAGTGGGTCAGACATGCTGTCGACATGCGGTTTTTCCTCGCCGTCGATATAGACATAACGCTCGACCCAGGTGCGAAAGTGATGGGCGTCGAGCGCGACGTTGTTCTCGCGCTTGCACGCTTCAACGCAGCGCAGACAGCCGATGCACTTGGTTGCGTCGACAGCGTAGGCCCAGCGGTGCTTATTCCAGTCGTAGTCGGGCGTCGGAAACGACTCGACGGAGCCAGTTCCCGATTTGCCGGAGTCCGCCGACGCCGCGGCGAGTAGCCCGGCTGCACCCGCCGCTGCCCCGGCGCAGGCTGCACCGCGGCTTATATCTCGCAAGAAGATGCGCCGCGCTGGCACGGCAGGTTTGTCATCGCGTTTCATTGTGTGGCCCTTCAATTTGAAGTGGCGCCGCAACCCAAGCCGGCAAAGTGGCTCGCAAGATCGGCGATGTCGCTGTCGGATAGCGCGCGCGCGACCGGCGACATGAATGGATCGGTCCGCTGTCCATCCTTGAACGCGGTGAGCGCGCTTGCCAGGTAGGCGGAGTTCTGCCCGACGAGGCTCGGCCACGAGGTATTGACCGGCCGGCCGTTGTCGCCGTGACAGACACTGCATTGTATTGCCAGCTTGCCGCCGGCAGCGGCATTGCCGGCGCGCTTACCCGCCGGGGCGTGGCAGCTAAGGCTGCTGAAATACGCGGCGAGCTTCGGCACATCATCGTCGGCCACCGACTCCGCCATGGGTGCCATCGTCGCGTCCTTGCGTGCACCGATCTTGAACGAACCAAGGGAGCGCGCGATATAGGCCGCATTTTGTCCGGCGAGATTTGGCCAAGCCTCGTTGGTCGCCACGCCGTTTTCACCGTGACAACCCGCGCATACTGCGGCGCTCGCCGCCACCGCTTTGCGATCGAAGGCGGGTTTTTGTGCCATGGCCTCGATCTTCGGCGCATGGGGGTTGTGGCAGGCGATGCACTGTGTCGCCGTTGCGTGATGCTCGCTCGAGTCGACCTGGCGGATCGACGATAGCGGCCGGCCCGGCATCTTCTCGTGGCACTGCGTGCACAGGCGCACCGTGTCGGTCGGAATTGTCGCTTGCAGGCTCTGCGGATGCCCGGGCGCGGCGCCGTGACAAGCCTCGCAGGTGACGGACTTGTGACTGCTGGCCGACCATTCCACCACCCGCGGCGCGTGGCAGGAACGGCACGCCCTCGGCGTCTGGAACACTGGGGTCAGCGCTGCGATCTCGGGCACCGAGTCGGCCCGATAGTGGCCGAAGCGATAGAACGAGTCGGTCGTGAAAAACGCCTTGGCGGCCAGGCCTGCCACGCCGAAGGCGACGATCAGCAGAACAAGGCGTGCGATGTGCTTGGGCATGTCGACCTTTCAGGCCAGCGGCCTGTTCACGCGTAACAGAGACATTCCGGGCGACGGTTTCTTCCGTGCTGAAGCGGGCCACGACACCGAGCACCCTCGGATCGACCGCATCGCCCTCTCCGCCCCTGGCGCAGTCGATCGCTGTTTGCAAATCGCATTTGAACGCTACTTCAACGGTGTACGGTTGACGGCGATCAACTGCGCCGCGATCGGCTCGTTTGCGACCGGCACTGGATTTCGATAACCGATAACGGTGTCGATACCGCGCTCGCAACTCAGGCGAAAGATAGCTGTCTTATATAAGACTTGTGTGCGTGTTGCTAACGATGGTTTGACGCTGGTCAATCGCGACGCGACATTCTCGGGCTTGATGCCCGCCAATGAGAAAGGATCGCATTCCCTTCGCGTGGCCGGGCAGCGACGGCACAATTCGCCGCTAGGATCGATTTCAAATTATTCGACTAGCGGCCACCGCAGCGGCGGGGCCGATCAACTTTCTGCGTCGCTTTGGCGCAGAGCAGTCGTAGGCTACGCACCGCGTCTACGCCGAGTACGATCGGCCAGTACGGTGAAGTATCCGCAGTGAACGGCAAGGCATGATTCGACGCGACCAAGGCGAGGCGAACAGTCTTCCGGGGCATGTGCAGATTTGCACGGTGGTTTGGGACAAATCGCGCACGGACAGCCGAAGCCAGGTTTTCTGAGATTGACGGACGCGGTCAGCGTCAATTTCTGACGACAGTATCAGCCGGATGATTGCGTTAAAAGCGAATGGCAATACTCGCGAAGTTGGCAGCAATCCGATGAAATTAGATTTGGGTCAATTGCGCAGCGCTCGTAGGGATCGCTATGCCCCGATGGCACCTCCAGCAGCGGAAACAGAGTTGCCATCGTTGATTCGAGGGAGTGGTCCGCTCAGCGATCCGAATTTTCAGATCTTCTATCGCGCGCCTGTACTGATCGTGATCTCGGGGATTGCCCAAGTTCCATTTATGGTCGAAGACTGCGCATTGGCTGTCGAGAAGCTGATGCTCGCCGCACATGCTGTCGGACTTGGCACCTGTTGGATCGGTTTCTCGCAAACCTTTTTTAATACACCGGGCGGAAAGAGCGCGCTCGGCATCCCTGCCACGTGGGCACCAGTCGCGCCAATCATCGGTGGCCATCCGCAGGCTGTGCGAGAACCCGCGCGGCCCGGAGTGCCTACAGACCGCAAGGAGCAAGAGACTCGCTGGCTTGGCTGACCGCTGCAAACCGAGGGGGCATCGACGGCAACTTTCCCGGAGCCGGAGATTGATATAGCTTGGATCGATCGGGTAGGGCGGGGTAGGGCGGGGTAGGGCGCCGGCAGCGTCCACTTACCAGCGGGTCGAGCAAGCGCGTCAGGTCGATTCGAGTCGCTCGCGAAGTTCCACCGTCACGGGCAAAGACGAGGACTCGCGACGGTGCAAGCCCTTCGTCCTTTCTTCCTGACGCGGCGGCAAAGCGCATTACCGGAGCTTGGCGCCAAGATAGCCCACGACATCCTCAAGAGTAATCAGACGGGCGTAATCGGACTCGGGAATCTCGACATGGAGCCTTTCATGCAGGCCAAGCAGGAAATTGAGCCAATCCATGGAGTCCAGATCCACCTGATTGCGCAGCGGGCGATTCGGGCGCAGCTCCTCGCCTTCGACCTCGGGTGCGATCGACTTTAGGGTCGCCAAGACGACGGCGCGGACGTCGGCTTCATTCATCAGTTCAACTCCTCCGGCTGTTGCAGCAGTTCGCGCAGCTCGATCATGAACAGGGAGCCGCGATGGCCGTCCGAAACGCGGTGATCGGCCGACAGGCTGGCAGTCACGGCAGGCACCACCTTGAGTCCGCCATTCTCGGCCCAGGGCCGCTCCACGATCCGGCCGAAGCCCACCAGCGCCACCTGTGGCGGATAAATGACGCCGAATACTTCCTCGGTGCCCTGGTCGCCCAGGTTGGTCACTGTGATCGTAGCTTCGGACATTTCGGAACTTCTCAGCGAACCAGCACGGCAGCGCTTCACCAGGTCGCTTAATTCCTGCATCAGTTGTGACAGCGGTTTGGTGTCGGCATCGAGCAGCGCCGGCGCGATCAGGCCGCCTTGACGCAGCGAAATTGCGACGCCAAGGTGCACCTTCGCCGCCGCATTGAAAGCGCCTTCGCGAAAAGTGCCGTTGAATTCTGGAAAGCGCTTGAGAGCGACGGCCACGGCCTTGAGCAGCAGCGCCGCCGGCAGCAGGCGGTCGGGAATCGGACGTTTGGCGTTCTCCTGCCCGAGCCACGCCAGCGCCCTCGACATTGAGATTACCTCTGCCACATAGTAGTGGGGTATCTCGCGTTTTGAACGCGCCATCGCAGCGGCGATGGTTTTCCGCATCTCGGTGCTCTTGTCCCCAGGCGCGGTGCCGGTCTTCGCGGTCGCCTTCTTCCGTGCGGCTTGCTCGACATCTTCAAGTCTGACCGCACCGTGCGGGCCGGTGCCAACGACGGCATCGATGTCTATGCCGTATTCTTGCGCATGCACGCGCGCCGCCGGGGAAACCATACGGCGCGACGTGCGCGAAGCACCGGCGCCGACTGTCTCTGGTGCGCGAGATGGGGCTGGGGCTGCGGCCGACGTCGATGCGGGCCGCGCGGCGCCAGGCGCCTCCCCCGGTTCGAGGAAGGTTGCCAGCACTGTGCCGACGGGGATTTTGTTGCCGGGCATGATGACCAACTCGGCCACCGTGCCTTCCTGCCAGCTCTCCACATCCACCGCCGCCTTGGTGGTGTCGACGATAGCAACTATCTGCCCCTTCTTCACCGCGTCGCCGGGCTTCACCTTCCATTCGAGGAGCGTGCCCTCGTCCATATCCGCACCGAGCGAGGGCAACTTGAATTCAATCACGCGAAGAGCCCTTTCACCGCAGCGACTATCTTGCCGGTCTGCGGCAGCGCCGCCTCCTCCATGTGTTTGGCATAAGGGATTGGCACCTCCTCGGAGCACACTCGCGCCACCGGGGCATCCAACTCGTAAAACGCTTGCTCCATGATGCGTGACATTATTTCCGCGGCGAGACTGACGCTGCGCCAGCCCTCGTCGACGATCACCGCTCGGCGGCACTTGGCGACCGATGCCATGATCGTCGCGTCATCCAGCGGCCGCAGCACCCGAAGGTCGATCACCTCGGCGGCTATGCCGTCAGTGGCGAGCGTCTCGACAGCCTGCAGCGCCTTCGGCAGCGAGCCACCGTAGGCGAGGATAACCACATCCTTGCCCTCACGCCTGACCTTGGCGGAGCTGATATCGACCTCGCATGAATCGGGCAACTCGCCCTCCATGTTGTAGAGCCCCGCATGTTCGAAAATCAGTACAGGGTCCGGATCGGCCAGCGCCGGCGCCAGCATGTGGCGCGCATCCTCGATGGTGGCGGGGGCCAGCACCTTGATGCCCGGAATACCCGCATACCAGCCCTCAAAACTATGCGAGTGCTGGGCCGCCACTTGGCGGCCGGCTCCCGTGGCCATGCGGATCACCAGCGGCACTGAGAACTGGCCGCCCGACATGTGCCGGTAGAGCGCGGCGGTGTTCACGATCTGGTCGAGCGCCAGCAGGCTGAAGTTCACAGTCATCACCTCGACGATAGGCCGCATGCCGCCCAAAGCCGCGCCGATGCCAGCGCCCGTGAAGCCGAGTTCGGACAGCGGCGTGTCGCGGATGCGCTCGGGGCCGAACTCGCCGAGCAGTCCTTTGGACACCGCGTAGGAGCCGCCGTACCGGCCCACGTCCTCGCCCATAAGGAAAACCCGTGGGTCGCTCGCAATCACCTCGCGCAGGGACTCTCGCAGTGCATCGCGGTAGCTCAGCTTTCGACTCACATTGGACTCCGGGGGGTGTGGATGTCGCGCAGCAGGTCATCGACCGGTTCCCAGGTGCCTGCCTCGGCGAACGCCACGGCTTTGGCCACCTCGGCATTCGCCGCGGAATCGAGGGCGAGGAACTGCTCTTCCGTCAACTTTCCCTCAGCCCGCAAGCGCGCGGTAAAGGTGTGGATCGGTCCGCGCGTTTTCCACTCTTCGAGCTCGGCCTTCTGGCGGTAAAGTTCGGCGTCGTACATCGAATGTGCGCGGAAGCGATAGGTGCGCAGTTCCAGGAATACTGGTCCTTCGCCGGCACGCACGCGCGCTACCGCATCCTTCGCCGCCTCGTGCACTGCGACGATGTCCATGCCGTCCGCCGCCACCGCCGGCATGTTGTAAGACGCCGCTTTTTTGCAGAGATCGGTCTGGGATTCGTAGCGTTCGAGGGCCGTACCCATGGCATAGAGGTTGTTTTCGCAGCAGAACAGCACCGGTAGTTTCCATAAGGCGGCAAGATTCATCGATTCGTGAAACGCGCCTTCGGCCACAGCGCCATCGCCGAAGAAGCAGGCGGTGACGCGCCGGCCCGCCTGCATCTTCTCGGCGAGCGCGAGGCCCACCGCCAGCGGCAAGCCGCCGCCGACGATCGCGTTGCCGCCGAACAGCCTTGTCGCTCGGTCGAACAGGTGCATGGAGCCGCCGCGGCCGCGCGCGCAGCCTTCCTGCTTGCCGTACATCTCGGCCATCAGCACGCCCATGTCCATGCCGCGTACCAGCGCGTGGCCGTGCTCGCGGTAGGTGGCGACGATATTGTCCTCTGGTGCCAGCGCGTGCAGCGCGCCGACGCCGACCGCCTCCTCGCCGATATACAGGTGCAGAAAGCCGCGTATCTTGCCAGCGCCGTAGAGTTCCGCCGCCTTTTCCTCAAGGCGGCGGATGCGCAGCATGTCTACGAGCAGTACCAGTGCAAAGGCTTCGTCGTACGGCACGGGTCCACTCGGCGGCGGCGGGGCCGGGTGGTCGACGGTTGTCATGCGTCCGCCTCCAATGTCGATGTATCGCCCTCGGGCAAGCCCAGTTCGCGCGCCTTCAGCAGTCGGCGCATGATCTTGCCGCTGCGGGTGAGCGGCAGCCGCGGCAGGAAGGCGATCTCCTTCGGCGCGACGGCCGCGCCGAGGCGCTTCCGGGCATGCCCCAACAGTTCCAAGCGCAGGGCCTCACTCGGCTCGAAGCCTTTCTTTAGCGACACGAAAGCCTTGACCACCTCTCCCACCACCGGATCGGGCTTGCCGATCACGCCGGCGTCGGCCACAGCTGGATGCTCCATCAGAGCGCTCTCGACCTCGAACGGGCCGATCAGGTGTCCGGCGGACTTGATGACGTCGTCGGAGCGGCCGACGAACCAGAAGTAGCCATCGGCGTCGCGCTTCGCCAAGTCCCCGGTCAGGTACCACTCGCCGGCAAAACTCTTGCGGTAGCGTTCCTCATTGTTGAGATATCCTCTGAACATTGAGGGCCAGCCGCATTTAAGCGCCAACTCGCCCTCCTTGTCGGGCGTGTCGATCACCTTTACGCTGCCGTCCTTATGCCGTTCCACGATCGCCGCGTCGATGCCCGGCAGCGGCCGGCCCATCGAACCTGGCTTGATGTCGAAGGCCGGTGTGTTGGCGATCATGATGCCGCCGGTTTCGGTCTGCCACCAATTGTCGTGAATCGGCAAGCCCAGTACTTCCTTGCCCCACCATACCGCCTCCGGGTTCAGCGGTTCGCCGACGCTGGCGACGAAGCGCAGTCGCGGGAAGGCGTACTTCTTCGCGATGTCTGCGCCGGCTTTCATCAGCATGCGGACCGCCGTAGGCGCCGTGTACCATACGCTCACACTCTCGTCCTGGAGGATGCCGTACCAACGCTCGGCGTCGAACTCTTCGCGGTCGACCACCGATGTCACGCCGTGCAGTAGCGGCGCGATGATTCCGTACGAGGTGCCTGTCACCCAGCCCGGGTCGGCGGTGCACCAGTAGATATCGTCGGCATGAAGATCGAGCGCATATTTTCCGGTGGCCCAGTGGGTGGCGACGGCGCCATGCACGTGCACGGCGCCTTTGGGCGTGCCGGTGGTGCCGCTGGTGAAATGCAGCAGCGCCGCATCTTCGGCTGTGGTCGGCGTCATCTCGCATTCATCCAATGCGCTCGCCATTAACGCTGCAAGATCGAGCGTGCCGGGCACAGCCGTTGTGCCACCGTCATCGGCCACCAGCAGTACATGCCGCAGGGTCGGCATGCGGTCGCGCCACTTGGCGATCTTGCGATCAAAGAGGGCGTCGGTTGTTACCAGCACCGTGCCGGTCCCGAGGTTGACGCGCGTGGCGATAGGCTCTGGACCGAAAGCCGAGAATAGTGGCGAAACCACCGTGCCGTTTTTTAGGCTCCCGAGCAAGGTGATGTAGAGCTCCGGAATGCGGCCCGCCAGGATGAAAAGCCGCTCACCCTTGCCGACGCTGAGCCCGCGCAGCACGTTGCAGAAGCGGTTGGCGAGCGCAGACAGTTCGCCGTAGCTCATAACCCGACCGGGCGCGCCGCCGGCAAGGAAACGGAAGGCCGTCTTGTCGCGCAGGCCGCCGGCTGCATGGCGATCCACTGTCTGCCATGCGATATTCACTCCGCCATGCGGCTGGCTCGATAGTTCGCGACTCACGGCCTCCCACGAGAAATGCTGCCGCTCGGCTTCGTAATCACCCAGGTTGGGTATTACCCGCAGATCGGCGGCGGTCTTGCGGATAATCGACGACGGGTCCATCTTTCCGCTACTCCTGTTGGGATCACTATGAACCGCGCCCGGTCCGACGATGGACCTCACGCGAACCAGCAGACGGGCCGGACCGCTTAAATCGATCACTGCCCAAACACACCCTGAGCGCTCACACTACGCCTTTCAACGCGCGCTAAAAAGCCGGCGTCGACAAACGTATAGATCTGGATCAACATCGATTCGAGACCAACGGCTACTGCGATGCAACAAGACTGCCGGATGGGGCCGAGTACTACGCCGCGGAGCCTCAACTGAACAACACAGCGTTGTTATCGACACCGCCGATCCACGACATCGGCCAGCAGGAGGCCGCACGAATCGAGGCCGGGATGGAGGCCGTTCAAAAGCGCGCAGGATTTGCCGAGGACCGGGGTGCACGCCTTGGGATCGAGCCGCGAAAGAGATAAGCGGTAATAGCAAAACGCCGGTCCGATGAGGAGTAGTGCGAAGGGTTGCCGCGATTTCACGTTGATCGTCGTCAAGCGATGCTCCCAAGCAAGGCGACAAAACGGCGTGACAATCGAGAGCGGTCGCGAATCAATGTCACGCCCAATGCCTTCCCGTCGAAGTGCTCAGCCCGAATCAGGAACCAGGCCTCGATCAACGAAGCGAAGACGGTCGACGGCACGGCGGCGAGGAAGAGGACCCTGCCGAAGTCCATAGCATCTGCAATCAGTTTTGATTTGCGGAGAGGTGCTCGTCGCGCCTCGAATTCTCCGGGCTCCTACGAACACAATGACAAAGGCGCTGGAGGTCTTCGAGGAGCAAATGCAACGGAGCCGCCAACAAAGATGGTGGCGTTGCCATTGCGGACTCATCGTTGGATCTCGCACTGCCGCAATAAGCCAATTGGCGAAGCTTGCTCAAATCGGCTACGGCAGCGCCCTCGCATGTGCTGGCTGCTGCTAGAAGTGCCGCACGAGCGACGTTGGCGGGTTCATGCCAAAGGGGGTTGCTTGCTTTTCCAGACTCGGCAAGCACGAGTCGATTGAACACGATCACGTCCTGGAAGACCCGGCTCGTCAGGGCCGCAATGCGCCGGTGATACCGACCGTCTCCGGCTTTGCCTGAATTCAGAGACCATGGCAATACCCGATCTGCGCTGCGAGCCAGCCCAGTCAGTCTCCCCAGTGCTTGGCGCGCCGCTTCGCCAGCGAGCTCCGCGTCCGCTTCATTGGGCAGGGATTGAGCACCAGCTTGCGCTACCCGCTTGGCTGCGAGCCGCAACAGCTTTGCAGACCCTGAACCGAGTCGCTGCGAAGCCCGGTATCTGGAGCTGATCAGAGCGACAGCCATGGCCACGCCAACCCCAATGACAATCTGGACGATGCGAAGCATTGCCACTTGCAATGCAGAGTGACCTGGCAGCGCACCGGCGGTGAGGATCACCAATGCGGCCACCGGAGCGCTGCGCAACGTCGTGCCCGTGACGCTGATGAATGCTAACCCGGCCACGATCGCTACCGTTGCGGCCAGCGCGTTGACGCCAACGTGTTGCATAAGCACACCCAACATCCCGAAGACCGCACCGAGCATCGTGCCAACAGCCCGGGCCAAGCCGGCATCGATAGTTGAGTCCGCGCTTGGACGCATCACTATGAGTGCGCTCATCGGCGCCCAGACACGTTCCGGCAGGTCAACTGCGATGGAGGCGCCGTATGCCAGAACGACAACGACAACCAATTGCAGTCCGTGGTAGCGGTTCTCCGGCCTTAAAGACCGCCAGAGCGCTCCGCGGCGCGCCGAAAGAACAGGGCCCATCAGGATCGCCTCCGTCGTGCAGCGGACATTTCAACAGCTGGTTGTTGAGCGGCGTCGATGGTGCCACTCATTCCATCGCAGAGATCGTCGAGCAATGTGCACGCTCGCCGCAGCACGGCCCGGTCACTGGCGCTGCACCTGGTTGCAATGATCTGTGCGAGCACCGCGTCGCAGGATTGAGCAGCGTTAGCCAGACTCTTTGCGCCCACTCGGGTGAGGGTTAGCAGCGACTGCCGGCCGTCGGACGGGTGCGGCGCCCGCACAACCCAACCGTCGGCTTCAAGATCTGCAAGCATTCGGGTCAGCGACTGCAACTTCACCCCTTCGCGGGCGGCGAGTTCGGTCGGTGTGACCGGGCCGTGGCGATTTAGGTGGCCGATCAAGCTCAATTTGGCGGTGCTGATGCCGTCGCGCTGCAGGCTTGGTCGCAATTTCCGGGACAGCGGTGCGACGGCTCGGCGAATCCGGGCGGCGAGACCTAACGCATCAGGACCAGGTTTTGACATGTCCGATATTAAGTTTGTGCGTAAAAGCGCAATAGTAAGACTAGGCTTAGTAAAATGTCAAATTTGCCGACGCGTTGCCAATCGCGCTCGAGCATTGCGTGTGATGCGGACCCCTCCTTGTCTGACCTTGTTTTTTGTCGTCGGCAGGGATCGGCCTTTTCACGGCGTACCAATCGATCGGCGGGCAGTCTAGGTTCTGAAGCCTTTCGGGGCGGCAGCGTCTCGGATGCGCAAAAACGACAGAGGAACCAACCAAGGCATTCCGCTGGTGACAGCGGCAAAGCCGCGCGAAAAGTCCGAATGGACGTTTACAATCTTTCTCGTCGGCCCTCACGAACTTAAAGAGCTTGGCAAACCGAGGGCGTCCACCAACGGACCCGACGGCGGAAGACTCCTGGCCCGGCAACGCCGCTCCCATGCGCTATGTTCGAATGTCGCGCTGTCAGGACGAAGCGTTGATCTTTTGTGCTACGCGGTCAAATCGAATTCGAATTTTGTTATAAAGGGATTGCGACGAATCGGCGCGTTGCCGAATCGACCCGAACTCCCTGAACCATGGTGCGAAACATGACGACACTGAATATCAATGGCAAATCCGTGGAGGTCGACGCTGACCCGTCTACTCCGGTCCTCTGGGCACTACGCGACACATTAGGCATGACTGGCACCAAGTTCGGGTGTGGCGTTGCCGCGTGCGGTGCTTGTACGGTGCACATAAATGGCCAGCCGACTCGCTCCTGTGTGACGCCGATCGCGGCCGCCGTTGGCCAGAAGATCACCACGATCGAGGGAATCTCGAACGGCCGCGTCGGCAAGGCGGTGCAGGCCGCTTGGATCGCGCACGACGTGGCGCAATGCGGATACTGCCAGAGCGGTCAGATTATGACCGCGACCGCCCTGCTGGAGGGCAACAAGAAACCAAGCGATTCTGACATCGATGCGGCTATGGCCGGCAACATCTGCCGCTGCGGCACGTATCAGCGCATTCGGGCCGCGATTCATAGCGCTGCCAAGACCCTGGCCTGAGGAGCGTCAAATGGACCCTGCACTTATTGCCACGCGCCTCGCCGGACAAGCGCGCACTTCACGTGCTCCAGGAAAGCTGGACCGTCGCGAGTTCCTCAAGCTCACCGCGCTCGCAGGCGGTGGCCTGGCTGTTGCATGGACGGCGCCGTCCGTTCTGGCCGCCGACGAAGCGACCGCGGCGACCCCCAAGAAGCCCATCGATCCGAGTGCCTTCGTCAAAATCAACCCCGACAATACGGTCGAGATCCGGGTCAATCGGCTCGACTTCGGCCAGGGCGCGCTGACCGCGCTGCCGATGTTGCTGGCCGAAGAACTGGATGTCGACTGGAGCCAGGTGAACGCGAGCCTTGCGCCGGCCGGCGAAGCCTACAAGGACCCAATTTACGACATCCAGATGACCGGCGGTTCGAGCGGCGTACCCAATTCCTGGGTGCAGTACCGCGAGATTGGCGCCGCGACTCGCGCGATGCTGGTTGCCGCCGCGGCCGAGCAATGGCAGGTACCCGTGTCGGCCTGCACGACCGGCTCGGGTTTGGTGCGCTCCGGCGCGCACAAGGCCACCTATGCCTCGCTCGCGGC